>Ga0209061_1000291_pt1 | contig 146713 bp, 124 predicted proteins | sample Coa_R1_10_FD_187157 | JGI IMG/M metagenome (GOLD analysis project Ga0209061, IMG submission 187157) | Surface soil microbial communities from Centralia Pennsylvania, which are recovering from an underground coalmine fire - Coalmine... | ecosystem: Environmental > Terrestrial > Soil >... | reverse complement strand
TACAACCATCGCCGCCCGCATTCGAGCCTCGGCGCGCTGACGCCATTCGAGTTCGCACGGCTCAAAACGGAGAGACAGATTCCGCCCCCTGCGGGGGAAAATCACAACCGACTCTACTTATGAACTGATGGGCATCGGGGAGCAGGCCACAGGTATGTGCCAAGGGTCAAGCCTCTAGCTTGACCAAGTCTAGAAGCTCGTCTCGGGTGATTTCCTTTCGCATTAGCGAGTCGGCCTGAACTACCTGCTCAGCGAGGTTCCGCTTGCGGTCTAACTTGGCCTCGATCTTTTCTTCGAGCGTACCGCGGGTTGTTATGGTAACGACAACGACCTCGCGTTCCTGGCCCAGGCGGTGAACGCGGTCTATTGCCTGATCTTCGACGGCTGGGTTCCACCAGCGGTCGTACAGGACGACGTAATTGGCAGCTTGCAGATCGAGTCCGACACCTCCGGCGCCAAGCGTCATCATAATTCCAAAGTGGTTCGGGTCATCGTTAAAACTTTTGCAGAACCCATGCCTATCGTTTGGCGGAACGCTCCCATCCAGCAGAGTGCACTTTTGCTTGCGCTCTCCGTAGACAAAGTCGCGAAGGCATTGGGCCATTCCAACATATTGGCTAAACCCGACCAGCTTGTTGTTCTCCTTGCACCCGGCCGTCCAGCGGTCGAGCGCTTCGTTTACTATTTCAGTAAAGACATCAAATTTGCCTGACACATCTGGCTTGAAGTTCTGAAAATCACCAGTAATTAGCCCAGGATGGCAGCATACCTGCTTGAGCTTCGTTAGCACGGAGAAAATGTGCGGGTTTCCGAGCGAAAGCTTTTTGTTACCCAGGGCGGCGATTGCTTGGGTGAGGTCCCGATCGACTATTGCCTGATACAGCCTGCGCTGCAGGGATGTCAGTTCGCATCGCATCGGTTTGAAAAGTTTGTCGGGTAACTCGGTGGCAACCTGCTTTTTCAAGCGACGGAGGACAAAGGGGTGGATTCGCCGGTTGAGTTGAGCCGCCGCCCGTCTATCGCCGTTACGCTCGATAGGATTGCGGAACTTGCGGTCGAAGTCCGTTGGCCTGCCGAGGAAGCCGGGAGCGAGGAAATCAAAGATCGCCCAAAGATCTGTCAAACTGTTCTCTACGGGCGTGCCAGTTATGGCGATGCGGGCTTCGGCAGGAATCTTTCGAACGGCTTGGGCACGACGCGTGTCGGGATTCTTTATACGCTGTGCCTCGTCCGCTATTAAGAACCTCCATTGCCTCTGAGCCAATAGACCAGAATCTCGTACCATTGTTTCGTAAGACGTTACGACGAGATCCGCCATGCTGACGTTTCTTCGCAGAGCGTTAACCCTGCCGCTACCGGTATGGGTGATAGCGACAAGATTGTTGAAGAATTTGCTCGTCTCATCCACCCATTTGCGTACCAGCGCGGCGGGGCATACCACCAATGACGGACATGCTCCGTAGCGCTCCTTAAAGTGAGCAACGGCCAGGAGCATCTGCAGAGTCTTTCCCAAACCCATTTCATCGGCCAGAATCCCCGGCAAACCATAATCTTTCAGGAAGGTGAGCCAAGAGTACCCGGCATTTTGGTAATCCCGTAGCTTCACATCCGCGCGCAAACCTGCGGGTGGCGGAACGAGTTCGATGTCTGAGAAATCCTGAAGACGCCGCCTGAAGCGCTCCAGCACTTTGGTTTGGGTGAGAATCCCGAGTTGCGAAAAGATGTTGATTATCTCTTCGAGACTGAGTGGTGGAGCGGCAAACGATCCGTCGGGTCTTTCACTAAATCCGCCTCGCTTAGCCGCCTCCTGTACGCGATCAACCTGTTCCCAATCGACGCGATGAAAGGTGTTACCGGACCGAAAGTACCTTCGCCGGCGGTCTGAGTCTCTGAAAGTCTTATGATCAAAATCAGAGGCGCCGGTGTGGTAGCGGGGCCTGATGACCACTTGGTGGGTAGTGTCGTCAAGGCCTATTTCGGTGATTACCTGTGGGGAAGCTGTAACTACTCTAAGCTCCGCCACTGCCGGCTTAGCGAACACGCGCGAAGTTTTCTTTGTTTCGGGAAGCTCCTCAGCGAGGAATTCAGGAACTTGGTCTCCTTCGAGTCTGAATCGTCCTCGTCCAATTGGGGTACCGCGTTTTGGCGGGCTCGGCGGCCGTAAAGGCGCCCGATAATATTCAGGTCCGACGCGGATCCATTCCGGCCAGTTACCCGATTCGATCAAAGGCGGTTCGATAACCCGCTCGTTCTCAGAGACCAGGTTTTGCTCAATTATTAGGCTCTCGGGATTCTCAAGATCGATGTAGGTCCGTGGTTCGAGAGGCTTCTCATGGATTTGGATTGCTCCAGCGGATGGTGACTGTTCGAATTGGTCATGAGCGCGGATCAACTGCAAGGCTTTTGGCACCGCCCCTCCCCCGAAACGGGTCGCACCATCGGCCCGATCGTGTGGGATCTTTGAGAGATCCTCGGCCAGTTTAGCGCTCGCTTCGTCCAAGCGGAGGAAGCGGTTGCCCCGAAAAATCGGGCGGCCTATCGCCGCAAGGTTGAAGGGGTACTGATCGCCACGGTCGTCGATCAGCTTGAATTTCAATTCCAAGGTCTTGTCTGTGGCTAAAAAATCGGCGATCGGCTCCAGTTTGGCCTCTGCCGGATGCAACGCCGAATGCAACAACTGATTGGCCGCCTCGGAAAACTTCGTCCGTGGAAGCTCGCGGAGAGCAGAAATTTCCGTCGCCAGAGACGGAATCTGCAATACTCGGCAAGTGAGCGTTTCAGTTTGTTCCTGTCCCAGTTGCGTTAGTAGCGATTGGACCCTGGAAAGCTCGCTTTGAGAGAGGCGAAAGCTCCGATCTCCATTCCTGCCCGCTCCGGAAAGCAGAGCAGAACGAGATACGGGTATCTCTTGGCCACGAATCTGGGCGCGTACGTCAATAATCACGCGGCCACTTTGGCTGTCGAACGATATGACCGGGGCCAGTTCCGCTCGATCGGGCCGAACTCTGGTAATAAGCCGATCCCAAAGACGCCGGAGCATTTAAGTCCTTAGCCTTCGCGGGCCGACGCAATTAACCGGGGGTGGAGGATCGGCGCTTCGGACCGCATGCTGGAAAGCTTGTCGAATCGACACCTGAGCAAAGACGCGCCATGATTCCGCTTAGCTGCCCAAAAAAGTTACAATATTTGGTTAGTCGAACAAAGATGCCTCGAAGAAAGATGGGATCGCTCCGACCGCACCTTCCCGAAGCGAACGAACGTATCAAGCGGCTGCCGGGGCAGGCTCGGACTGACTCAGAATCAGTTGGCCAACCTGTTGATAACAAACGACTTGATTCAGAAGCTAATCCTAAGGGCGATAGTGGGCGCTCTCGGCGAGCGCGCGACTCCCGTCTTGGTGGCGCACGCAGTTCCTGACCCCGACTGGGCTGAACTGGCTCCGCCGGATTTTCCCCGAGGACCGCGCAGCATAGACGCCTTCTTTGGCATCTGTTCCGAGTTCCCATCTCAATTGAGGAGCGGCTCGTAGAGGTCGGTAAAGAGCCCTCCGTTGCCCCGCAAGCGACCTTGGTCGAAGTCCACCGGGCAGAGAATGCGTGTGAACCGATCGGTTCTAGGATGTTCAACAACACCACCAACACGGGACCTCCTCTGTAGGGCGGACCGCAGTCGGGTTGACAATATCGGGCAATTCGGTCGCGGGCGGACGACCTATCTTCGAAAACACCAAGACTAGCCTACTTGGCGGTAACACGGGTTCGAATCCCGTCGGGGACGCCAATGAAATCAAGCCTTTTTCGGCGGCCAACGCTTTTTTAACGCACGCTAAACAAAAGGCCAGCGACCGCTTTCGGCAACGGGTTTCGGGCCGGGATGTATTGCCGTGGCTCCAGCTGCACGCTGGCGCACCGGGACGCCGCCAATTTTGCGCCGTTGAAAAATATTGGCGGTCATATGCACAGGAATAGGTACACTCGAACGAAGGGGGTTTCTAAATTTTCAGTTAGGAGCTATTGGCTATGCGCTCCCAAACTGTACTCGACCTGTTGACGCCTGGCGCCGCGGTCGTGCTCGCACTCTTGATGTTTCCCGTATCGGCCCTGGCGTTGGGAGGGATCGGTGTTGGCATTGGTGTAGGGACCGGGCAGGGAGGCGTCGGCGCCGCGGCGGGTTTCGCCGGCGAGGGCGCCGGAATTGGTCACGGCGGAGGCGGCCTTGGCAGCGGTGGCCCCGGTGCAGCGGGTTCTGGCCATGTCGCTCCGGGCGGGCAAGGTGCGGCCGCGACTTCCGCCGGTGCCTTGGGCGCCGGCGGTGGCGGGCACGCGGATGGCGGCGCTGCCGACGATGCCTTGGGCGCCGCCGTCAGCCCCGGCGCAAGCCTCTCTACCGGAGCAGCGGGTGCAACGAGCGGTTCGGCGGACGGCAACCTTCATTCGGCCATTTCAGCGGCGGGCGCCCAGGATTCCGTTCCAACCGCGGCTGGTAACGCAGCCTCTGGCAATGCGTTCGCCACTTCAAGCTCGTCTGACACCGGTGGGGACGGTAATTCAATTTCGAATCAATCTGGCGCTGATTCCTGGCCGGCCCAAAATGATCAGGCACAAAGCTCCTCGCAACAGCGGCGAGCCGCCTTCCTGGCTCAACGATCTTCACTACAGATGGGGATGGGCCCGCGACAACCCGACCGCGGCATCGAGGGCGCGATGCGCTACGCCCGGGCGCATCCCGGCTGGTCATTGGACAGGATGCTTTCGTCTGCCCCCGTACGCACGTCGGCGCCTAACGCGTATTTGGACCGCACCTTCGGCTCCGTCGTCGGAGCGCTTCCATCATTACCGGAGCTTGCAACGAGCGCGGCCATGGTGCGACCTGACAGACCTGGTACGCGAGTATACGATCCAGCGGCTAGCGGCCGTTCGTTCGCCGCCACCTATCCGGATCGCGTACTGCGCAGGAAGTGGAATCGGATGATACCAGCGTCAACTCCGGTCACGGCAAAGGTCGAGTCTCGAACCAACCCTGCCGACCGGTTGGTTCCGGCGGCCGGGCAGGCAGCCCCGCCTCTGGCCCAGCAAGCGGCGCCGCTGGTAATGACCAACCTCGATCCGGTCCCCAAAGACCTCCAAGCCAGGTCCGCAGACGGCCTCGGGTTCAGAACCAGCCTTGTCAACCAGGGCAGTCCGCAGGGGTTCGGCCTTAACGCTGATCAGGACTGGTCGATAATCCTGCAGATGCCCGAAGAAAGAGATGCGCCGATGCCCAGGCGCGGCCCCGTCCTCCTGATTGTGTTCCTGTCGGCTCTGAGCGCCTACGTATTCGTACGCTGGACCTCGCTGAAATGTCCGCGTTGCAGGAAGTTGCTTGAGCCGGTCGCCACCGTCTGCCGCCGATGTGGCGCGCGGCTGACCTCGGTCAGAGCGTAATCGGCTCGCGCCTGAGTGCGCGAAGGCTCAGGCATGGTGGTCGGAGCGCATCGCGGTCCTCGCCAGGGACGGCCTGGCGGAGGCGCCTGATAGCCGGATTTGAGGATGACGCGCGCGCAGGCGCCGGCCGACCCCAGCCCCAGCGGTAATCGGTAAATCAGCAGAGCTACGCTCAAGGCCAGGAACGCCGCCAGCACGTGCGGAGTTGCCACTTATTCCGGGCTTGGAGCGAAATCGCGTATAGAGCAGATTCTCGCCGAAGAACCGGATGCTAACTTACCAACCGTTCCATACGTCCGATGTGCTTACGGAAATCATACCAACGCGCAAGCGTAAACGCCCATAGCTCGCACAGAAAAAACATGCGGTTCCTGATGACCATTGAACCGGTGCGATTCGTACCGCGTTATTGTTCTCCCCTCGCGACCGCACCGCTTTCGACACGCCGAAATTCACCCAAAAGACAAACTGTTGCGGATCAGTTTAAGCCTGAAGCTTTTGAAAACACTTCAAAATCCGAAACGTGCCGAACGTTGAACTCCATCGTTTTAGTGACTAAATGATGGAATTCGATAGCGATCCAGAGCTATAATTCGTGAAGCTATCGCCATTGGCGAAAATCGCCCTTTACCGACCGCACGTTTGTGGTCGAGGCCATGCGGGATGATTTTTTCAGTGTTTTGGAAATGTCCGTATCACATTTCAATCCAATGAGGGCCGCGAATTCACTATGCTTCGACGTGGTACGCCGATGCCACTCACTGATTCAGGCAAACTATTATGGATTGCGATTGGCGTACGCCGCCTGAAGGAAGCTCCGAATCGCCGCAACCATCTCTTGAGGCAGCGAACCGTCCCTGATGCTATCCAGGAGTCTTCTTCATTCGCGTCTGGGTACTGCTTTGCTCGCCGCCCGCATTTGAGTGAGGGGAGCAGGGTGCGGAAAATCCTTTCCCGCAACCTGCTCAGACCTGCGGCCAAACCTTGCGGTTCGGGTGATATGGCAAGTGGACGGTGAAAGTGGTTCCATCAGCCGCGGTTGAATTCACCTGGATGGTCCCCTGATGGGCGGAAACGATCTCGCTTACTATAAAGAGACCAAGACCCAAGCCTGACCTGTTCTGGCCGGAGCTTTTACCGTGAACCAGGGGATCGAAGATACTGCCCAGCAGTTCCGGCGGTATCGGCGGACCGTCGTTGTGCACTTCCACGATCACGTGATCTCCCGCGCTTGTCGCGGACAACTCGATTTTTGCTCCGCCGCCGTGCTGTATGGCGTTGAGCAAAAGATTGGAGACCGCTTGTTTGAGCCGGTCCGAATCCCATTCTCCGGTCAGTTCTTCCTCGACCTTCAGCTCGATGCTAAAGCGCGGATTGGCCGACTGGACCTCCTCGGCAACTTCCCGCAGCAGGGGTTCCAGGTCAGTTGGCGACAAAAACAACGGCATCGGGCTGCCCAGGCGGCCGCGGGCGAAATCAAGGATGTCACTAACCATTCGGTCCAGCCGGCGCACGCTGTTGAGGATACGCGCGACGGTGGCGCGTTGGGAATCAGTAAGTTGGGCGGCTTCCGAGAGCGAGGCCGCGCCCAGCGAGATTGAATTCAGTGGGTTGCGCAGATCGTGGCCGAGCATGCCCAGAAAGCGGTCGCGATACTTGGCTTCGCGTTGCTCGTAAACGTGAACGGTTTGCGACACTACCTCGTCAATCGCCTCGGTCAGCCGGCTGATCTCCGTCACGCCCTGCTCGGTAAAAGCCAACGGATCGGTTGCCCGCCACAGACGCAGAATGCACGCGCGCAGAGCACTGTATTCGCCAATTATCTGGGCAAGATCGAAGCCTGATTCGATCCGCAGATCAACGTGAACCGCTGCCACCCGCTCCGTGCCTTGGCTGAAATTGCCCTGCGGCGTGAGCGAAGAAGAATCCAGGGTCTCGGCCAGCGATCGCAGGATCGCCGCGGCGGGCGCCCGCAAAACAGATCCGGGCAGCGAAGTTTCAGGCCTTTGCGCTTTAACCATTTCCTCCCATTCGCGGAGGATCCGTTCGGCATCGGTCCTGATGAATTCCGATAGGCGCATCTGACGGCTCTTATAAAAAGAGTAGAATCCGCAGTGGCTTATGGCAATGTGGCAACGAGACAGTATCGGGCGGATACGGAAGTTCAGGCCGTCCTGCCGAATCTCCACGCTTGCGCGACGACGATTCGTGGTGAAACTTGTGCAAACTTTCGCGATCTGCGTATGTAATGGCTGATTGGACCCAAAATTGCGGACCTCGATCCGAGGCGGCGCGCCAGACCACAGGCAATGGAGAAGGTATTATGAAGGTAGGCTATTTCAGCGTCGGCGTTGGACCGACCACTAATCCCAAATGGCTGCGAACAGCCGCCACCACAGCCGAACGCCTGGGCTTCTCGACCATCTGGGCACCCGAACATGTGGTTTTGGTCGAGCAATACGACTCCCGTTATCCCTACACCAGCGGCCAATTCCCGGGACCGGCCAATGCGGCGATCGGCGATCCTTTCGCGACGCTCGCCTACGTCGCCGCCTGCACGTCTGAAATCCGTCTGGCGACCGGAATCTGCATCGTGCCCGAACATAACCCGATGGTGCTCGCCAAAACCATCGCTACGGTCGATCGCCTCAGCGACGGACGCGTGATCCTGGGCGTCGGCATCGGATGGCTGGCGGAGGAATTCCAGGCATTGGGAATTCCCTTCGAGCACCGGGCTCAGCGTACCCGCGAATATGTCGAAGTAATGCGCAAGCTGTGGACGGAACCGCACAGTTCCCATCATGGCCAGTTCGTCAAATTCAACAAGGTCTTCAGCTACCCCAAGCCCGCCAACAGCAAAGGCGTGCCGGTGTGGTTCGGCGGGGAAAGCGGTCCTGCCCTGCGGCGGGTGGCCGAATATGGCGATGGATGGCTGGGGTTCAAGCTTCAACCCGATCAGGCCGCCGCCAAGATCAGGAAGATCGAGGAGCTGCTCAAGGCCTGCGGACGCCAACGTTCCGACGTTTACCTGGCCGTCTCGCCCTACACCGATCCGATCAAGCCCGATGACCTCAAGCGCTATCGCGACGCCGGCGCCGAGGAAATCGCGTTATTGATCACCGATCGGATACGGACCGAGCAGGAGCTGGTAACCGCCATGGAGCGGATGGCGCGCGAGTACGTCGAACCCGCCTCCAGGTTGTAGCGGAGTGAAAGGCGAGAGAGATTTTTATTCGCGCTTCGTTTGGTCCTGAAAAATTATCCTGCTTTTTTCCAGCTCATCGATTTGCTCAGTCGTGTATCCCAGTTCGATCAGCACCTCGCGGGTGTGCTGGCCGAGCAGCGGAGCGGAGCACCAGAGCTGAGCGGGAGTTGACGAAAATTTCAACAGGATTCCAGTCTGCGCAATCGGACCGTACTGCGGATGGTGTAATTCGGCGCCCAATTCGTTTGCCTTCACTTGTGGCTGCTCGAAGACTTCCACGGCGGGGTTCACCGCCATGGCGGGGACGCCCGCTGCAAGCAGGTCGGCTATCCAATCATCGGCAGGACGCCGGATGAACTCGCGGGCAAGCTGTGCCGCCAAGTCGCCATGCGGTGTTTCGCTGATTGCGGTTGAAAAAGGGATCGAAGAAATGGAGTCACCCAGCAGATTGCGCAGGATGTTCCATTGCGGTTCAGCCACCACTGACAGAAAGATCCAGCGGCCGCCCTCGCATTGATACACGCGGCGCAAAGCCGAGCTGCCGCGCGATTCGGGAGCGCCGGTCTCCAGGTTGGGGCGGCCCGCGTAGAAAATGAATTCACCGGCCTGCAACGCGATTGCCGAATGGATCAGAGTGGCCTCGCAATGCTGGCCCTGGCCGGTGCGCCGCTGATGGCGCAGCGCCGTTACGGCGGCCAGCGCGCCAAGCGCGGCGGCGCCGTAGTCGCAAAACGGCAGGTTGAGCACGATCGGATGGATCGGCGGGCGGCCGCGGGAGCTGCCATCGTGCGCCATCATCACGCCGGATCGCGCCTGCAGAATCGGGTCGAAGGAAGGATGGTCGAAATCGGGGCCGGAACTGCCCAATCCGTTGATGCTGACGTACACCAGCCGCGGATTTATCGCCGCGAGCGTGGCATAATCAATCCCCAGCTCGCGCGCATTGCCGGGGCGAAAATTTTCCACCACGATATCGGCCTTTTTCGCCAGCTCGTAGGCGATGCCGCGTCCCTGCGCCTGTCGCAGATCGATCGCGATAGCGCGCTTGTTCTGGTTCCATCCCTGGAAAGCGAAGATTGCGAAGCGAAAGCCGTCGCCCACCAGCGATTCCACCTTGATCACGTCGGCTCCCATCTGGGCCAGCAGCATGGTGGAGTAGGAGCCCGCGATATATCCGGTGAAATCCAGCACCAGCGTGCCCGCCAGCGGACCTTTGGATGAACTCGGGACACTGGCCGGCGGCTTACCGGCGGGGCCGGGTAAATGGCATTGCGCCGCCGCAATCAGCGCGTCCAATGTTGCACCGTTCCGATCGAGAACAGGGGCCGGGCCAGCGATTTGCCCGGGGGTTTGTGACATCGCGATCGGCACGCCCATCTGCGCGGTCCGGCCCAGCAGCGGATCGATCAGCTCGCAGCGCATTCCAATGTGTCTGACCTGCGGATCGTCGATAAATTCCTGGCGCGTAAGGACCGGGGAAGCCGGCACATCGTGCTCGCGAAAGATTTGGAGCCATTCATGCGCCGGGCGCGAGCGCAGGATCGGGGTGAGGATTTCGATCAGTGCGGCGCGCTGTTCTCCGTTGAGCCCCATCGGCGCATTTTCAAAGCGCGGATCGGAAACCAGCTCCGGCTGGCCAATCGCCAGCGCCAGCTTGTTCCAGAAAATCGGGGTGAGGCAGGAAAGCATCAGGTACTTGCCGTCCCCGGTCTCATACAGGCGATAACTGGGTGCCGGGCCCATCGGACCATCCCGATTCGCCGCCATCATCGAGATCAAATCGGGATGGCGCACGATGCTTCCGCTTTGCAGCGACAGGGCTCCCGCCAGCATCGACACCTCGACCGCCTGGCCTTCTCCGCTGATGTCGCGCCATACGAGTGCGGCGGTTACGGCAAGTGCGCCAAGAATTCCGGTATGGTAACTGACCACCGGGAACGCCAACGGCACCGGATCGCCGCTGCGCGAACCCTGCGACGTGGTGACTCCGCTGATTGCGGACACCAGTTCGTCGTCGGCCGCCAGTTCATTGTAGGGGCCGCGGCTTCCCAGCGCAGGCATATTCAACAACACGGCGCGCGGGTTGAGCGCCCTGACCCGCTCGTACGCGAGGCCGGCATTCGCCGCCTGCGAGGGCGTCAAGCCGTTGACGATCACATCCGCAAGCCCGATCAGTTTCGTTGCGCAAGCCTGTCCAGGCGGGGTATCCAGCGCCAGCGCGACGGCGTGTTTACTACGATTCAGGACAGCGAAATGAGGACCGCCACGCTCGGGATCACCGCCGGGCGGCTCGATCCGGATTGCGCGGGCGCCCTGCTCCGCCAGCAGCATCGCCGCGTAGGCGCAGGCCCGATGCGACGCAAACTCGACCACCGTAATTCCGTCCAGTGCTTTTGCCATTGCTCACACTAATCAGGTTGAGGGCTGCGACTTGAATTGGCGGCATTGTGCCATAACCCAGCCGCCGATTGTCAGGCGAGCCTGCCGCCGCAACCGCCGTCGTCTACAATAACGCGCCAGGCGTCGTGGTCAGGACTCGATTTGAGTCCATGGACGCGCTGGCTGTCGCGGCCGGCGCCAGGCGCAGCTCAGCGGCAATAACTTCCATCGCGTGAGCGATCGGTCGCGCTTAAAAAGGATAGTTGATACCCGAGAAGAAGGCCGGACCCTCACCGCCCCAGCCGACGTCAACGTAGCCAACCACGAAGGGTTCCGCGATACCCCGGAATCCCAGCCCGCCCACCGAATGCAGCGGAGCAAGCGGATTCTGATTGGCGTTGGCGAAAACCTTTCCCGCATCCAAAAACGGAGCAAGCTCCAGGATTCCGTGAGTACCCATTATGGTCGTTTCCCAGACCCGGGTTCTCACTTCGAGGTTGAAGTCAGTCAGGTTGTTCTGGACATATCGCCCGGCGCCGTATCCACGCAGCGTCTGCTGACCGAACATGACGCTCTCCTCACCTCCCAGCCGCGCCATCGCCCAAAACGGCGTCTCGCCTCCCGCCGGCGTGTACTCGGAGTAGATGCGACCGGCGAGCGTGAGACGGGATGTAAGAGGGTAGTACTGGCGCAGCTCGAATCCTGCCTGATTGTAAGAATAGGAACTCAGGAACGCTCGATCGGCCACCCCGTAAAACAAGCGGTAAAAGCCGCCGTTGCGCGGTATATCGATGGAATCGCGCGTATCATAGCTGGCAACGAACTGCGTTACCATCTCGCTGCCGCCGTGAATTCCCTTGAGCAGCGGATATTGATTTTGTATGGACGGCAGATTATCCAGTGCGCCAGTATGGATGCGCACGAACCAGGGTTGCTCGGTGATCGCCAGTTGGAGCTTCTGGCTGAAGTTGATCCCCAGGGTGGCCCTGAAATAGACCTGCTCGGTGGTATAGTTGGTCTCATTGCCCTGGGCTGATTTGTTGCCCAGACCGTAAAAACGTTCGGTGGGATCTTCTTCGAAAAAAAACCGACCTTCGAACGACCACCACTGCTTGCGATCGCGCCCGGTGGTATAGAACAAGTCAACCCGCCGCGCGATATTCTGCGAGCCCCCCGCCATCGCGTAATATTGAGTATCGCTTGAGGGATAGGCCAAATAGCGAAAATTTCCCGATGCGCCCAGGATCGTGTTAATCGCGATATCGGGAGCGAAGATTTCTTTTATTTCGTTATGATCGTCGGTGAAAAGAAAGACCGGCAGGACGCCGAAAGTAGTACCCGAATTGGGGTCAGTGGCAATCTCCGGGACGGGGAAAAGGCTGAAAGGCCACTGGCTGGGATGGAAGATCGGCGAAGTCCATGACGCGGGCAGGGGTGAGCTCCACGTCCCTGGGTCGATCAGACTGGCCGACGCGCCTGGTGCTCCCAATGCCAGGGCCATTAACCATGCGAAGATTCCAAACCACCTGCGCATCGACACCCCTTGCCCGGCGCGCGCGAATTCCCCGGATTGCAACGCGGCCAATTCGTGTCACCCAATCAAGTAACGATGGTTGGGTCAAGATAGAGCGGGTCAAATCGAATCAGCCCGGTATGCGGCCGGTTGGAAAACAGGTCGGCTTGCCGCGCAGGCTTGGAGCTTTGATCGAAAAATGTCAGGATGGCGGCAACGAACGGTACCGTAATATCCGGACGCCGGGTAGCCGTTGGGCTGCGAGCGTCAAAAGACGGCAAATCAGGAGGTTCGAAATGGCCAAACTCGATGGCGGCGCGCTGATTGGGCGGGTACTGCGCGAGAACAGAGTGAAGTACTGTTTCGCAATCAACGGCGGACACCTGTTCCCGATACTTGCCAATCTGCGCAATAACGAAGTCAAGCTGATTCACATGCGCCATGAGCAGGCGACGGCGTACGCGGCGGACGCCTACGCGCGCACCAGCGGCGAAGTTGGCGTCTGTATGGTCACGGCAGGCTGCGGTCTGACCAATGCGGTTACGGGCCTATGCGTCGCTGGGCTCACGGGAAGCGCAGTGGTCTGCCTCTCCGGGCAGCACCCGAACACCGAAGATCGCCTCGGTTCGTTTCAGGAAGCATACGGTTCGTCGGTGGTCAGCAGCTTTGCCAAATACACCAAACGCGTAACTGACTGGACGACGATCGAATTCGACCTGCGATCGGCTTTTCGCGAAGCTATCGCACCGCCGCAGGGTGTGGCCCTGTTCGAGATCCCGCAGAACATCCTGTATCACGGCGACGACGAAGCCAAGCAGCAGAAGGGCGCCAGCGCGTTCGGTCCCGAAGAGGTCCGCTCGGCCGGCGATCCGGCCAAAATCGATCGCGCTCTGGAACTGCTGGTTGCCGCTGAGCGCCCGCTCGTGGTCGGCGGCGACGGCCTGTTCTGGTCGCATGCCGCCGCCGAACTCAAGGAGTTCGTCGAACTCACCAGTATCCCGGTTTACACGCGGCGCGCCGGCCAGGGTGCCGTTTCCGAGGAGCATCCGCTGGCGATTCGAGGTGCTTTCAAAAAGCCTTTCACCGGAACCGCGGACGTGATCCTGACCCTCGGCTTCCGATTCTGGAGCGGCGAGCATTTCGGCCAGCCCCCGACCTGGAACGACAAGGCCAAGTACATCCAGGTCGATCCCACTCCGAGCCGAATCGGATGGCAGGTCGGAGCGGACGTGCCGATCGTCGGCGATCCCAAGCTGGTGCTGCGTCAGCTAATCGACCGGGCCAAAGAGCTGAAGCTTGACTTCTCCAAAAATCGCACTTCGCAGTGGACCAGGAATGTGGTCGAGGCGAAGACCAACATGGCGCGGCGGCTTGCGGAGTTGGCCAACGAGGCGTCGGACAAAGTGCCGATCCATCCATCGCGTCTGACCAATGACCTCGTAACAGTGCTCGATAAGAACGCGACGGTAATCGTCGACAGCTTCACCTTGTCGGGCTATCTCAGCCTGTGGGTGACCTGCCGCTTCATGGGCCAGGTGGTCGACGCCGGACCGTTGGCGCCTGTGGGTCATGGCGTCGGGATGGGAATCGGCGTGCAATTGGCCCGCCCGGGCGCGCAAGTGGTGGTGGTCAGCGGCGACGGTGGTCTGGGAATCGGCGGCTTCGATATGGAAACGGCGGCGCGCTACAACCTGCCGGTCTGCTGCGTGCTGTGGAACAACAGTTCGTGGGGTCCGGGATTCGACTCGATGCCGTTGCTGAAGGGCCGCAGCGATCCCTTCAACATGTTGGAGAATATCCGCTACGACAAAATCTTCGCCGAGCTGGGATGCCACGGCGAGCATGTCGAAAAGCCCGATCAGATCATCCCGGCGCTGGAGCGGGCGTTGAAGTCCGGCAAGCCGTCGCTCATCAACGTGATCGGTGACAAGAAGGTGGGCCATCCGACGCTGGGCGGCAACCTGCTGGGGTCAACCGGGGCCCGCGGCTAGGAAATACGCAATGCGGGCGGGGCGCGTCATCCGACGCGCCCCGCTTTAGCGACTTTCCAGCCGCCATTTTCTGGGCGCGCGGTCGCAATTTTTGCTCATGCTCCCGAAAACCGCCGGACCTGCGATTGAGAGGATCTTCCCGGCGGACCAGGCGGCCGCTACTCGAACATCTGCGGTTCGCGGGAGTTGAGCAGGGCCAGACCGCGATAGGTGTATTGCAGGCCCGATATTCCTACCATCACCGCGGTCAGCAGCATCAGGCCGTTCCAGGCAAACCTCAGGTGGCGGATCTTCGACCAGCCCAACAGACCGCCGATTACGCAGGCGATCTGCAAAACGGTACCGGCTTTGCCGATATATGAAGGACGCACGGGGATGCGCTCGCCGATCCAGAACACCAGCATCAGGTAGCCAAAGGCCACCACCACGTCACGCAGTGCAATCGCGCTCAGTACCCAGCCGGGGATGATGTTCTGCACGGTCAACATCACCAGGGCGCTAATCAGCAGGAGTTTGTCGGCGAAGGGATCCAGAAAGGCGCCGAGCTCGGTGCGTTTGTTGGTCCATCGTGCGAGCGTACCGTCGAGACTGTCGGTCAGGGCGGCAGCGGAAAAAAGGTACAAGGCCTCGCGCATTCGATTGCGGCTGAGCATCGCAACGAAAAACGGGATCAGCGCAATCCGGCAAAGGGTCAGGAAATTGGGCAGATTAAGCAGATGACGAGGCAGAGGCGGAGCCGGCCTGACCAGTTGCGCCGGCCGCTTGGCGGGATTGGGCGACAAGGAAGACATGAATCAATCGGCCCCCGCCTGGATCGCCGCCTTGCGCATCCGTCCCGCCATCGGACGGGTGACCAACGCGCGGATGTGTACGCAACCGTCCCGATAGTCCTCGCTGAGCACCTGGCCATCGCGGCGGGCGGCGGCGATCAGGTCGCCGCGCTGCGCGGGCAGGGTAAGCGACACCTCCTCGCGCAATCTGGCAAAATAGCCGGCCATCATCGCCATCAGTTCTTCGATACCCTTGTGTTTCAGAGCGCTGATTCGGATCCAGTCCCCCGTGTGTACCCCGTGGACGGGAGTTGGAGCAAGATCGGACTTGTTAAACACCATTATCCGAGCGATTGTGTGCGCGCCAATCTCTTTTAGCACCCGCTCGACCACTTCAATTTGTTCGGCCTGGGTCGGTGAACTGCCGTCCACGACGTGCAATAAAAGATCCGCGGTGCGCACTTCTTCCAGCGTCGCCTTGAACGCCTCGACCAGCTGATGGGGCAGGCGATGGATGAATCCTACCGTATCGCTCACCATCACGTGCATCCCGCCGGGCAGCTTGAGGCGGCGGATGGTCGGGTCGAGGGTGGAAAACGGCCGTGACGCCGACTCGACGCCAGCGCCGGTCAGCGCGTTCATCAGGGTTGATTTACCCGAGTTGGTGTAACCGACCAATGCCACCGCCGGATAGGGCACCGACAGGCGGCGGCGGCGCTGGATGTCACGCGTGCGTTCGACCTCGTGCAATCGCCGGCGCAGGCGTGTCAGACGTTCGGCCAGCCGGCGGCGGTCCACTTCAAGCTGGGTCTCGCCGGGACCGCGGGTGCCGATCCGTCCGCCGGAGCCCGCACCGGCGCTGACCCGCGACAGGTGCGTCCATTGGCGGGTCAGCCGCGGTTGCAAATAGGCAAGCTGTGCAACCTCGACCTGGAGCTTACCAGCCTGACTGTGGGCCCGCTGCGCGAAAATATCCAGGATAAGTTGAGTGCGATCGATCACGCGCAGGCTCAGTTCGCGCTCGAGGTTACGGGCCTGGGCCGGAGAGAGGCTTTCATCGAAGATTGTCAGCGTGGCGTCGCGCTCGCGCGCGATGGCGCGCAACTCCGCGACCTTGCCGCGGCCGATGAAAGTTCGCGGATCGACTTCTTTCAGGTTTTGAAAAACCTCGCCAGCAACCTCCGCGCCCGCGCTTTGGGTCAGCGCGCTCAGTTCGTCCAGCGAATCTTCGGCCGCGAAACGCGAGGTGCCTCCGACGGCGACTCCGACCAGCAGCGCGCGTTCGCGCTCAGGTATGGTGGTTTGGAAATTGGACGTCAGTGTTCTGCTCTAGGTTAAATCTAGCCCGATTATATCAAATCGCGGCCCCTTGTTGTGTCCTCAATTCGACCGCCCCCGGCGCCAGCATCTGCTCGACCTCGCCGACAAAGCCCTCGGTCGGCGCGACCCTGAAATCGTTGCCCAGCAGGAAAATCGCTTCGCGCGCGGCATCCAGTTCCAGATGCAGGTATATTGGACAGCCGCCGCCATGGCGTCCAAGCACGGCCTTGAGGCCGGCCAGCGCAGCCTCATCAATTCTGGCCTTGGGCGCGCGGATATGGACCTCGCGCACGCTGTCCACCATCGCCACGCTTAGCGGCTTGAGTTCGTCGAGGAGGATTTGCGCGCGTTCCTCGTCGATATCCAGCTTGCCGCGCGCCACCACCGGCTCCTCGCTGTTGATTACGGCTTCGACGCGCTGATAGGTCTCCGGCCAGGCGATCACCTCGACCGCGCCATGCAGATCTTCCAGGGTAAAGGTCGCGTAGCGCTTGCCCGCCTTGTTGTTCTTGAGCTTGACCGCCTGCACGACGCCCACGATTACGACCGAACTGCCATCGGGCGCGGAGGCAAGGTCAGCGGTGGTCAGATCGCTCAGACGGCCAATCTGGGCGGCGAATTTGTCCAGCGGGTGGGCGGTAACGTAAAAGCCCAGCGCCTCTTTTTCAGCGCGCAACGCTTCCTTTGCGTCCCACTGAACGATCGAAGTACGAGAAGCGCTGCGTAACGCCGGAGCCATCGCACCGAACAGTCCCATCTGATTGACCTGGCTGGGATCGGCGCGCCGCGCGACCACCTTGAGCGCGTCTTCGATCTGCGCCATCGCCTCGGCCCTGGTGCTCCCGGTGGAATCGAAAGCTCCGCACTTGACCAGCGCTTCGAGCACTTTGCGATTGATCTGCTGCGGGTCGGCGCGCATGCACAAATCGGTCAGGCTGGTAAACCTGCCCCCTTCCTCCCGCGCCTGGATAATCGCCTGCGCGGTTTTGGCGCCGACGCCGCGAATCGCGCCCAGGCCGAACCTGATCGCATCCGCGACCACGGCGAATTTAACCCTGCTCTCGTTGACATCGGGCGGCAGCAGCTTGATTTTCATGTCTCGCAGCGCGGCGATGTTCTTGTAGGTCTTGTCCACGTCGTCCATGTCCAGCGAGGTGAGCGCGGCCATGAACTCGTAGGGGTAATGCGCCTTGAGATAGGCCGTCGTATAAGTCGTCAGCGCATAGGCCGCGGCATGGCTGCGGTTGAAGCCGTAGGAGGCAAAGGTTTCGATCTGCTCGAAGATCGACTGCGCGGTATCCTTGTCGACGCCGTTTTTGACCGCGCCCTGGATGAAGCGCTCACGCTCCTTCTCCATCACGGCCTTGTTCTTTTTGCCCATCGCGGCGCGCAGGATATCGGCTTGTTCCAGGGTGTATCCGGCCAGCGCCTGCGCCACCCGCATCACCTGCTCCTGGTAGATGATGACGCCGTAGGTATCACGCAGAACGGGCTCAAGCAGCGGATGCAGATACTTGACCTGCTCTCTTGCGTGTTTGCGATCCACATAATGCTGCACCATGGTCTTGCCGTCATCCACCGCGTCGAGGGGGCCGGGACGGAAGAGCGAGCCGGCCGCGATGATGTCGTCGAAACAGCTCGGCTTAAGGTCGGTCAGAAAGCGGCGAAAGCCGGAGCCTTCCATTTGAAACACCCCGACGGTGTCGCCGCGCGCCAGCAGGCGGTAGGTTTCGGCATCATCAAGCGGCAGCCGGTTGAGATCGGGAGGCGTCTTCCCGCCGGCTCGGATCAGTTCGAGCGTGTCCTGGATCATGGTCAGGTTTTTCAGCGCCAAAAAATCGAACTTGACCAGTCCGATATCCTCGACGAACTTCATCGAGTACTGGGTGATGGCAGGGGCGCCCTCGCTTCGCTCCTTATCGGCGTATAGCGGCACCATCTCGTCAAGCGCTCTGTCGGCAATCACGACACCAGCAGCATGACGCGACGCGTGGCGCAGCAGTCCTTCGAGTTTGAAGGCAAATTCGAACAGTTCAGGATATTTCTGCCGCTCCTCGCGCAGCCGCGGTTCCATCTTGAGCGCGTCCTCGAGTGGAAAGTCGCGGCCCTGCTTGGGCGCGGGATAAAGCTTGCAGATTCGATCGGTCTCGGCGAAGGACAGCCCCAGGACACGGCCCACGTCGCGGATTGCCTGCTTGCCCTTGATGGTCCCGAAAGTAATGATCTGAGCGACCTTTTCCTCACCGTACTTCCGGCGCACATAGTCGATGATTTCGTCGCGCCGCTCGAAGCAGAAATCCACGTCGATATCAGGCATCGACTTGCGGCCCGGATTGAGCCAGCGTTCGAACAGCAGCTTGTGCTCGATTGGATCCAGCTCGGTGATGCGCAGCGCATAAGACACCAGGCTGCCGACGACCGATCCGCGCCCGGGACCGACGGGAATACCCCGGCTGCGCGCGTGATTGATGAAATCGGCGACGATCAGCATGTAACCCGAGAAGCCCATCTCGCGGATTACCGGCAATTCGCGATCAAGCCGCTCGTAATAGGGCGCCTCGTCGAATTCGCCCCGCCGCGCGTGCAGTTCGCGCAGGCGCTCCAGGAGCCCCTCGCGCGTGCGCTGCTCGAGCAGCACCTGAAAGCGCTCTTCCTCGTCCTGGCCTTGTGAACCGCCAACCTGCCCGGCGTCGGCGGCCGCGTCCTGCGCGGAGAACTGATAACGCGGGAAGTGAAACTTGCCGAAATCGAACTGGAAATCGATGCGGTTGGCGATCTCCACCGTGTTGCTTATCGCCGAAGGGTCTGCGGCAAACGCCGAGAGCATCTCGGCCGGCGTCTTGACGTACAACTCGTCCGTGTCAAAGCGCCAGCGGGTCTCATCCGCCATCGTTTTACCGGTCTGGATACAGAGCAGAACCTCGTGCGCGCGGGCGTCCTCGCGATGGAGGTAATGGCAATCGTTGGTGGCAACCATCGGCAGTCCGACCTGATTGGCGATGTCGCGCAAGGCCTCGTTGTAAGGGCCGTGCAGCTTGTTGTCCTGCAGCTCGATATAGAAACGGCCCGGAAACATGCGCGCGTAGGATTCGGCCGCCTCCCGCGCTCTCTCAAACCGGCCGGCGCGCAGCGCGCGGGCCAATTCGCCCGACAGGCATCCCGACAGCACGATCAGACCCTCGGAGTGGGCCTGAAGGATTTCTTTGTCGATGCGCGGCTTGTAATAAAGGCCTTCCCGGTAGGCCGCGGTCAGCAGTTGGCAGAGGTTGCGGTAGCCCGTATGGTTTTGAACCAACAAAATCAGATGGTAATTTCCGGCGCCCTCGAAGTCGTCAGCCTTGACCGCCAAACCGCGATCAGTGCGGCTGCCAGGCGCCAGGTAGGCCTCGCATCCGATGATCGGCTTGATTCCCCGCTCCACTGCCTTTTTATAGAACTCGACTGCACCGAACATGTTGCCATGATCGGTGATCGCCATCGCCGGCATGCCCGCTTCCTTGGCGTGGTCCAGCAGCGGTCCAAGCTTGTTGGCGCCGTCGAGCAGGCTGTACTGGGTATGAACGTGCAGATGTACGAAGCTCATCGATAACCCCTCAACCCCGCATCACTTGCCGCCTCTATTCCTGAAGGTGATCATAGCTTCGGGCGAGGCCAACCCTCATCCCGCCCCTCTCCCGGGTCTGGGAAAGTACGCAGAAGATTCATTCCATTGAAAAGGACACCCGTCCACACACCACGCGTCACGAACCAACCGTACCAGGAGCGACCCTTTCCCTGAGCACGGCGAGCGCCAAGTGGGGGCGCTCGCTTCGCCCTCGCGCCCTTGCACCGCGATGGGCACAAACATCGCTACTTTCTGGCCGCAGGTTCCCCTTTCTTCGCCTCGCCGGCGGCCGGCGGCGCGGCGGCGGCTTCGCCGCCCTCGGCGGTCGGGGCGGCCGCTTCCTCGGGCGCGGCCTCAGCGGCGGCGGGAGCGGCCTCGACGGTCGGCGGCAGAACGGTGACGATCGCGATATCGCTGTCAAACACCGGCGTGATACCGGCGCTGAACTTCAAGGACGAGATATGAATAACGTCGTGGATGCCGAGTTCGCTGACGTCCACTTCAATCGCTTCCGGGATATCGGTGGGCAGGCATTCGACTTCAATCGTGCGGACCAGCGGTTGCAGGATTCCGCCTTCGCCGATTCCTTTGGCTCTGCCCTGGAACCGCAGCGGCACGCTGACCCGCAGTTTTGCGGTCAGATCGACCTCGTAAAGATCAGCATGAAGGAAGTCGCCGGTAATCGGCGCCCGCTGCACGTCTTTGATAATCACGTGGCGGCCGTCCAGATCGGGTTCCGCCGCCCTGAGCTTGAGCAAACGCTGGCTGGCGTCGGTGGTAACTGACGCCTTCAAACCCGGGCTGGCCACCGCGATCGGTGTGGATTGGCGCCTGGGTCCGTAGACCACGGCTGGAATTTTGCCAATGCGGCGCAGTGCCCGCACTTTTCCCTTGGTGCCCAGCTCGCGTTTTTCACAATCAAGATCAAGTGTTTCCATCAGCTAACCCTGGTACTAATTGTGCCGGTTGCGCGAAAGCGATGCCAGTTGCAAAAGCGATATCGGCTGCCCAACGATCACAGGAACAGCGAACTGACCGACTCCTCGTTGTGCACGCGGTTCAAGGCTTCCGCGATCAACTCGGCGACCGACAGCACCTTGATATTGCGTAGTTCCGCCAGCGCCTTGGGCCGCAACGGCACCGTGTTGGTCGTAATCAGCTCCTGGACCTGACTGCGGCTGAGCCGTTCACAGGCGGGATCGGACAAAATCGGATGAGTGGCGCAGGCGATTACTTCAAGCGCGCCCGCTTTGATTACGACTTTGGCCGCTTCGGTGACGGTGCCGGCCGTATCAATCATGTCGTCGAGCAGAACCGCGGTGGCGTCGGCAACGTCGCCCACCAGTTGCATCTCGGCCACTTCGCTGGCGCGGCGGCGCCGTTTATCGATAATCGCCAGACTGGCATTAAGCCGTCCGGCAAAGGCGCGCGCCCGCTCCACGCCGCCGGCGTCAGGCGAGACCACCGTCACGCGCTTGCCCTCGATTCGTTTGCGCAGGTACGGAATCAACACCGGCATGGCGAAAAGATTATCCACCGGGATATTGAAGAAGCCCTGGATCTGACCGGCGTGCAGGTCGACCGTCATCACCCGCGAGGCGCCGGCAGTAGTGATCAGATCCGCCACCAGCTTGGCGCTGATTGGCACCCGCGGAGCGACTTTGCGGTCCTGGCGGGCGTAGCCGAAATAAGGGATGACGGCGGTGATGCGCTTGGCGGACGCGCGGCGCAGCGCATCCATCAGCAGCAGCAATTCCATCAGGTTATCGTTGGGCGGGGTGCAGATCGACTGCATGACGAAACAGTCGCCGCCGCGCACGTTTTCCCGAATCTCGACCATCACTTCGCCGTCGGGGAAGCGTCCGACTTCGGCATTTCCCAGCCGCACGCCCAGTTCCTGGCAGACTTCGCGCGCCAGCGCGGTATTGGAGTTGCCGGTGAAAATCTTCAGTTCATCTTTGGCCCGCTCAGGCATCGATTTGTCTTGACCTCATTTCACGGCTGACGCCGGGTCGCCAAACTCCACCGCACGATAATTTGGGCTGGGCGGGAAGGATTCGAACCTTCGAATGCCAGGTCCAAAGCCTGGTGCCTTACCAGCTTGGCGACCGCCCAACTCGACCTGGGCTTCCCCTGCGAGGATGCCGCACCCACATCATAACAAAAAGCGTCTGGACCGGCCTTTCTAATTGCGACGGTTCTCCGTGCGGACCGCGGGTGCGCAATCCGGGCTAAAATCCAACAGCTTCCCAAACCAGCTCTGAAGGAGAATTGCCGCTGATGTTAAGGCCGGGTTAAATCCTTGTCAATTATGCTCTATAGCATACATCAACAGCGCGCCAAAACCTGTTTAACGTCCGTCGAAAGCGCCAAAAAAAGGGGAGTTACAGCACTGTCTCGCGCACCACCCGAGCCGCGAAAAAACTCGCCCCAGGCATTTCGGCCGCCGCCCTGTCCCGCGCCTGTGCAGCCTGGTCCAACCCCCCAAACAGACCAAAAACCGCGCCACCGCCGCCCGACATCAAGACCGCCGATGCACCGACTTCGCGCAGCAGCCGTTTGACTGCCGCAATCTGCGGATATAACGACAGCGCAGGCCGCTCCAGATCGTTGACCAGCAGGCCAGGCGGTAAATCGGCCTCATCCCGGGAGGTTGACGAGATAGCCGGCCCGCGACCGCTCCAATCGCCGGGCTCCAAATGCTGGTAGATTTCCCCCGTCGGTACCGTCACCGCCGGCACTCCGATCACCATGTGCAGGCCCCAGTCTCCGTCCAGATACTTGATCTGTTCGCCAATCCCGCCGACTCGCGCCGGCCGCGGATCGAGGAAGAAGGGAACGTCGGCGCCCAGCTGCAATGCGATGGGCGCCAGCGATTGCGGCGCGCTTGCGTCAAGCCTGGCCATCATCCGGAGCACCGCGCCGGCATCGCTGGAACCGCCGCCCAGTCCCGCGCCGTCCGGAATCTGCTTGTGAAGCTCGATCTTCACTCGCCAGCGCAGTTTTCTTGCTTCCAGGAACAGCCGGGCGGCCCGAAACGCCAGGTTGCGGTCGTCAACCGGCAGATGGGGCCAGTTGCAGCGCAGCGTTACAGCCGCGTCATCGCTCTCCTGAGCCTCCAGCGCGACCCGATCGTACAGCGAGACCGGAAGGAAGAGCGAATCGAGTTCGTGATAACCGTCAGCACGGCGTCCCGTTATGCGCAGAAACAGGTTAATCTTGGCGGGCGTCGGTAACTCCAACCGTGTGACCATCGAAGTCTGCTATCCGGGTGCGGGATCTTTTCTTCAGGGATTCGCTGGTGTCGCGTCGAATAGCGCTGATAAAGGCCACCAGTGATATCATCAAGCCAAACGCGAACAGGATGCAACCGGTGATGTACACGGCGTGATAAAAGTCCATCTGCGCCGCGGCGTAGGACAGGGTCCGTTCGTCCTGGGTCAACGGAGCCAGTACGGCGTTGCCGGTGCGCGCGTCCAACTCGTCGAAATTACGGTAAAGGTCTGCGTTGGGGGAGGACGGCACGACGATTCCGCGATACTGAACGACGCCGTTGCGGCCGACCAGCCAGTTTCCGATGCCGAGCAGAATCAGAACTATTCCGGCAACGATCCGCCAATCGCCATAAAGCTGCGCCGGTTTCATCTCAGCAGAAAGAATACGGCCCGAAGGCCGCAAAAACAATGTTGGCCGTCCTTGCACTGCGCGGCGCAAGCTTAAGTCGCCGCTTCTCTCAGCGCTGTGCCGGTACACTTGAACCGGCGATTCGGATACTCTGGTGGCCTGATGAGCAATCCAGGCAACGACCGGCTCGAGCAACTGCTCAGCCGTTTTGCGTCCGGCGACCGGATGGCTTTGGCCCGGTTGATCACGCTGGTGGAGAATCGCAGCGCCAATGTCGCAACCGTGATGGAACGGCTGTACAGCGGCGTCGGCAATACTCACGTCATCGGAATCACCGGTCCGCCCGGGGCCGGTAAGTCCACACTGATCGACCGGCTGATCAAAAAATTGCGTGCGCGCAAGCAGCAGGTTGCCGTATTGGCGATCGACCCCTCCAGCCCCTTTTCAGGTGGCGCCGTGCTCGGCGACCGGGTCCGGATGGGCGACCATTACGGTGACCCCGGGGTCTATATCCGCAGCCTCTCAACCCGCGGCAGCCACGGTGGTCTGAGCCGCGCGGCGCGCCAGATCGTTACCCTGCTGGAGGCATTCAAGTTCGACGTTATCATCGTCGAAACCGCGGGGGTCGGACAGACCGAACTCGACATCATGGATCTGGCTCATACCACGGTCGTCGTCACGGTGCCCGAAGGCGGCGACGGTATCCAGATTATGAAGGCGGGGCTCAACGAAATCGCCGATATCTTCGTGGTCAACAAGGCCGACCGCGACGGTGCCGATCGGGTCAAAGCCGAACTGGAACTCAATGTTCACCTGCGCGCCGACGCCGGATGGCGTCCGCCGGTGCTGCTGACCGAGGCGGCCAACGACCGCGGACTCGATGCGCTGGTGGCGCAACTGGACCGCCATTGGGAATACCTGCGGGCGCACAAGGATCCGCAAGCCGAACGCCAGCATCGCGTGCACGAGTTTATCGAGATTCTTACCGGCCAACTTGAGGAGCGGGCCAGAAACGCAATGGACGACCAGCGCGTGCACGCGCTGGTCGAATCGGTTTGCGCGGGCAAGCTTAATCCATATTCGGCGGTGCGGATGCTGCTTGATGATGCCTCCGCGATGGGTGCATTGTTGAGTAAAACGGTGGTAGACTCGTAAGTAATGACATCGGGCAAAAACGGGCGCGTCTTTGCAATCGGCGATATTCATGGCTGTCCGGACGAATTAAGCGCAATCCTCAGGCATATCGACGCCGATAGCGCCGATACCGTGATTTTCATGGGCGATTATGTTGACCGCGGTCCGTCGGCTCGTGACGTGGTCGATTTGCTGATAGAATTCAAGCAAGCCCATCCCACCGCCGTTTTTCTCAAGGGCAACCATGAAGACATGATGCTGGATTTTTTGGGGATGAAGGGAAACTACGGCGAATCTTTTCTGTGCAACGGCGGCTTCGCCACCATGCAGAGCTACGACATCATCGAGGACGCAGACCTCGAGCAGGCGCGCCAGCGGATGCCGTCGAGTCACCTCGAGTTCCTGCAAAGTCTTGAAACGAGCTACCTGCGCCCGCCGTTCCTGTTCGTCCATGCCGGCGTTCATCCGGCACGTTCACTGGAGGAGCAGGAGGCAGAGGACCTGTTGTGGATTCGCCACGATTTCATCCTCAATCCGCATGCGCTGGGCCACACTGTTATTTTCGGCCATACGCCGATGCGCGACGTGCTGGTGGACCTGCCCTACAAGATCGGGCTGGATACGGGCCTGGTGTACGGCGGAAAGCTGAGTTGTCTGGAGTTCACTGAAGGCCGCTGCTTCCAGGTAAATCGGGGCAGCAAAAAGGTCAGCAGCTATCGTATCAAGTCGCTGCGTTAGCAGGTTGCGGAAAGGATTCTCCGCAACCTGCTACCCTCACTCCCCAGTCTCTCCCAGAGGCTGAGAAGCAAAGGAAAGCAGCCAGATTCTATCCAGGGTGCCGAACGCAGCATCCTGATAAAGGCGCAGCCCCTCTTTTTTCGCGCCCTGCTGGGTCCCTTTCGTCCGTTTGCGCGCCCGGTTATCCTGTCAACTCCAGTGGCGGTGTAGCTCAGTTGGTTAGAGCACGCGGCTCATATCCGCGGAGTCGTAGGTTCAAGTCCTACCACCGCCACCACATTTCAAATCGGTCCCACCGCATCCACACAGGTTAATCATTTCAGCATGAAGGCGCCGCCGGGGTCGATGCCGGAACTGGTAAAAGGCACGAAAGGCGGATTCATTGCCTGGACATATGATGGCCCGGGAACGGCGCCGAACGGCCTGCTGAAGCTAAGCTGATTTGCGCTGATCAGGGTCAGCGCAATCTTCGGCACGCCCGCGGCTCCTATTCCGCCCAAATTCACTACGCCTGAGCTCTGCGCATTGAAGAAATTGATCACCGTCCGAGCCGAAAACCCGGTCCCATTTACGGTAATGATGGTGGACGACTGAGTTACTGAACTGACTGAAATTTCCGGCCCAATCGGCACCGCTACCGCGTTGCTTTTAGCCGTATAGGAATGCGAAGGACCCGCATTACTCACTACAAATGCGCCGGGCCCGATTGTGGGAGCTTGCGGTCCGATTGCAGGGATCGTGAACGTGAGCGAGGTAGGGCTAAGCCCAGGATTTCCCGGATTCAGGAAAAAGGGCCCGACCTTACCGCCAGGGCAAACGCAGAACAAGTCGACCGCCACGCCGTCGACCGTGTCGAAGCCGGTGCCGCCCAGCGTCACGCTGTCCCCGGGTGTGACTGAAGTTTCGACGTTATCAGCCGCGAAATTCGGATCACGGCTGCTTGGAGCCAGTGGAAAACCGTTGACGCTTTCGATGGTGGGAAGACCAGCCGCGGCGGAACCCTGGAGCAGCGCGTAGGCCAGGTTGGAAGCCGCATAGCCCATATCAGTGTTGACTACCTGCACCGCCACAAAACCCTGGCCAAGCGCGACGCCGGCGGGCACTTCCACGGTCAGCAGTGTCGAAGTCGCCGAACCCGGGATCAGGGGACCCTCGTTGAGCGGTCCGGTTGAGGTGGACACGAAGAAGTTAACCACGGAACCCGGCGTAAATCCGCTACCGGTTATGCGGAAGCTGGAGCCGGCCGCGATCGCGTCCGGGATGCCGGAAATCCGCGGAGCGCTCGGCGCGCTCACGGCGGCGGCCGCATAAATCGCGCTGACGACCTTGTTCTGTGGCGACGGCCAGTCATCAATCATCAAAATGTCGCCTGCCTTGACAGCATCGAAAAGCTGATGCCAAAGCACACCGGTTTCAGAAAGAGCGCTCATATTGACGTCGCTCAAGGCGATCACTGAAAAGGCGTCCGCATAGATTTGTCGGGCCCAATAGGATTGAAGAACCTCGTCGGGCGCAATAGCGGAAAAAATTGGATAGACTGAGGGACTAAGGAGACGGGCGTCAATGTACGGAGCCGTCCAACTGAAATCGGCCAGGGTCTTGTTTTCCGGAATAAGCAGGACGTCGGGATGCGCAAGCGCCAATTCCTGGAATATAGTGTAGTCGATCGGCCAGTTCGTATCCCCGTCAGAATCGATATAGAACATCGTGCATCCCCATCGACTCTGCGCATAACGAATCTTGGCGTCCAGGTTGGCAAGCGCTTCGCTGTCAGTTGCGGGGAAAACCTGCGAGGCCGCCCCAGAGGCGTCAATGGAAAAAGTGGAAGGCCTGATCGTTACTCCGCAGCGAAGCTTGGCCGCTGTGAGCGTGGCGAAAAACCGATCCACGATTGTCTCCATTTCGGGCGAAAGGTACCGAGGGTCGCCGACGTAACTCACGGGTTGTTTGAATTCCTGGCCTTCCACGTCCCATACGACCGCGCCTTGCGCCTTCACTTCCTGCATCGTGGAAACCGCTCTGCGAGCGTGATCAAGCAGGTGGGTCTGAAAGTAATTGAGCCCCGCTGGTGATGAAATATCCACTGACGGGTTCGCGTCAACCCAATAGCGTGGATTTAGCGGATTGTATGGAGTTACCGAGGCAGCTGCATGACTTGCCAGAAAAACCGCAGCGATTGGCCGGCGGTCCGCCCAGGATTCGGGGTTAGGCGGAAATGTGATGCGAGTAGCGTCAAAGAGGTTCGACATCATACTCGAAAGCGAATTATCTGAACCTGAAAAGGAAAAAGACAGCACATAAGTATCTGTAGTTCGTGAAAGGACGGTGTTGCTTGCCGTCAGGTACCTTGTGCCCGAGCTGCTCACAGAGTCATGGCCGACGGCAGTCAGGGTTTGCGCGGGCAAAACGTAAGACATAGAGGTGCTGAGGGATACATTCACATCCCCCGCGGGGTCCGCGGTCTGGAGTACAATGGGCGCCATTTGTCGAGGTTGTTCGCAGGCAATCAAGATCCGGTTTGGCCCATAAATCAGCGTTTTTATCTCGGGTCCTTCGAGATTCGCCTTGGTCTCGGTAAGTGAGCCGCCAATCGTCGCTGCAGTGGACGGCGCAATCAAGTCGAACAAGGAGATTGTGATGCTAACAATGTTATAGGCAGCGTCGTTGGTAATCGAGACAGTTGCGAACAATTGCGCGCCAATTGTGCTGTACGCGCATTTGATAGCTCCCCACGAATATCCGCGCGTCATGGACATCTGAGCAGCATCAATTGAAGTGTACAGTACAGTCAGACTCGGAATTTCCGAGCTGGAGTCAAATTTGATGGAGTTGACAATACATTGAGAAAGTTTCAGGTAGTTGGTACCTTGGTACTCTATGGCTGTGAGACCTGTTTCTCCGAATGCGATTTGCGCTACCGGCACGGCAAGGGCCCGTGATGGCAGGAGGAGCTGATAGCAAAGTACGATAAAGATGGCTGAAGCCCATTGTCGCCCAGCGCAGAGATGAGTACTCATAGCTTATTCTCTAGTTTCGCTTAATTACTGATTAGTAACTGGCCCTGTTATTCTGGCCACACTAGTCGCGGCCGCATTGAGAAGATGTCATAACGTCTTTGGCCGCAAAAAAGTGTCGTTTCGGAACTTGGCCGTCAGCCGCTCAAGTTAATTTTTTAATAGGCCGGCAGTCTTACGGCCTCAAACCTGCCGCCACTGCGTGAAGGCGTCCCACAAAATCCGCGCTCCTGGATAATCGGCACAGCCCGCCATAAGGCAATCGACCGAATCCGCCGCCAGGCGCGCTTCGCGGCGCGGCGCGATGAACTGATCCGCGACATCGAAGTTCAGGCGCGGACTGATGAGGCCGGCACGATGTCCAACGAGGTTCCCGATGAACGGCTGCGGCTGATCTTCACCTGTTGCCATCCCGCACTCGCTACCGAAGCGCAGGTCGCCCTTTCGCTGCGGACGCTGTGTGGGCTGACGACCGAGGAAATTGCGCGCGCTTTTCTGGTTGCGCCGGCCACGATGGCTCAGCGCCTGGTGCGCGCCAAGCGCAAAATCCGGGCGGCGCGCATCCCCTATGAAATTCCGCCGCCTGAATCGCTGGCCGAGCGCACGGAGGCGGTGATGGCGGTGATTTACCTGGTTTTCAACGAAGGCTACGCCGCGACGTTCGGCGATTGCGTGGTGCGCGCGGATTTGTGCGCCGAAGCTATCCGGCTGGGTCGCATCCTGTGCGAACTCGTGCCTGAAAATGCCGAGGCGCGGGGACTCCTGGCCCTGATGCTGCTCCAGGATTCCAGGAAAACGGCGCGCGCGGACACCGAGGGCGACATCGTATTGCTGGAAGATCAGGATCGCACCAAATGGAATCGCAGCCAGATTCGCGAAGGCCTGGCGCTGGTGCATTCTTCGCTGTCACACTCACCCGCAGGCCCTTACGCGATCCAGGCGGCAATCGCCTCTGTCCATGCGCGCGCAGCGCGTGCCGACGACACGGACTGGCGGGCAATCGAGGCGCTGTACGCTTACCTGGTGCGGATCAGACCATCGCCGGTAATTGAGTTGAACCACGCCGTCGCGGTGGCGATGGCGTCGGGACTGGCGGACGGCTTAAGGATGATCGAAGCGATTGGCGTGCGCCACGACCTCGACGGCTATCATCTGATGTGGGCCGCGCGCGGCGAGCTGCTGCGGCGGATGGAGCGATGGGAGGAAGCGGCGCAGTCATATCGGCGCGCGCTCGAATTGGCCCATTCGCAACCGGAGCGCCGATTCCTGCAACGGCGCCTGAACGAAATCGAACTGAAATCAAAGCCCTAAGCGAGGTTTCATGACGGGGATGGCGAACGCCAGCGCAGGTCCTTGTGGCATTCCGCGCATTCTTCGCTGATCGCTCCGGTCTGGCGCGCGACCTCGACAATATCCTTGCGCTCTGCCGCATCCCGCAGCGCACGCGCGCGCTGTTGGAGAATCTTCGCCATTTTCTGCAGACGCCGCGCCCGCGTTTGGGCGGTCCCGCTTTCATCTGCATCCGGAGCGCTTTGAGCGCCTTCGCGCACCGGCCGGATCGCTGGCCGGTCGAAACTTTGAGCCGGCGCGCCCGGACTCGGCGGGGAGGTTGCGGCCGGCTTTCCCTGTTCACCAACGAGTGCGTCGGGGCGCGGCAGCGTCCTGGCTCCGTTGGCCGCAATCCAAGCGGCGGCCTGCTGGAGCCTGGCCGCCCGGCGCGCGATATCGGCAAAATTCGCGTCGGTGGGATGCTGCACTACCATCCGCGCCAAATCGCTGGTCGCCGCACCCCAATCGGCGCGCGCTTGACCCATCGCGTCCATCAGGTCGGTTGGTTGGTGCGTGCCGGCCGGCAACGGCGAAAGCGAACCCTCGCCTGCTCCTTCCACCGCCATACCCGCGGTGTAGGTCAGAATTTCGCCGCCGACCCATCCTGCCGCCCCGGCCGCAATCGCAACCAGCACCGCCAAACCGAAGGCTGCGTATCCGGCCACGAGCTGACCGCGCTGTCGCATCGCGAGGCGCGAAACTGCAAGAACCACAATCAGGAAAGTGGTGGCCACACCCAGACTCATGTGCAGGTGACGCCAAAAGCCCAGGCCGCCCGGCCATCCCACGTAAGCGTTGGAGACCAATCCGAAGGCCAGCGTGAACAAAGTCAGCATCGCGCTGACGCCGGCGGTGACGTCGGCCGCAAAGGTCCATGGCTCGGAACGCAACCAGGCCGCCATGGCGTAAGTCAGGAGCAGAATCGGCATCGCACCGATCGTGAAGTGCACAAATAAAGGATGGATGGTGACGAGCCGGACGAGGTGAATCATGAGACCTCCATAAACGGCGAATCCGCGCTCGCTTACGTTGTCTGTAAAATTGTCGCGTGCTTCAGATGCGCCGGTGTGCTGCCGGTCAATCTTATCAGGATATAAACAGCTCTATGCCTCAATCACTTCGGCTTGCAGTTTCACCGGAGTCGAGAGCGAGGCTGATATGAGGCAGGCCTTTTCCGCCTTCTCCATGATGCGGACGGCCTGAGCATGATCGGTGCCCTTTGCAACCGTCAGCTTCGCGCGCAAAACGATCTCCGTAAAGCGCGTCAGGCCCTCCTTGCGATCCACTGTTCCGTCGGCCGCGAGTTCCAGGCTTTCAAAGTGGAATTTCGAAAGCCTGGCAACGGAGCGCAGCGTGAGCAGAAAACACGCGCTCACCGAACTCATCAGCAGATGCTCCGGGCTCCAGGCATCACCCGGCCCGTCGAAATCAAGCGGCGCCTCACAGGTTAGATCGGGCAACCGTTCAGCCGAGCAGGTTGCGTAGCCCTGCGGACCACCGGACAAATGGATCGCATAATGATGGGGAAGTGGTTTCATGTGATTTTACCTCTCAGCGACGACCTGCGAATCATGGGATGCGGTCTTCCAGGTAGGACCGTACGCGCTCGACCGCGGCGCCCACCACATCGGGCGTCTTCCACTCCATTATAATCTCCGCGTTGGGCGCCAGGCGCGCCAGCTCCAGCGAAATTTCAGCCGGATGATAAGGATCATTGCCGGCCAGTATGAGCATCGGAGTGAGGCAGGAGCGGACGAAATCGCGGGTGACCGAAAAGACGAAGTCGCCGGAGAACATGTTGGCGCGAAAGGCCGCCATTGCCGATTCCTTTACCTCCGGCCGTTTGCGGCGCAACTCAAGGGCCCAATCGTCGAACATGTTGTGAAAACGTTCGATACCTCCGGGTCCAAGTCCAATCGGGTTTTGCAGCACCGCGGCGGCAATTCGATCTGGCGCCGACTTGATCAGACCCAGACAGTAAGACGACCCGATACATCCGCCCATGATATGACATCGGCTCAGCCCCAGATGATCGAGCAGGGCTATCTGGTCGCAAGCGTAAGTATCCCATCCGTCTGTGGGTGCAACCGGAGCTTGCGAGCCTCCCGCGTTGCGCTGGTCCATCGCGATCACCCTGAAGGTGCGGGCCAGCTCGACCGTGGGATCAAAGGGGCTGCGATGCCAAAAATCGATTTCAGAGCGCATCCCGCCGGGGGCCATGAGCAGAAGCGGAAAGCCGTGACCGTACTCTTCGTAATGGATTGTACAATCGCCGCGCTGAAGGACTGGCATTTCTTTCCTCCGGACCCGTTTCCTTGCGCTCCACATTAGAATTGAAAGGCGGCGCGAAACCAGAGGCGGACTTTGGCAGCGCGTCAATACCTTTGCGCTGCATTGGTGATCGCGATTAATGATCCCTTACGTCCGCAGATTCTGGCGGGCGTTCCTTCGAGCCCCGATATCCGGAGCGATGTGCGGTCAGCCTCCATTCGTGAACACTCTCGCAATCTAGCTGGCATAAAGTATGTAAATTCTCGCTACCTTCCGCGCAACCAAAACTACCAAATTTGGCAGGTTTTTCTTGGCACGTAACTTGTGAACGACAGCGGTAACTCGGAGCGTCAAGCGATCGCCCGACAGCGAAGCTCTCGGCGGAGGCCCAAATGGAACTCGTAGAGCGGATGGAAGAACTGATCGAGGGTTATGAGCCGGATATTCTGCTTCCGGAACAATACAACGAGCTGCGGCGGCGGCGTCATGAACTGCAAGGCGAGCTGAAGTTGATGTTCGCGGTCCTGGAAGATGCCATCCATTGTTACTTACATCATATGAATGCCAGGAGCCGGCAGCGCCGGATCCTGTTTTACGAAGTCCGCGACTGGATGAATTCCACGCGCAGCAAGGGATTGTTTTCCTACGAAACGCTGTGCGAGGCGCTGGGGATCGACGCTGGCCGGCTGCGCAAAATGCTGGATATGCGGCGGCGCCAAATCCAGAACGGATCGACAGCGGCCAGCCGCCAACGCCATTGGCTGACCCGTTCGCGGGCACGCCTGCGCCGCTCCGGAACCTGACGGGGTGCGGACAATTTTTGATTTTTACGTTCCGCCTCACGCGGGGCCAATTACCGCCACTGAATCCGGTGGAAGCTCGACTTCACCGGGTTTGAGGCCGACGCCCTCCGATGCCATCAGCAATTGATGGGAGCCGGCGGACAACGGCACCAGTTGGGCATGCCGGGCAAGACTGAAGGCCAGGGTAATAGGACCGCGCGTCATCACCAGCCATTGCGCCTGTTCATCGTAAGCGACTTTGACCTTTTCCATTACACCGTCGCGCAATTCGGCAAATCGCGCGCGCAAGCCGATGAGCCGCCGATACCATTGAAGGATGCTCTTGTGCGGTTCCCGTTCCAGTTCGGACCAATTCAGTTTGGACCGCTCAAAAGTCGCGGGATCCTGAGGGTCCGGAATTTCGGACGGATCCCATCCGAAGGCCGCGAACTCCCGCTGGCGCCCCTCGCTTACAGCGCGCGCCAATTCCGGCTCCTGGTGATCTGTGAAATATTGAAACGGTGATGACGCGCCCCATTCCTCGCCCTGGAACAACATCGGCACGAACGGCGCCGTCAGCACCATAGCGGCTCCGATCAGCACCCGCCCCATGCTCACCAGATGGCAGAAGCGGTCGCCCTTAGCCCGATTGCCCACCTGGTCGTGATTTTGCAAACAGCCCACGAAGTTGACGCCGGACAACCCCGCGGTCGATCGGCCATGGCGACGATCCCGATAGGCGGAATATTCGCCATCATACACGAAACCGTTATGCAGCGTCTTCGCAAGCTGTGCGAACGATCCGAAATCAGCGTAATAGCCGGTCCGCTCGCCCGTCAGGAGCGCGTGCAGGGCGTGATGGAAATCCTCGTTCCATTGAGCGTCGATTCCATATCCGCCCCGGGCGATCGGCGAGACCACGCGAGGATCATTGCGATCATCCTCCGCGATCAGGACGAGGCGGCGCCCGGTCTGACGCGCGAGTTGAGCGGTTTCAGCGGCAAGCTCCTCCAGCAGATGCGTAGGCGAAAGATCCAAAATCGCATGAATTGCATCCAGGCGCAGGCCGTCGATATGGTAGTCGCGCATCCACGAAATCGCGTTGTCGCAAATGAAACGGCGCACTTCGTCGCTGCCCCGTCCGTCGAAGTTGACCGCACTGCCCCATGGCGTCGCGTAGCGGTCGGTCAGATAAGGGCCGAAACGTGGCAGGTAATTGCCGGAGGGCCCGAAATGGTTGTAAACCACATCGAGCAAGACGGCGAGTCCCCTGGCATGACAGGCATCCACCAGGCGCTTGAGCCCCAACGGGCCGCCATAGGCATGATGCGGCGCAAACAAATCGACGCCGTCATAGCCCCAGCCGCGGGTGCCTGGAAACTGCGCTACCGGCATCAGTTCAACATGCGTCACGCCCAGTTCAACCAGATGGTCAAGGCGCGCGATCGCGGATTGGAAGGTTCCCTGCTGCGTGAACGCACCGGCATGCATCTCGTATATAATCGCCTCTGACAACAACGGCGCGGTGAAGTTGGCGTCGGTCCAGGCAAAAGCAGCGTGATCGACGGGACGCGACGGGCCATGCACGCCATGCGGCTGCCATTGCGATCGTGGATCGGGAAGCGCCTGCTCCTCGTTATCCAAAACAAAGGAATAATCCGCAGCGCTATTTTCCTGAAGCCGTGCCAGACGCCACCATCCGCGCGCATGCGTTCCCTGCTTCTCCATCGCCAGCCGCCGGCTCCCAATCCGGACCGCGACGCTTGCGGCATTAGGCGCCCACACCCGCCACTCATTCATATGTTTGGACTGCCGTGACGAACAGCCGGCGGGGAAAAGGGTCCGCCCCACTGCCACAGCAACCAGTAAAAATTGCCGGGAAGTGCGGGATGGCACGTAATGCTACAGACTGCCCCAAGGCGGCCGGAAAGGAGTTGAATTGAGTGCGATTTATAGCTGTGGGATCAATTGTCATGGGATACCATACTAATCAGAACTCAAGACTGACGGGCTGTTACCCGCGCGTATCGGAATTCACAATCGAGCACCAACATGGCTAATTCGAAAATTGCGGTCTGGCCGGGCAAATCCTATCCGCTGGGTGCCACCTGGGACGGCGAAGGCGTCAACTTCGCGCTTTTTTCGGAGCATGCGGAGCACGTCGAACTCTGCCTGTTCGATCCCAAGGGCAGACGCGAAATCGATCGCGTGCCGATGCGATGGCAAACGGACCAGATCTGGCATTGCTATCTTCCCGAAGCGCGGCCCGCCTGGCTCTACGGCTACAGGGTATATGGTCCATATGACCCCAAAAAGGGATTACGTTTCAATCCGCACAAACTCCTGATCGATCCCTATGCCCGCCACATCGTAGGCACCGTTAGATGGTCGGACGCGCTGTTTGGCTATCGCATGGGTAATCCACGCGAGGACCTCGCGATGGATCGGCGTGACAGCGCGCCGGCGATGCCGCGCTGCCGGGTGATTGACGGCGCCTTTTCCTGGGCCGAGGATCGCCCGCCTCGCACCCCTTGGCACGACACCATCATCTATGAGCTGCACACGAAAGGATTCACCCGGCTTAACCACGAAATTCCAGCCCATCTGCGCGGCACCTATGCCGGGCTCAGCACCGACCCCGCGATCGAGCATCTGAAGCGGCTCGGCATCACCGCGGTCGAGCTGATGCCTGTACATGCATTTATCGACGACCGCCGCCTGGTGGAACGCGGGTTGCGCAACTACTGGGGATACAACTCGATTGGCTTCTTTGCCCCGGACATGCGCTACAGCGCGAGCGGTTTTGTAGGCGAGTTCAAGTCGATGGTGAAGCGGCTGCACTCCGAAGGAATCGAGGTGATACTTGACGTGGTTTACAATCATACCGCGGAAGGTAACCACATGGGTCCGACATTATGCTTTCGCGGTATCGACAATAGCTCGTATTATCGGCTTTCGCCGGAAGATCCGCGCTACTACATGGACTTCACCGGATGCGGCAACACGCTCAACATGATACATCCGCGCGTCCTGCAACTGATCATGGACAGCCTGCGTTACTGGGTGCTCGAGATGCACGTGGACGGTTTTCGTTTCGATTTGGCGGCGGCGCTGGCGCGCGAGTTGTACGAGGTTAACCAGCTAAGCGCGTTCTTCGACATCATTCACCAGGACCCGGTAATCTCGCAGGTCAAGCTGATCGCGGAGCCGTGGGATGTGGGGGCGGGCGGTTACCAGGTCGGCAACTTCCCGATCGGATGGGCGGAATGGAACGGGAAGTACCGCGACGCCGTGCGCGCCTACTGGAAAGGCGAAGGCGGGCTCATCGGGGAGCTGGCCTATCGCCTTACCGGTTCCAGCGACTTGTACGAACATAACGGGCGGCGTCCGTATGCCAGCGTCAATTTCGTCACCTGCCACGACGGCTTCACGCTGCACGACCTGGTCAGCTACAACGACAAGCACAACGAAGCCAACCTGGAAGAAAACCGCGACGGCACCAACGACAACCGCAGTTGGAACTGCGGAACGGAGGGGCCGACCGACGACCCCCAGGTCCTGGCGCTGCGCGCGCAGCAGAAACGCAACCTGATCGCCACCCTTCTGCTCTCCGAGGGAATTCCGATGCTGCTGGCGGGCGACGAGATTGGGCATACGCAAAACGGCAACAACAACGCCTATTGCCAGGACAACAGCATAAGCTGGATCAACTGGGATCTGCGCGAGGAGGATCGGCGCTTTTGCGAATTTGTCAGCCATGTGATCGCGATTCGCAAGGCACACCGGCTGTTCCGCCGTCGTCATTTTTTCCAGGGCCGCAGTATCAGGGGCCTCAAAGACATCATCTGGTTCAATCCCGACGGCCGCGAGATGACCGACGAGGAATGGAATCAGTCATTCGCGCGTTGTCTGGGCGTTTTTTTCGCGGGCGACGGTATCAATGAGTATGACGAGCGGGGGCGAATTATCACCGATGGCGATTGCATAATCATCTTTAATAGCCATCACGAACCGATTCAATTCCTGATCCCCAAGGTGGGACAACCCGACGGCTGGAGAGTCCTGCTCGACACCAGTAAGGAAAATCCGGCGGAGGCTGATCGGCATCTGTGCGCCGGTGACCTGTTCGACCTGAAAGACCGCTCGATGGTCCTGCTGTATCGCGACCGCAAAGGCGGGATGGCCCGAGCCGAGCAGGCGTCGGCCGGGGGCGCGCACGGCGCGGCGGTATTGAGTAATAACCCCGCTGCGGGTAAATAAATTAGCTGGCGAGCAAATTTATACGGACCGCGAGCTTCCACGCTCTCAACCCGCGGACGATGGAGTTGGCCTTATGGATTCAGCTGCCCGGTTTGTCTCCTCTGACGGCCATGTAATCGAACCCGCCAATCTCTGGCTGGAACGCATCGACCGGCGCTTCCGCGATCGCGCGCCGCACGTCGAGCATCGCGAAAAGTTCGACGTCTTCTGTGTTGACGGGCTCAGCCCTTTTGCCGGCGCCGATTTGGGCGGCGCGATGGCGACACTCAAGCTGGAGGGGCGTCCGATCGAGGACCGCAGCCATAACCGCAAATCCGAAGTGCGGGCGGGCGCCTATGATCCGGTGGAGCGACTCAAGGATCAGGACCTTGACAACATCGCGGCCGAGGTGATCTATCCGGGCGACGCGCTGTTCCTGTTCGCTGCTCCCGATGTCGAGTACAAGCACGCCTGCATCCGGGCGTATAACGATTGGATGGCGGATTTCTGCTCAGTAGCGCCCAATCGGCTGCTAGGCGCTGCGATGCTGCCGATTGGCGGTCCGATCGAGGCGGCGGTGGAGGAGGTAAGGCGCGTGCGCAAAAAGGGTCTGCGCACCGTCTGCATCCCATCGGGTCATCCGAAGATCCCGTTTGGCGATCCCTACTACCATCCGCTGTTTTCGGAATTGCAGGAAAGCGGGACCGTGCTGTCGATTCATAACGCGGCCAGCGAGCAGCAGTTCGCCAACGTTCCGACCTCGGCGGGCGGCGCCACCATCACGTTTTTGGAAAACAAATACGTGGATCATTTCCGCACCCTCACCAGCCTTATCATGTCGGGTGTTCCGCAGGCTTATCCACGGCTTAATTTTGTGCTGGTCGAAGGCGGAATCGGATGGGTCGCGGCCATCCTGCACACGATGGACCATTGGTGGGAAGACCACCATTTATGGTTGCGGCCGAAGCTGGACGAAAGACCGAGCTTTTACTGCCATCGCCAGTTCTACTTCACCTTCGAGGAGGACCGCGCAGGTCTGCTTACGCGCGAACTGCTCAACGTCGATCACCTGATGTGGGGGTCGGACTACCCGCATACCGAAGGCACTTTCCCGCGCTCGCGCCAGCAGGTCGCCAAGGACTTCGCCGGCCTTGAGCCCGACCTGGTCAACAAGCTGGTGCGCGACAACTGCAGCCGCTTATACGCAGTAAACTGATTGTCGGACACCTGAGATGGCGAGAGCCGTTTACAGCAGAGTCTCGCGAAACAACGCCACGATACGATCCCAATGGCGCTCGGCGGCTTCGCGGTCGTACATCGGGGTGCCGTTGGCGGCGAAGCCGTGCTGGACCTTCGGATAAATCTCGACCGTATGATTGGTACCGCTTGATTCGAGGGCGGCTTTTAAGCGATCGGTCTCGCCCGGCGTCAGCCACGGATCGATCTCCGCCACCGCGACGTAAATCCTGCCGCGCATCTTTGGCGCCAGCAGATGGGGGCTGTCGGGACGGTCGGTGGCAACGCCAGCCCCATGGATTGAGGCGCCCGCCGCAACGCGGTCGGGAAAGGTCCCGGCAGCCGTCAACACCAGCGGACCTCCCATGCAGTACCCGACGCAGCCGATCTTCGAGCCCTTGACCTTCGGTTCACTGCTGAGAAAATCCAGGAACGCGGTGGTATCTCTCATCGCGCCGGCGTTGGTGACCGACTGCACCAGCGCCATCATGCGGTTGCGCTGCGACTCATCGGTCATCATCGTCGCCATGTCAAATGGCGGATATTCTCCGGCGCGGTAATACAGATTGGGCAGCAGCACGAAAAACCCATTGGACGCCAGGCGCTCGGCCATCGCGCGCAAATCGGGCCGGATACCAAGCCCATCCATATAGAAAATAACCGCCGGCGCCGAATCGACCCCCGGCGCGGTGTAGGTGTAGCAATCGCAAGTACCGTCAGCCGTTTTAATCGCAACCTTACTTTCCACGCGCGTCACCTCGCCCGTTAGTCTAGCAGGGTGCGGAAAAAAGAGGAGCCCGCCTTGCGAGTAGCACGGTCACGGTGAATCGCAGCGGCTTCTCGACGCTCTCCTCTTCGCCTCTCTCCTCTCATCTCGTCGGGGCGTGTTATCGTAGAGCCGGATGGGGTTGCTGACATGAGGTTGTCCGACCTGGATTATGACCTGCCGCCCGAGTTGATCGCGCAACGGCCGCTGGAACGCCGCGACGAGGCCCGGATGGAGGTGGTGGACCGCAAGCGCGGCACCGTCGAGCATTCGCGCTTTTACAAGCTCGGCCGCTATCTGCATCCGGGCGATGTGCTGGTGCTCAACGATACGCGGGTCTTTCCGGCCCGTCTGATGGCGCGTAAGGAGAGCGGCGGGAAAGTCGAATTGTTGTTTGTTCGCAAGGCCGACCAGCCGCCACGCGCATGGATTTCGCTGATCCATTCCCATCGCCCATGTCCGCCGGGGACCCGCCTGGTGCTCGACCGCGGTGAGACGCTGCAAATCGTTGGTTATCAGCGACCGGGACGCGCGCTGGTGGCCATGGAAGGCGAGGGATCAATTGAGGGAATGCTCGCAAACAACGGCTTGCTGGCGCTCCCCCATTATATCAAGCGCGAGGTTCAGGCTTCGGACGCCGACGACTACCAGACCGTTTATGCCAACCATACGGGCGCAGTCGCCGCACCGACAGCCGGGCTGCATTTCACCCGGCACCTGCTCGAGGAACTGGAGCAAAGCGGCATCAAGGCCGTGTTCATCACCCTGCATATCGGTCCCGGCACCTTCGCGCCGCTGCGCAGCCAGGAAGTGGAGGCGCACAGCATGGAGGGCGAATGGTACACGATTGCGCCACAAGCCGCGGAAACCATCGCACATGCCCGCCGGATCGGATCGCGAATCGTCGCCGTGGGGACCAGCAGCGTCCGCGCGCTTGAATCGTACGCGGTGACCGGAGACCTCGAAGGGCTGACGGGGCTGTTTATCTATCCAGGATTTCGCTTCAAACTGGTTGAAGGAATGATCACGAATTTTCACATGCCGCGCACGACAGTGCTGGCGATGGTGATGGCGTTTGCGGGCCGCGAGCTGACTTTGAGTGCTTATCGCGAGGCGATCCGTCATCGCTATCGTTTCCTCAGCTATGGCGACGCCATGCTGATCCTTTGATGGCGCAGCCAATCCAGTTCGAAATCCTGGCCGCAGACGGGGCGGCGCGCTGCGGCCGTCTGATTACCGGTCACGGCGTCGTGGATACTCCTGCCTTTATGCCGGTGGGGACGCGCGCCGCCGTCAAAGCAATGGCGCCGCATGAATTGTGGGATATCGGCTACCGGATGATTCTGGCCAACGCCTACCATTTGGCGGTGCGGCCCGGTGCCGACCTGATTCGTGAGATGGGCGGCATCCAGGCCTTCATGGGATGGCACGGCGCGGTGCTGACTGATTCGGGCGGATTTCAGGCGATGAGCCTGGCATCGATCAATCGGATCGACGAGGACGGCATCCGTTTCCGCTCCCATCTGGATGGCCGCCCGATGTTGCTAACGCCGGAAAGCGCGGTCGAAATCCAGCAGAAACTTCAATGCGACATTATGATGGCCCTGGATGAATGCACCCCGTACCCCGCTGAGCTATCCTACGCGCGCCAGTCCCTCGAACTGACCGCCAGATGGGCCGAGCGCTCGCTGCGGGCGCGTACCTCCGAAAATCAGGCTCTGTTCGGAATCGTTCAGGGCAGCGTCTATCCCGATCTGCGCGCCGCCAGCGCCCGCCAGATCACGTCGCTGGGTTTTGACGGCTTTGCCACCGGCGGTTTGTCGGTGGGCGAGCCCAAGCTGTTGATGCTGGAAATGGCGGAATTAAGCGCCAGCTTTCTACCCGTCGACAAACCCCGCTACCTGATGGGCGTCGGTACGCCCACTGATCTGCTGGCTGCGATTGGGATGGGCTATGACATGTTCGACTGCGTGCTGCCGACCCGCAATGCCCGCAATGGATGCGCCTTTACCAGTGGAGGGCGGGTGTCGATCAAGCATTCGCGTAATATCAGGGATTCCGCTCCGCTGGATGAGCGCTGCGGGTGCCGGACCTGCCGCTCCTACAGCCGCTCCTACCTGCGCCATCTGTACCGCGCGGGCGAGATTCTTGCGGCGCGGGCATTAACGGAACACAATCTGTTTTTTTACGCGAATCTGATAGCAATGGCACGGAGTGCAATCGCGTCGGGGAATTTCGCGCAATTCCGCCGCTCGATTGCGTCCGCAGGCATGGAAGACTTCGACGAAACGGAAGAAAACTAATGTGGTTTGAGGGGATCGCATACGCTCAACAGGCGGCTCAAAACACCAGCACCGGCGAACAGGTACTGTTTACCACGGTCATACCGCTGGTCTTTCTTTTCGCCATTTTCTACTTCATCCTGATCCGGCCGCAGACCAAAAAAGCCGCCGACCTTCAGAAAATGCTGGCCGCGCTCAAGCGCAACGACGAGGTCGTCACCACCGGCGGCCTGATTGGCAAGATCGTCGAGTTAAAGGAAAAGACGGTGATATTGGAGATTGCGCCGAATGTTCGCGTGATGGTCGAACGGGCGCAAATTGCGGCGCTATCCCCTTATGGAAGGGGCGGTTCCAAAGCCGCGGCAAAGGACTAATATAGTGGACCGCACCCCAGCCAGGGCATATCCTTCGGCGGTCTGAGGAGAGAGGGACTTTTGGAAAACGGAAATTTCGCGCCGGTCATGGTTCTGGTGGCGCTGGCCGTCGCGATTCTCTACCTGCACCTTAACAATGGACGGGCCCAGACCCGCATTTACCTTACCGCGATCCTGGTGGCCGCGGCGGTTTTCCTGCTGGTCCCCAGTTTCACCCCTGAACTGCCCTCGTGGTGGACAACTTACCTGCCAGTCCCCAGGATTCAATATGGCTTGGACCTCCAGGGCGGCACCCATCTGCTGCTCGACGTGAAACTGGATGACGCGGTCAAAAACGCCGTGAGCCGGCGCGCCGACGACCTCAAACGCGAACTCAAGGACAGCAAGATCACCGGAGCCAGGGTTTCAACCACCGGCGACACCATACAGGTCGAACTGGCGAATCCCTCGGACCGCAGCGCGCTCGAAGACATCGTGTCCAGAGACTTCACGGATATGAAGCTGGGCAGCACCCCGTCCGCGACGGGCGGAACCATCTACACCCTGAACTACACGCCCCGCGATCTGGCGCAGCTCCGTTCCAATGCGATGGATCAGGCGCTGGAAACCATCCGCAACCGGATCGACCAGTTGGGAGTGCGTGAGACCACCGTCGAGCGCGAAGGCGAGAGCGAAATCCTGGTTCAATTGCCCGGTATCCAGGACCCCGAGCGCGCCAAAGAGCTGATTGGCAAGACTGCGGTTCTGGAGTTCAAAATCGTTGACGACAGCCATAGCGTGGAAGACGCCCTCAAGAACGGTCCCCCTCCGGGGGACGAAATCCTTTACGGTCCACCGGAAAGGGGCGGCAGGGAACCTTACCTCGTCGAATCCCAGACCCTGATGACCGGCGACGTCGTGACCGACGCCCGGGTACGTCCGGGCAGCCGGCTTGAGGGACCGTATGTCTCGGTCGATCTGGACCAACGTGGGGCCCGGATTTTCGACACACTGACAGCGGAGAACGTGGGCCGGCGCCTGGCTATCATCCTGGACAATACGGTATATTCCGCGCCCGTCATCAAAGAGCGGATTCCGGGCGGAAAAGTCTCGATTACCGGACGATTTTCCATCGACGAGGCTCACGATTTGGCGATCGTACTGCGTTCGGGCGCTTTGCCGGCGCCAGTCGAGATCGCCGAGGAACGCACGGTCGGACCGTCGCTGGGGCGTGATTCGATTCGCCAGGGCGAGCTTTCCTTCGCGGTCGGCGCTGCGGCGGTACTGATCTTCATGGCGGTGTACTATAGCGGAGCCGGATTGGTCGCGGATTTCGGGCTTACCCTGAACATCCTGCTCCTGATTTGCGTGATGGCGGCGATGCAGGCGACGCTGACGCTGCCGGGAATCGCCGGAATCGTGCTGACGCTGGGAATGTCCGTGGACGCCAATGTACTAATCAACGAGCGCATGAGGGAGGAATTGCGCAACGGCAAGGCCCCCAGGGAAGCCGTCAGAATCGGCTATGAACGGGCCTGGTCGGCGATTCATGATTCCAATATTTCGACCTTCGTGGCCGGTCTTATCCTCTTCCAGTTCGGAACCGGCCCAGTCAAAGGCTTCGCCGTGACCCTGTGCGTCGGCGTGCTGACAGGCTTGTTTTCCTGCGTCGTGGTCACCCGGATCTGGTACGACTACCTGATTTCGACCCGCAGGCTGACCCGGATCAGCGTCTAGCGGGGCGGGAAAGGACCGGCCGCGCGCTTACCTGAAAGCTGCGGTCCGCACCCTGATTAGAAAAATGGCTGCTTTCCTTTGCTCCTTTCCGAGGGAGATTAGAGTGAGGGAAACGGTTGCGGAAAATCCTGTTCGGCAATCTGGTGGGACCCGAAGCTTGATTAGGGACGGCGATGCCCTATTATGGTTGTGAAAGGAAGGCGGAGGAACCTGCGCGTACCAACCAGTATGGCGAGGGTCGCTTGACACCAGCCATCTAGCGTACTACAAATGCTCGGTTTGAACCGTGGTCATGATTAAGCGTAATCCATCATTTTTGAGTCTTAATCTGATAGGCGATAAAGACGACATCCTGCTCAATTCGCGCGAGGTGGCTTTCCTGCTGGATTTGAGTCCGGATACGGTTAATGAGTTGGCTCGCCGCAACGTCATTCCGGCCTTCAAAAAAGGACGGCAATGGCGTTTTCGCAAACGCGATGTGACATCCTTCAAACGACAACTGAAAGGTTTAAACGTCGCTGCATAGTTCGTAGCGCAGCCTTTGTTACCGGATCTAACCAACCACCAACGTAAATGCCTGAACCGCACGAAAGTCGGGTCTATTCAGACTTCGCACATTTTTATGACCGGCTGTGGGGCCGGGTTTTCGTTGACCGCGAACATGCCGTTATCGAGTCGCTCAACCTGCGTCCCGGACAACGCGTCCTGGAGGTCGGTGTCGGCACCGGCATCTCCCTCGACGCCTATCCACCCTATGTCCACGTCGTGGGAGTGGATCCGTCGCCCGAGATGCTCGAGCATGCCAAAAAAAAGGTGCGGGAAAACCAGCTCAAAAACGTCGAATTGAGCCAGGGGGACGCGCTCAATCTGAATATACCTGACGCCAGCTTCGACGTGGTCTGCGCCTTTCACGTCATCACCGTCGTGCCCGATCCGGTGCGCATGATGAGCGAGATGCACCGGGTGTGCAAACCCGGCGGACGGATCGTGATCATCAACCATTTCCGCAGCGAAAATCCGATAATCGGCTTTCTGGTAGGTATCTCCAACCCGATCGCCAAGCATCTGGGCTGGACCACGCAACTGCGCTACCGCGACGTGATCGACGGCGTCCCGCTCAAGGTCGAACGCCGCGACAAAACCTCGCGCTACTCGCTCCACACCATCATAGTTCTGCGTAAAGAAGTTTAAAACGGCCGCCGATCGCCTTGAAGCAATCCTACCACTGCGCTCTGCTCCCTTCCTTCTCCCCGATTTCTTTTCGTGTGACGGTCCGGGAGCGAGGGTGACTGGCACATTTCAAGCCCTCCACTGCGAATTTAAGTTCGATGAGCTTCGTCATTCGTTATAGCGGCGCTGCCTTTCGCCTTACCAGGATACGCGCGAGCGCAATCGCGCTTCGCATGAGGAAACGGATGAACAAGACAAGCCCTTTAGCGATAATGGCAATGATTGGTGCCGCTGTCCTGTGCTTCGGCATTCTGAGCGTCGATGCCGCCGATAACGGATGGATAACTGGCACGGTCAAATACGAGGGGACCCCGCCCAAGCCCAGGCCGGTTGACATCACCAAGGACAAGGAAGTCTGCGGGCTCAAGCCGCATTTCGAGGAGGATCTAATCGTTGGCGCAAACGGGGGGATTGCCAACGCCGTGGTGTATGTCGCCGACGCCAAGGCGAAACCCAAGCCGGAGACCGTCATATTTGATCAGAAGGGATGTGACTACGAACCTCACGTCCTTGCCTTTGCGGCGGGCAGCACGATTCAGATCAAAAACGACGACGGAATACTCCACAATATCCACACCTATTCCACCAAAAACCCGCCTATCAACATCGCCCAACCTCAATTCAAGAAGGTCATCGCGGTCAAAGTCGAAAAACCGGAACTGATCAAGGTCACCTGCGATGCGCACGGATGGATGAAAGGATGGTGGTTTTCGGCGGCCAATCCCTACTACGCCGTCACCGACAAAAACGGCAACTTCACCATCAAAGATGTCCCTCCCGGAAATTATGAAGTGACGGTTTGGCAGGAAAAGCTGGGCGAGCAAAAGCACCAGGTTTCGGTCAAGGCCGGAGCGCCCACGACCCTTGATGTCAGCATGAAACCGAAAGCCTGATTGCGCCGCGTCAGCGCCTGTTCCTCACGGGAACGCTCCGAAACAAGTGTTGCGCAGCACTTCCTTCTTTAGGGGAGCATAACGATGGCAAAACTCAAACGGCTGGACCGGCTCGACGTAACCACAACCGACGTCAAAGACGCGGCGTCGATTTACCGGAACAATTTTGAACTGGACGTCAAGCTCGCGCCCGACGCCGCCTTCGCCAGCGTCAGCATCGCCGACGCTGAAATCAGACTGACCCCAGCCGCCTCGCAATCCGATTCCGAAGGAATGTCCGGCCTGTGGCTCGAAGCCGAAGACATCGACGCCGTCTGCGCGGCGCTGACCAGGAAGGGCTACGGCTTCAAACCGATTCGCGCGGCCAATGGCCGCCGCATCGTGGAAGTCGAGCCCAAATCCGCCAATCAGGTCCCGCTGTTCATCTTCGATCGAAAGGGCTGATTGAAGCTGAAAGACTGCTTTCATTTGATTGCCACCACCATCGACTGCGGTCCGCTCAGATGCTCCACGCGGGTCTGACTGAAGCCCGCTTCGCGCATCCATCGGATGCAATCCGCGCCGGTGAAGTCGAAGCCGCCGGGCGTCTCGATCAGCATGTTGAGACTCATCAATAGACCGCCCAGGTTCCTGCGACGCTCGTCATCGATCAGATGCTCGTACACGATCAGCGCACCGCCCCCGGGCAGAGCCTCATATGCCTTCCTGAGCAGCATCTTTTTTTCCTCCAGATTCCAGTCATGGAGGATGTGTCCCATCACCAGAACGTCGGCGTTGGGCAGGGATCCTTTCATGAAATCGCCCGGATAAAAGCGCACGCGTTGCTCAAGCCCGAATGACGCGACGTATTGTTCGAAAATCGGGCCTACCGGCGGCAGGTCGAATCCGCCGCAGGCCAGATGGGGATGCGCCAGCGCGATCTGCACCGGCAGCGCCCCCTGCGCCGTGCCGACGTCAATCAGAGTGCGGTAGTCGCGCCATGGAAATTTCGACGCCATGGCTTTGGCAACCGGCAGACTGCCTCCGGTCATCGCGCTGAGGAATAGCTTGAGCCGTCGCGGATCGCTGTAGAGCGCGTCGAAAGTATTTTTGGCGCCCGCGATTTCGTTCTGCGGCGTCCCCGTCCGCAAAGCTTCGGTGAGCGCTCCCCAATGTCCATACAAACGCGCATTTACCATCTCGGCCAGCCCGCCCGCGTAGTCAGGCTTGCCGCGCACCAGGTAAAACCCGGTTTCCTCGGTGTTCGCATATCGCTCCCCGTCGCGCTCCAGCACCCCGAGCGCCACCAGCGTATCGAAAAAGTCGCGTGCGGCGCGCGGATGGAGCCCCAGGCGGCCGCGCAAAGTTTCGTAATCCAAAGGCCCCTCGGACAAGGCGGTGAACACGCCCAGTTCCACGGCGCTCAGAAACGCCTTGGAGGCCGCGAACTGAAATTGAAGTTCGACAATCCGGTCGAGCGACGGTTGCTTGCTCATAACGATTCCCCTGCCATCGATTCAAAAGCGCAGCCGCCGGATCGAACCCTGCCAGGACCTTCACCACGACTCACCCGGCGGAATGCTCCTACTTCAAGTTCATCCTGAAATGATGGCTGACGATATCCATGCGGTTGCGTAAGTAGAATCGATGGGCGCCGAAGCGCTGCACTCCGGAATCAAGTTCCAGCGTGTCGCAACCCGCTGCCTTGGCCTGCTCTACCAGCCACGCCAGCACCTTCTGACCATAGCCGTTTGAACGCGAGCCGCAAGCGCTCACGAGATCGTCCACGTACAGCACGCGTCCGCTGGCCAGGTTTTCGATAAAACGGAACCCTGCGACCGAACGCACAGTGTTTTCCTCTGTCAGATAACAGAGCTGGTATCCGCTGCGCTGCTGAAATCTGATCCGCTTCAGGAAATCCGCTTCGGCAATATGCGTCCGGAGCTGGCGCATCACGGACGAGCACGCCCTGATCTCATCGTCGCTTGACGCCAGTTTTATCTCGGGCATTGGCCGCGGCAAGGCTCAGACCTTCGGCACTTTGAGTCCGCGCTGGACGGCGGGGCGCGCGGCGATCGCTTCGTGCCATCGGCGCAGATTGGGCCATCGCTCCAGCGTCAGGTTGAAGAAGGGCAGCACGCCAACCCAGGTAAAATTCGCGATGTCCGCGATGGAATATTCGCCGGCCAGGTATTCGGCTTCGCCCAGCCGCTGCTCGAGCACACCGGCCAGACGAATCGATTCATCGGTGTAGCGCGTGATCGCCTGCTGGTTGTCGGCGCCGTTGCGCTTGAACCATCCGAGCTGCCCGAACATCGGACCAACCCCCGCCATCTGGAACATCAGCCACTGGATCGCTTCGATCCGCCGCACCGGATCGCGCGGCATCAGCTTGCCCGTCTTGTCGGCCAGATAAATCATAATCGCGCCCGATTCGAATACCGTCAGCGGTTTGCCGCCCGGCCCTTGCGTATCGATGACCGCGGGGATGCGCCCGTTGGGATTGATCGCCAAAAACTCGGGCGTCTTCTGCTCATTTTTGCCGAGGTTCACCGGATGCACATCGTACGGGATGCCCATCTCTTCGAGCGTAACCGAAACCTTGGTCCCATTCGGCGTGGCCCAGGTGTAGAACTCAATCATGACGGCTTCTCCTCACGCGCTGACGCATGGTCGGATTGTGCAGGGAAAAATCCGATCCCACCCTGCGGGTACGGCGGTCCGTACCACCGGCGTAAAAATCCGGCGAACAATGACGCCGGAGTGTGAGCCTCATTTTACCCTGTCAGCTTGGTGGCAGCGGCTTCGACGACGGTGCCCTTGAAGAAGTCAGGGTTCATTCCCAGCCACATCCGGGCCGGATTTTCGAATACGAAGCGGCGGAAGTCGTCCTCGCCGATAAGCCGCTTCTCGACCATCTCATAGGCTTCGTGCGTTACCTCACGCATGTCGGGCACGTCCCAATGGCCGATGTCGGAGCTGAAAATCGCGTTGAGGCGCGCGCCGAAGGGATTGCGCCTGGTATCGAACGCGGTGGCATTCATCGGATCGTCCGCTTCGCATCCGAAGTAAAAATGCGGGATGAACAGGTCGCGGATGTCCTCGGCCTTTTCGATACCGCATTGCGACCAGTCGTCGCGGTCGCGCACGTCCATGCCCTGATCGGGAACCGGCAGCACCATCGTGCGTGACTTGAAGCGTTCGTCCGCCAGCTTACCGCCGTAGCGCTGGAACAGATCCACGAACATTTCGCGGTCCACCCGGGCCGGATTGTAGCGCTGCACGTCGCGCACGTTGCGTTTTTCCCAATGGCCGATCAGGTCGGCGTACAATCCGGCGCCCCACGCCACTCCCCCTTCAAGAAAGGCGAACTTCAGGGTGGGGAAACGGCGCGTCACCCCGCCCATGAACAGCGCCTTGCACAAGGCTTCGCCTGACGCCGCGAAGTGGCCGATATGATTGTACATGTAATTGGAAATCGACGCGCGAAAGCCGATCCCCATGCTCAGCGAATGGAAGGTCGGCGCGACCTTCAACTCGACGCACCGGGCCCACACCGGATCGTAATCGTATTCGCTGTCGATACAGAAGGTATCGAGCCAAAGCGCGCGCCGCGCCGCTTCCGAATCGCCCAGCGCCGGGACCCGACGGCGCACGAAACTGGGCATCACCACCGCCTTGAAGCCCATCGTGCCGACCGCCCATTGCAGCTCCTCGATCGCTTCAGCCGGCGTATGCATGGGAATCGTCGCCACCGGCTCCATCCGGTCGCGATACTCGCCGAAATAGCGGGCGAAGTAGAGGTTGGCGCCGCGGCAGGCGGCGCGCCGCACCTCCTCATCCTCGATATCGGGAAACACCAGCGCCATGCTGGGATAGAGAACGGTGAAATCAAGCCCGATCTCATCCAGACGCTCGTGCAGCAGCTTGGGGAATGTCGCCGTGGCCAAATCCAGCGTGTTCTCCGCCGGCAGCGCCCACCATGGCCCGCGCCACAGACGGCGCTCGCGCCGCTGCTGATCAGTAAGCCCGCCGAAACTGGCCGGCATCACCCGCCGCAGCTTGTCGACCATCGTGGAGCCCCCGGCCTCAGCGATACATTCGAACAGCGCCCGCCCCAATTCCACCGCATGGCCGTCGGAGTCGATAATCGGATGATTGACGCGCGCACGAACCTCTGCCGACGCAGATTGATTACCGGAGGTCATACCGGCGTCCTCCCTGTTGTTCTCGCACCTGTTGGACTTGCTCGGGTATTATCCCGCACCAGATGCAGACGCGGCAAGCGCCACTGGATTCCCGCCCCCGCATGGCGCTAGGGTCGCGGACTGGATCGATGCAACACCCGTGATGGGAGGAACCGCCAATGGCATTGCGAGCGCCAGGGCGCGCCGAGCTGATCGAACTGGCCGCGCTTAACCATCTTCAACTTTCCGACGAGGAACTGGACAACTTTGTGCCCATGATCGAGGCGATGGTCCATGGGCTGGACGAAATCGATCAGATGCCGCAACCGGCTCTACCGCTCAAATACCATGAACGTGATCCCGGCTACCGGCCGGGGCCGAACGAGGACCCGCTCAACGCCATCCTGCGGCGATGCTCGGTCAAGGGGGCCAAAACCGGCAAGCTGGCCGGCAAGCGCGTCGGCGTGAAGGACTGCGTGCTGGTCGCCGGCGTTCCGATGAGTTGCGGATCGCTGCTGCTCGACGGCTACATCCCGGACCGCGACGCCACCATCGTCACCCGGATGCTGGATGAGGGCGCGGAAATCGTCGCTAAACTCAACATGGACGACATGGCGTTTTCCGGCAGCGGCGACAGCAGCGCCTTCGGCCCGATGCTCAATCCGCACAACCGCGACTACCTCACCGGCGGCTCTTCGGGCGGCTCGGGCTCCGCGCTCTATTATAACGATATCGACCTGACAATCGGCGGCGACCAGGGCGGCTCGATTCGCATTCCGTCCTCGTTCTGCGGTGTGGTCGGTCTGAAGCCCACCCACGGACTGGTGCCCTACACCAACATCCTGGGAATCGATCCGACCATCGATCATATCGGCCCGATGGCGCGCAAGGCCTCCGATGTCGCGCTGCTGCTGGAAGTGATCGCGGATCCGATCCCGCAGGCGACGGGGAATCGCGACGCTCGTCTTTCCTATACGCAGGGTTTGGACAAGGGTGTGAGCGGGCTGCGCATTGGAGTGGTGAAGGAAGGTTTCGGTTGGGAGTCCTCGGAGCGCGATGTTGACGCGGCGGTCACCAGGGCGGTCCAGGCGTTGGCCGGGATGGGAGCGCACGTGGAGGAAATTTCGATCCCGCTGCATCGGCGGGCGGCGCGTTTTTTGACGGGTGTGACGACCCAGGGGATGGCGGCGCTGATGCGCGGCAACGGCCTGGTACATCATATCGACGGACCTTACAACGAGCATCTGGCCGAGGAGATGGGCCGGCGCCTGCGGCTGCGCGCCAACGACATGCCGCGCCTGCTCAAAGTCAATCTGCTGGTCGGAACCTATCTAAATCGCCGCTACCACGGGCGCATTTATGCCAAAGCCCAGAATCTGCGAACGCACCTGCGCGCTCAGTACGATCGGGCACTGCAGCGCGTGGATATACTCGCGATGCCGACGACGCCGAGCAAAGCGCTGAAGAACGAACCCAAGCTGGATCCGCAAACCCGTCTGGCGCGCGGATGGCACGTCGCCAACAACACCGCGGCATTCGACGTGACCGGCCATCCGTCGCTCAACGTACCGTGCGCCAAGTCGCACGGGTTGCCGGTCGGACTGATGCTGACCGGACGCCATTTCGAAGACGCCACGCTGCTGCGCGCCGCTTACGCCTACGAGCAAAACATCTCTTGGGAGAAAGTGTGAGCCGCAAAAAATGAATAGCGGTTGTTTCAGCCAACCGCCACTCAGTCATTCGGTTTTGGCTTGGCGCAGCGCGGCGGCGGTCATGGCGTGTGACCGGATTGATGCTCGGCTCTGGCTTCAGCGACCGCCTCGTGCATCGACTCGGATACCTCGGACGCCATCTCGCTGGCGCCTGCCGCCACCGCATATCCGGCTTTGATTACGGTTTTCATCGCGGGACGCATCACCGCCTCGAAAAGCGGGGTCAGCAGCCTGGAGGCATACACCAGTCCGGCTCCGGCGGCGACCGGGATCAGCAGCTCGGGCTCGACCACCAACGCCGCCAGGCCGATCAGCCCCGCGGTTGACGCCATATTGATTATCTCAGAGCCGTCGGCATGCGGTTGCTCATGGCGAGTCCCCGATGGTCGTCGCTGTTCTTCGCTTCTGCCGGCCATTCTTTCCTCGCTTCTGCTGGACGCACTTCTTTCGTCCGCCATGGGCGTTCTCCTTGACTGCCTGGAGGGTTTCCCTTTTCGGGGCATGCCGCCATTGTGACACCAGGGTCAAGTGAATGTGAATCAATTATCGCTGATCGGGCGTTTTTTTGGTGGAAGCCGGTGCAAGCGATCCGACGAGCCTGGCATAAAAGATCTTACTTTGATTCGAGACCGCGGGATTCGCCCTTCTTGACTCCGAACTTTTCCAGACGGTATTGCAGGGTCCGGTAGCTCATCCCGAGCATTTTCGCCGCCTTGGCGATTACGCCATCGGCCTTCTCCATTGCCTGCATGATCAGATCGCGCTCGAGGTTGTCGAAATTGATTCCTTCGGCGGGGATTTCGAAACGCTCGGCGCGACCGCGTTCTCCCAGGTTCGGACGCGTAATCGATTTTTTCGCCAATACTTCAGCCGGCAGATCGCGCGGGGTGATCCGATCGCCGTCGCACAACAGGACGGCGCGTTCGATGGCGGATTCCAGTTGGCGGATATTACCCGGCCATGAATAATCCAGCAGCACTTCCATCGCTTCGCGGCTGACTTCCTTCACCCGTCCACCCGCCATGGGGCTGTACCTGGCCAGGAAATGATTGGCCAGTACCGGAATATCGGAGCGGCGCGAGCGCAGCGGCGGCAGTTGGATGGTCACCACGTTGACACGGTAAAACAGATCCTCGCGAAAGCGCTGCTCGGCAACTTCCTCGGCCAGATTGCGATTGGTCGCAGCGACCAGCCGCACGTCAACATGAAAGGATTCGTTGCCGCCCACGCGCCGCACTTCCTTTTCCTGCAGAACTCGCAGCAGCTTGGCTTGCAACGAGATCCCGAGATCGGCGATTTCGTCGAGGAAGAGCGTCGATTTGTCAGCCGCCTCGATCAGGCCGATCTTGCGCTCGGTGGCGCCGGTGAAGGCGCCGCGTTCATGGCCGAACAGCTCGTTTTCGATCAGATTTTCGGGGATGGCGGAGCAGTTGATCGCTACGAACGGCCGCGCAGCCCGCGGCGACAATTTATGGATCGACCGCGCGATGATCTCCTTGCCTGTCCCGCTCTCGCCTTCGATCAGAACGGTGGAGTTGGACGGAGCAACCTTGCGCACGATTTTGATCACTTCCTCGATCGCCGGATCCTGGCCGACGATCCCTTCGATTTGCAGCTTGCCCTCCAGGCGGCTGCGCAGCAGCAGATTTTCCTGTTGCAGATTTGCGAGTTCGGCGGCCTTAAGCGCGGTCATCACCAGGGTCTCGCGATCGGTGGGCTTGGTCAGGTAGTAGAACGCCCCCGCCTTCATCGCTTTGACCGCGCTGTCGATGGTGCCGTGCGCCGTCACCATCACAACCTGGGTGGCCGGATATTTGGGACGGATCGTCGCGAGCAACTCTTCGCCCGACATTCCGGGCATCACCAGGTCGGTGAGCACGACGTCAAAAGAACCGAGCGTGAGCAGTTCCAGCGCGCGCTTGCCGCTCGCCGCCTCCTCGACGGCAAAGCCCTCCTCGCGCAGGATCTCGGCGGTAATCTGGCGTTCCAGATCGTTGTCTTCAACTACCAGTACGGAAGCTTTTTTCATGATGCGTTATGCCTGCGGCCGGACGCCGTTGAGCGGAAACGAAAACGTCACCACCGCGCCCGGCGGGGGCGAATTGGGCTCTATCCTGATGTTGCCGCCGTGCTTTTCCATGATTGATTTCGACAAAAACAGGCCGATACCGATGCCTTCGCGCTTGGTGGTGAAAAACGGCTCGAATACGCGGTTGGCCACCTCCGGATCGATCCCTACGCCGGTATCGGCGAAGCTCACCTGCAGGGATCCATTGTTGCGCGCGAACACGATCCTGAGGCTTCCCCCCTCAGGCATCGCCTGGGTGGCGTTGGCAACCACGTTAAGAAAGCAGGTGCGAATTTTTTCCGCGTCCACGTTGAGTATCGTCGGGCCCGCGCCGTCTTCCTCCACCACCTCGATATGCTGGCTCTTCAGCCGCGACTCCGACAATGCCAGCACGTCGTTTACGATCGCGCGCAGATCGGTGGGCGCGGTGCGGATCTCGATTGGCTTTCCGTAATGGAGAAAGTTCTGGATCAGTCCCGACAGACGATGGATCTCGCCTTTGATCATCGCAATCTGGCGCAGGAAGTTCTCCTTCTCGTTGCTTAGCTGCCCGGCGTAGCGCGATCGGATCTGGTCCACCGCCAGACTGATGAAATGCAGCGGATTCTTGATTTCATGCGCCAGCCCACCAGCCAACTGACCCAAAGCAGTAAAGCGTTCGAGCTGGTTTAGTTCATGCTCGCGTTCGCGGGCATGCCGGAGCTGATCGAGCATCTCGTTGAAGCTGCGGGTCAATTGTCCGATTTCGTCGCGCCGGCGCACCTCGGGTACCGGCTCCAGCCCGCGCGCGGCGATATTCTGGGCGGCAGAGGTAACCACCTTGATCGGGCGCGTGTAGCGGTCGGCCAGCGCGTAGGAGAGCACGATACCGACGGCGAAAATCACCAGCGCCAGCGTGACCAGACGCACCCGCGCCTGACTCAGCAGTTGTGTGTAGTCGCCGAAATTCGCAATCACCTGCACGTAGCCCATCAGGTGATCCTCGACCACGATCGGAATCAGGTAAACGGTCGTTTCACGATTGTTCGGAACCAGGTCGTAGGGGGCAGGCCGGCGCGCGTCGGACCTGGAGTGTGCGTTGATTATGATTTGCTTGGTGCGGGGATTGACCGAGGCTCCGATCAGCCTGGGGTTGGAGCTGTTGATGATCAGGTTTTCGCTGGAAGCAATCGAAACCTCGATACCGCTGTTGTGCAGGTTACGGACATAGTTTTGCAGGCTGTCGCGGTCGGTGGCGCCCACCGCGGTGAGTTCCTGGACGCTGATCTGGATAGCGCCGGCCAGATCCTTGACGTTTTTCTGCTCGGCATGCGCGATCGCCTGCTGCGTGCGCAGGCTGATCACGACCACCGCGCCGAGCGTGGCGGCCAGCAGTACAATGATTATCACCAGCAGCTTGGCTTTGAGACTTAAAGCTGGAAACCTCAGTTCCATTGCGGGTTCCCTGCCGCGGCGTTTTCCTTGATTGTTGCGGCCAACACCGTCGCAGCCTTTCCGCCTGGCCCCCCAGGGCCTCTACTCAGCCTCCACCTGCGGATTTTTTCCAACCGGTCTGGACATCACCAATACACGCATAAGCCAGATTAACACCGACAGCACAACCAGGATGAGCAGGGCGCGCTGGATGCCGCCCAGGTAACGGAGAATCTCCTCGATTTCACCGCCGCACAGATAACCGAGCGAAACCACGAGCGGAACGGAAATCACGGCTCCCAGCAAATCGTACATCAGGAAACGCGAGATTGGCACCCCCAGCGAACCGGCGCTCAGATAGACCAGCGCGCGCAATCCGGCCAGGAACCGCCCATAGAAGACCGCGCGATGACCATGGCGATCCATAAAGGATTGCATCCGGGCGATGCCGCCTTTGGAACCGGGATGAATAATGGCGAAATAACGCAGCAGGCCGGTGCCAAAGCGCCGCCCCAGAAAATACAGCGAACAGTCGCCGGTGATAACTCCCACGAATGAGACTACCAGCGTTACGGGGTATTCGACGATTCCGCGATGGGCCAGAAAACCGCCGGTGAGCAATACCGCGTCCTCGGGAACAGGCAGTCCCAGACCGCACAGCACCAGCACAACCAGTATCCCGATATAAGTGAAATGCTCGAGATATGTGGAAACGATGGCGACCAAAATCTAGCTCTCGTGGCGGCTGTAGCGTTGGCGCAGCGTATCGCGAATTTGATCCATCGGAGTACCGCCATCGTGCAACCGTTCGGCGTCGATCGCTTCACCTATGCATATCGCGCAATAGCCGGCGTGAGTGCCGCGAAAGCAGTCGAGGAGGTTTTTATGACCCATCGATCGGTCGCATCCGCAATAGCAGTGCAATTGCGCGAGTAATTCGGGGCGTTCCCGCGCGATGCGATAGGCGTCGCGAGCCGGACCCTGGTAAAGAGCCGGATCCAGCGTAACCGTGCCGGCGTAATCTCCGGCTGAAACGGCAGCCGGGCGCGCGCGCAAAGCGCCCGCGCCAAAATAGGCCGCGGCCAGAACCATGACTGCGCAGCTTGCGATCAGAAGCCCGCTCTTTCGGCTCTTATTCATAACCGCAGTATATCAGTTTATAGCGTTTGCACGACCTGCAGGCTCTTGTTTTGAAAACTGTAAAGGGCGGCAGGACGATGGGGGCCGCGGCGTTTTTCCGGCATCTTCTTCAGCAAACCCATCGCCAGGATGCGGCGGCGGAAGTTTCTGCGGTCCAGGCCGCGCCCTAAAATCGCGGTGTACAAAGCTTCCAATTCCTTGAAAGTGAATGACTCCGGCAAGGCAAACGCCGCGACGTTGGTGTAGACGAGTTTGGCCCGCAGCCGCGACAGCGCGTAATCTGCCATCACCGAATGATCGTAGGCAAGGGGCGGAAGCTGCCCGGGAACCTCGAACCATCCGCCGCCAGCATATTTCTCCGACGGCGCAATCACGCGGGCCGCATCCCCAATCAGCCCCAGGTAGGCAACCGAAACAACATGGGCGCGCGGGTCGCGGGAAGGATCGCCAAAGGTGAATAGCTGCTCCAGCCAGGCGCATTCGATGCCCGTGGTCGAGCGCAATTCGCGCCGCGCCGCATCGTCAAGCATCTCACCCACTCGCACCAGGCCGCCGGGAAAGGCCCATCGTCCACGCAACGGCCCCGACTTCAGCTGCACCAGGCAAGTCTTGAGACGGCCTTGCTCAACCGCGAACAGCACCGTATCGACCGCCACCTTGGGGCGCTCGTAGCGGCCGCTGAGGACGCGCGGCCTGGAGGCCACCGCGCCTCCCGTGCTATGCATCGAGCGCTCGTACACGGCATTACTCAACTGTTGCCCGACAGACAGCCCGCCAAACCGGCGCTTGAAGCGGGGATGGCTGAAAGAGGCGGCGCTGTCGAAGCCCGGCGCCGGTAGCTTCTCATCCGCGCTTCGCGACACGTGATCGGGCCTGCGAGCCTGAAGCCGGCCAACCCTTCGCCCACCATGCCGGTTCAGGCGCTCAGCTCAAGCATCCGTTCCAACGCCTGGCGGGCGCCTTCGCGAACGTCGTCGTCCAGTTCGATTGGGTAGCGCAGGTTGCGCAGCGAATCGAGCGTGCTCTCCAGCGTGATCATCTTCATGTAGCGGCACAACTTGCACGCCTTGTAGAAATGCTTGCCCGGTATTTCCAGCAACAGGCGATCGGACAGGCCGCATTCGGTTACGATCAGGAATTCGGTGGCGTCGCTTTGCTCCGCGTACCGCACCATCGCGCTGGTCGAAAGCACCGCGTCGGCGACCTCAAGCACGTCGGCGCGGCATTCCGGATGGGCCAGCACCTTGACGCCCGGCAGCCCGCGTTTGACCTTCTCGACTTCGGCCACCGTAATCTGATGATGGACATAGCAGTTGCCGTCCCACGAGATGATCTGCTTTTTGGTCTGTCCCTGGACGTAGTTGGCCAGATTCTGATCGGGCACGAACAGGATATGATCCCCGTCTATCGCATCAACGATTTTGGTGGCGTTGGCGGAGGTGCAGCAGGCGTCGGAAAGGGCTTTCACGTCAGCGGTGCAGTTGACGTACGAGACCACCTTGAGGTCGGGATAAATCCGCCTCAGTTCGGCCTTGCGATCCGCCAGCGCCTCGGCCGTGACGCTGTCGGCCAGCGAGCATCCGGCCTTGAGGTCGGGCAGCAGCACGGTGCGTTCAGGGTTGAACACCTTGGCAGTCTCGGCCATGAAGTGAACGCCGCAAAACACGATTATTTCCGCGTCGCGTACCTCACGGGCCTTGCGCGCCAGCTCCAGGGAATCCCCAATGAAGTCGGCGACCTCGAAAATCTCCGGACGCTGATAATTGTGCGCCAGCACCACGGCCCGGAGTTGTTCCTTCAGCCGACGGATCTCGGCGATCATCGACGCGTACCGATCGCAGGTGGCGCGGTCATAATCGTATTGCCCGAGAACGCTAAGTTTGTGATAAAGCTGGTCGCCATCTAAGGCTGTATGGGTTGCAGGTGCCATAATGAGTCACCGCTGCGGTTGGCCGGATCAGCCGGAACCACCCTTTGCGTCAAATTGACACATCCTAGCAAAGCCAGAGCCCCGCGGGCAAGCGGCCGGACCCATGCCGAATCTGTCCGTCTCGGGGGCAAAAGTGCTATGGCTTGAGGGACGACCCTGCAGTGGCCGCCGAGCTGGGGCCGTTGTCTTTATCAGGAGGTGGACTGATCGATGATTAATCCGGACCGAATCGGCCACGTCGTGCTCAAGATCAGGGATCTCAAACGATCGCAGCAATTTTACACCGAAGTGTTGGGGCTGGAACTGATGTTCGAAATGCCTGGGATGGCGTTTTTAGCCAGCCATCGCCGGGACCATCACGAATTGGCACTGATGGAAGTCGGCGCCGGCGCGCCAGCGCCCACCGGTTCGCAGGTCGGGCTTTCGCACGTAGCCTTCAGGCTGGCTGACGAGGCCGAACTGATCAAGGCATATCGGGAATTGAAGGAACGTCAGGTGCCGATCTCGTTTACGGTTCATCACGGCATAACCAAGAGCGTGTATTTTCTGGATCCAGACGGCAATCAGCTCGAAGTCTATTGCGATGTCGCACCGCAGGACCGTCCAAAAATCCCCAACGATTATATGGGGATGGATCGGCTGGACTTTGCGCCCGACGATCCCAGTCTGGCCGATGCGATCAAATCGATGCCGACGGGGATTGGACCGTCGCGCCAGAGCTGAGTTGGGTGGCGCGGGTTTGTCAACCAGGGAACAGGTGAACGATGGAAAAGCGGGCGCTTAGCGGAGTGCGGGTGCTGGAAATGGGCCAATATATCGCCGGTCCGGTGGCCGGCAAGATGATGGCCGACATGGGCGCGGAAGTGGTCAAGCTGGAAATGCCGCCGATCGGCGATTATACGCGCGGCTACGGCGGCGAGACCGGTCCCGCCGGGTTCACCCCCGGCTTCACCTATTGGAATCGGGGCAAGCAAAGCGTCTGCATCGACATCAAGAAGCCCGAAGGCGCGGCCATCGCGCGCGACCTGGTGCGCCACTTCGATGTGCTGCTCGAGAACTTCACCCCCGGGGTGCTGGCCAAGTACGGTTTTGATTACGACAATCTGAAGCAAGTCAATCCGCGTTTGATCATGTGTTCGGTTTCCGCCTTCGGCCAGACCGGTCCGATGGCGAAGCTGCCGGGCACCGACGCGGTGGCGCAGGCGCTCAGCGGGATGACCTATCTAACCGGCAATCCCGGCGGCTCTCCCGTTTATACCGGCGCTTACATCGCCGACAACAACGGCGGTGTCAATGCTTTGGCGGCAATCCTCGCGGCATTGTATTACCGGGAAAAAACGGGAGAAGGACAGTATATAGATCTGGCGCTGTTCGAATGCCTGTTCCATATCCACGACATTCCACTGATTAATCACCTGTTCACCGGCGTTAATCCGGGCCCGTGCGGCGCTCATCGCGACGAAGCCACTCCCTGCGGCATTTTCAAGGCCCGTGACGGATACATGATCGTGGTGGTGCTGGCGCATCAATGGCCCGGCTTCTGCAAACTGATGGGCAAGCCGGAACTGATTGAAGATCCGCGCTACGCCACGCAGGAAGCCCGCAATCAGCACAAATACGAGACCGTTGCCATCATCGAGGAATGGCTGCAGACTTTTCCCACGCGCGACATTCCCGTGCGCCTGCTGCAGGAAAATCATCTGATCGGCGTGCCGGTTCTGGATTTGCCCGGCGTGATCAACCATCCACAGATGAAGGCGCGCAACGCCTTCCAGCGCGTCAATGTGCCCGGCTTCGGCGATGTCCCGCTGCCCAAGGCCCCCTTTCATTTTTCGCAGACGCCCACTGAAATCCCGCCGGAGTTGAGCATGCTCGGCCAGGACAACGAGCGCGTCTTGAGCAAATACCTCGGTTACTCAGCGCAGCAAGTTGCCGCTTTGACGCAAAGCGGGCTGCTGGCGGAGGCGCCCAGACTGGCCGAGCAGCGCAAACGCGCGCCCCGTTGATGGAGAACGTCGAGATCAAGGCGCGCTGCGCGGACTTGCGCCGGATGGAACAGGCAGTCAGGGCCGCCGGCGCGGTTTGGGAAGGCAATCTAAACCAGGTCGATATCTACTTCATCGTCAACCAGGGACGCCTGAAATTGCGGCGCGAGGACAGCCAGCACGAGGCGCTGATTTACTATCGCCGCCCGGATAGTCATTCAGCCAAAGTAAGTCGATACGAAGTAGTACCGATCGCGCCGAATCAGAAGATCGTCTCAATTCTCGAACAGGCACTGGGAGTCAAGACCAGGGTACGCAAACGGCGTCAGTTATGGCGTCTGGACAATATTCGCATCCATCTCGACGAAGTCGAAGGACTCGGCTCGTTCATCGAATTCGAAGTCGAAGTCCTGCCCGGCCGCGATATCGAAGGATGCCGCGCGCAGGCCGCTCAATTGGTCAATCGGCTCGGAATACCGCCATCCGACCTGATCGCCGGATCATATTCCGACCTTCTGCCAGCCGACACAGCGGGAACGTAATCCAGGTCGGCCAGCCTGGTATGCGGGCCCATGGGCCAAGGCTCAGAGGGCGCTACGCGGGCCGGGAGAGAAACCTGGAAGACTGTCTCTCCTGAGGCTCTCCGGCCGCTGAAGTTACTGCATCACCTGGTCCAGCGACGCGGGGAACGCCATCACGCTGACTTCCTGATACTTTTTCGGCGCTTCCTGATTAATGAGCCCCTGTCCCACCGTTGAAAGAGTCGTGTGGCTGTTTTGCAGGTCCCACAAAATGATATCCACCACCTGCGGAACTATTACTTCATCGCTGCCGCCCGGTATCTTCCAGGGATGATAATTAACCAGTCCTACTTTCCACAATTTTCCGTATGGATCGTAAATGTCAGCGGATAAAGGCACCCACGATTGCGTATCGACATAGACAACTTTATGGCCGTAACAGTATCCTTTTGCCAGGTCCGGCAATGGGAAAAGGTCCAGGGCGTAAACATCCCGCAGTTCCCATTTACCCAGCTTCGGGGTCGGCCATCCGGGCATACCGCCGCTGGGCTGGACGAACGAGCTTGGATGTCCGGTGTTGGCGGGGTCTTCGTGAATCAAGGCGAGGATTTTTTTTCGGCCCAGCAGTTTCAACGAAAACTCGGTTATCAACACACCCAGGAAATCGTTGTTGTCGTCCTGAGCGTAGTCGCTGCCCAGAATCGGGCTGCAGCGCGCGCGGCTCGAGAGTCTGAGCGAGCGCCGCAGCGAAGGAAGAAAAACATAGAGCTCCTGCGGCAGCGAGGGATCGTCGCGATACATAGCGACTTCAGTTGTGTACTTCGACTGCTCGGGAAGAAGCTGAAGATAACGGTCGGAAAAAATGTAGCCCTTTCCAAAGGGCGGATTGGTCGGATAGCCCGGATCGCTTAAATGGCTGAGACGAAAGGCCGCTACCTCGGTGTCGCTGTTGGTGGTGTTGTGGTATTTGTCCACCAGCCAGCCGGGATCGTCGTACCAGGCAACGAAAGGCCGGTATTCGTAATAGGCGTTGAAGTAGGCTTTGGCGGCCAAATCAGGTTCGGCGGGATTTGGAAATGGCAAACCCGCCACGTAACCCTTCACCGTGTAGCTTTCGTGAGGCAACTTGATGAGCTGGACCCGGTTGGAGTACTTCTCCGTATCGGTAAGGAACTGCTTTGGTTGCACCGTGGGGATAGTGGGCCCAACGACCATCGCTGATTGCGGAGTCGAGTCGATTCTCCAATCGTAGCCGCCGCCGAACAGCGCCTGCATCCCTACCGACATGAACTGTTTATATTGCTGCCAGTTCGACGTGGTTATCCTGGTGCCATCGGGTATCGTGGCCCGCGAGTCGGACGGGGCCAGTGATGCATATGCGTTGGGATCATAACTCACCTCGGCCCTCGCGGTGCAGGCGATCACGCAAAGCAACAACGCGGATAGAAGGAATGCGGAGACTTTTTTCTCTTCGAGAGCTCGCGTTCTCATGATGACTCTCCTAAAAACGCGGCACCAGCCCTGCCCGCCTGCGGGTCTGAAATTCGCAGGCCGTAATGGCCGATACCAGATCGCGATCGGATTATCAAACGCGTCTGAGCGCCCGTTCTGCTTTTTCCAAGGAGTAAAAGCTTTTCGAACAGGGAACTTCTCGAGCAACGCTGCCGGGCGACTGGAAATTACGGATCAATTCCGCAGCCGCGCAATTCTTCCCATGACCGGGATCGGCCCTGGTTCAGGGCGCCCTCGCTGCATTAATGCGTCAGCTCTGGTGATAGCGCGGCGGCCGCTTTTCCAGGAACGCGGCGATCCCTTCGCGCGCTTCGGCGCTGCGCGATCGTTGCGCGATGGTGCGCGCCTCGCTTTGCAGATGGGTCTCGAGTGTGTCGTCGAAGCTTTGGCGCAGCAGGCGTTTGGCCGCTCCGAGCGCCGCTGTCGGCCCGTCAGCAATCTCCCGAGCCAGTTTTTGCGCCGCATCGGCCAGTTCGTTATCCGCAACAACGCGGTTGACGATACCCCAGTCCAGCGCCTCTCTCGCGGAAAGCGGGCGATTGGTAAGCGTCAGGTCCAGGGCGCGCCTGAGCCCGACGAGTCTGGGCAGAAAGAAACTGGTGGACGCATCGGGCGATAAAGCCGCCCGCGTATACGCCATCGTAAATCGCGCCGACTCGGCGGCAATCACCAGATCGGCGCCGAACACCAGACCGAGTCCGCCGCCGGCGACGGTGCCGTTGACCGCCGTGACCACCGGAGCGTCCATCCGCGCCATCAGGGAAACCGCCCCGTGAATAAAATGCGTCAGCCTTTTCAGATGAGCGCCGAGGTCGTCGTGATGGGTCGAAAAGGCCTTGAGATCGCCTCCCGCACAAAACATCCTGCCGGAGCCCGAAAGCAACACGGCGCGTACCGCGGGATCCTCATCACAGCGCAGAAGCGCGTCATATAAATCCTGCGAGAGTTCCAGGTTGATCGAATTGGCCGCGTCGGGCCGATTCAGCGTGAGGTGCACGACGCCTTCGCGCAGTTCAAAAGAAATGGTTTTGTAATCCATCTTCCCTCCGCGCCGGGAACGCCTGGCTCAACGCAACACCGGGATCCGGTCTTCGATGCCGCGCCAAACGGCGGACGCTCCAACGCCGCAATGGCTATGGCTCAGTCTGCTAGCCGCGCTTAAATGATGAAAGGACCCAGGACACCATCTGGTGAAAGTTGGTGGGCCCGCTCAGCGGCCGGATCTCGCCCAACGAAGCGCGCAGCGCCGACAACTCGTGAGGCGCAGGCTCCGTACCGAAAAGGCGATCCCAGAAACCGGAAATCACGCCCAGACACATCATCGGGCGCCGCAGATGATGGACGATGTGGCGATCGCGCAGGCCGCGTTCGTACGGGGTCAGAGCCGCGGCAAAATGAAGCCGGTAATGGATGATCTCGTAGGCGATGAAGCCGCACAACAGTCCATAATAGAAAACCGCTCCGGGAGCCAAACCGAAAAACGCGAACAGCACCGCCGCGATCGCGGTTGAAGGCGGCCATGCGCCGATGGCGAAGACCGCGCGCGGATCGCGATGGTGACCCGCGTGCATCGGCGTCACGAACGTACCATGCAGATGCGCCATCCAGCCGTGGATCGCGTACTCCAGCAGCGTCCAGCTCAACAGGCCGGCGGCGAACATGCCAACGCCCAGCACCATGGGGCAATTTTAGTGTCCCTTGCCCGGCCGGGCAACGATTCGGATGCTGTGACTGGCGAGCGAGGTGCCTCGAACAGGCCAGCGGCGGCATTTCGCTGAAATCTTTCGCTTGAACGTCCGGGCCTCCGGGCCTATGGTCGGCCTGCTTGCTTCATCTCGAGCCGGCATCAGATGGAGGCTCCGTACTCGAGGGAAAGCGGGATGGTCTTATTTCAAATCGCTGGAGCACGGGACTAATGCGCTTTGGACTGTTGACGGATTTTCGCAACCCTCCGGATTCGGGGCGAACCTCGGCGGAAGTTTATGCCGATATCATCGATCATATGGCATGGGCGGAATCACTTGGTTTCGAGGATGCCTTCTTCCATCGAGCATCACTTCGCCGACGATGACTATGTTCCCTCGCCGCTGATTCCTGCCACTGCGGTTGCCGCGCGCACCAAAAAAATGCGCGTGTTCACCAATATCGCGATTCTGCCGCTGTACGATCCGGTGCGGCTGGCCGAGGACGGCGCCGTGCTGGATGTGATTTCCAACGGCCGGCTCGATCTGGGCGTCGGGCTTGGGTACCGCCCCGAGGAATTCGCCGGCTATGGAATCAATCTTAAAACCCGCGCCTCACGCGCCAACGAAGCCCTGGAGATCATCCGGCGGCTGTGGCAAGGCGAGAAGGTCACCTTTCATGGCAAGCATTTCCATATCGACGGCGCCCAAATTACGCCGCGCCCAATACAGCAACCCAACCCCCCTCTATGGGTGGGCGGCTTCGGCCCGGCTGCGATCAGGCGCGCGGCCAAATACGGCGACGGTTATATCGGACCCGCCCACAAGCGCAACGTGCAGATGTATCGCGAAGAGTTGCGCAAGCTCGGCAAGGATCCGGCGAAGGCGCGCATAACCGGCAGCCTGCATGGGGTGTCGTGGCTGGTGGTATCCAATGACCCCGAGCGCGACTTCAAACTGTGGGCTCCCGGCGTTATGTACTGGTACAACGCCTATGCCAGATGGTTCGAAGGCACCGACACCGGATTCTGGCGGCATCTGGACAGCGTCGATGAGCTGAAGCGCCGCAACCTCATTACCGTGGTCACACTCGAAGAAGCCGTCAAACGCATCAGGGCGGCGGTGGCCGAGGCGCCCCTGGAAAGCTTCGGCATCTCGATTGCCCCGCCGGGACAGCCAGTCAGCAAGGTCGTGCATAATATTGAACTGTTCGCCCAAGCGGTCATGCCGCATTTCAAACAGACGGGTCCGGGCAACACATAAAGGGAATGGCGCCATCAGGGCGGTATGGTCTCGCGCGATTATTACAATTTGATCTGGCTTGCGGCCGGGCGATCCAGCAGCCACATGACTTCTGTGCGGTCGGGATCGATAAGTTGCGCAGGGTACCGATCTATATCGCGCGGGCCCTCCAGAGCCAGCTTGACCGCCTCGGCCTTGTTGGCGCCCGACACGATAAACATGACGCGGGCGGCATGGTTGAGCACCGGCGGCGTGAGCGAAATACGGCGCGGCTGCGGCGCGTCGACCTCGACGGCGACCGCGAGGCGGCGGTTTTCGTGAATGGCGGGATTTCCCGGAAACAGCGACGCGATGTGAACGTTCTCGCCCAGACCGAGCAAGACCAGGTCAAAGCACGGGAACTCGCCCTCCTCCAATGAGAAAAATTCAACCAGGTCTTTTTCGTATTTTGCGGCCGCGATTTCCGCTTCGTCCTCGCCGCGTATCCGATGAATCTGACTCGCATTAAGATTCAATCTGGACAGCATCGTGCGATTGGCCATCGCGAAATTGCTGGCCGGATGGTCGGGCGGCACGCATCGCTCGTCGCCCCAGAACAGATGCACGGCATTCCAATCCACGCTCAACTGAAAGCGGGTGGCGATCAGGGTGTACACACCGGCGGGGGTGTTGCCCCCGGTCAGACACAGCGTGAACTGACCGTGCGTGCAAATCGCCTCGCCGGATATGTGCACGATCTCTTCCGCCGCCCGCACCGCCAGGGCTTCGTAATCATTTAGAACTACAATTTCCGGCTTACTCATATCTGAAAGATGCTGAATGAAACCCGGGCGCCAAACTATCGACCTCTCTCACTTCCTTCCCCCTGCTTGTCTCCCCTCGAGCAGACGCAGCGCATGCTCGACGACATTGTCAACGGTAAAGCCAAAATGCTTGAGCACTTCCGCGTACGGCCCCGAGGCGCCGAAGGTGGTCATTCCGATCACGTCGCCGCGTGGTCCGACCCAACGCCACCAGCACATCGGCGAGCCCGCCTCTATCGCCAGGCGCCGATCGATCTCCGCCGGCAGCACCGACTCCTGGTAGGCGGCGTCCTGCCGCTCGAACAACTCGAAGCTGGGCATGCTCACCACGCGGACTGCGTGACCGCGCTGCTCCAGCACAGGCTTGGCGCCGACGGCAAGCTGCAATTCCGATCCGGTCGCGATCAGGATGATCTCCGGTTTGCGTCCCGCAGTCTCGCTCAGCACATACGCACCGCGCGACAGCATGTTTGCAGGAGCCATGTTTGTGCGATCCAGCGTCGGGACCTTTTGCCGGCTCAACGCCATCAGGACCGGGCCGCGGCGATGCTGCATGGCGACGCGCCACGCTTCCACCGCCTCATTCGCGTCACCCGGGCGGATCACGGTGAGATTGGGCATCGCGCGCAACGCCGTCAAATGCTCGACTGGCTGATGGGTCGGTCCGTCCTCCCCAAGTCCGATCGAGTCGTGGGTGAAGACGTAAATCACGTGCGCGCCCATCAGTGCGGCTAGACGAATTGACGCGCGCGCATAATCGCTGAAAACCAGAAACGTGGAGCCCAGCGGCACCAGTCCGCCATGCAGGGCGATGCCGTTGAGAATCGCGCACATTGCATGCTCGCGGATGCCGAAGTGTAAATTCCGTCCTGAGTAGTTCCCGGCCTCGAAATCGCCTCCGTCCTTGATGTCTGTAAAGGTGGACTCGTTGAGATCGCCCGACCCGCCGATCAAGGCCGGTACGTGCTTGGCAATCGCAGCTTCGGCTTTGGACGCCGACTCGCGCGTGGCGAGAGTGTCCTTAGGAGTGAAGGTCGGCAGCTCGGCATCCCATCCGCCGGGCAGCTCGCCAGCAAGCATCGCCTTGAACAACCCCGCCGGCTGCGGATGGCGGCGCGCGTAATCCTCGAACCGTTTGGTCCATTCCGCCTCGGCCCGCGCGCCTCGCTCGCGGCATTTGCGTAATTCGCGCAATGCTTCCTCGGGCACATAAAATTCCGGCTCCGTCGGCCATCCGTAATTCTTCTTGGTCAGCTTGACCTCCTCGACACCCAGCGCCTTGCCGTGTGCCTCGGCGCTGTCCTGCCGATGCGGGCTGCCATAGCCGATATGAGTGCGCACTCGGATCAGCGACGGGCGCTCCTGCTCGGCACAGGCCCGCTCGATCGCCGCCGACAGTGCTTCCAGATCGTTGCCGTCCTCGACAGCCTGGGTATGCCATCCGTAGGCTTCAAAGCGCTTGTTCACATCTTCGGAAAAGGTGATCTCGGTATTGCCGTCGATGGTGATGTGATTGTCGTCATAAAGATAAACGATATTGCCCAGCCGCAGATGACCGGCGATCGACGCGGCCTCGCTGGAAACCCCTTCCATCATGTCGCCGTCGCTGCAGATGGCGAAAATACGATGGTCGAACAGGCCGCTGGCGTCGCGCTCGAACAGCGCCGCCATATGTTTCGCCGCGATCGCCATCCCCACGCCCGTGGCAAATCCCTGCCCCAGGGGGCCGGTAGTGGTCTCGACTCCGGGCGCGCAGTTGTATTCCGGATGACCCGGGGTTTTGCTGCCCAGTTGGCGAAAGCGCTTGATCTCCTCCAGCGGCAGGTCGTAGCCGGTCAGGTACAGCGTGCTGTACAAGAGCATCGAACCGTGTCCGGCGGAAAGCACGAAGCGGTCACGGCCGTACCAGGCGGGATTGGCCGGATTGTGGCGCATGAAGCGGGTGAACAGTAAATAGGCAATCGGCGCGGTCCCCATCGGCATGCCGGGATGCCCGGAATTGGCCTTTTGCACCGCATCGATCGACAAAACACGAATCGAGTTGATGCAGAGGCGGTCGAGATCGGCCTTGGACGGGCTCTGTCCAATATTGGTCGCGAGTGCCACCACTTCCTCCTGACGGGCGCCCGAAGCTTAAGCTTTGAAGTCGCTCTGGAAAAATGCTTAGAAAGGAGCCGGGAAGCAAGACGCGCTCCCGCGTGTTTTCAACATCGGGAGCGGCGGAACTCTGGCCAAACCCCGGCTGATCAGCTCCTCTAATTAAGTTGTAGGTCGGGTGGGCCAGGTATTCAGCAAAGTCGGGTCACCAGTCCGGGTCTTCTTTTTTCGTACAATCTCCGGCCTTGATTCGCATCGTTTCCAACGCCCGCTTGGCGCCGCCCTTGTCGCCCGCGCCCAGGGATTGTGCAAAGCTGGCCGAAATCGCGCGCATCATCGCTCCTTCCTCGCCGTCCACGCCGCCGGCCAGCGCCGCCAAACGTTGCATCGCCGCGCTGATAATCCCCAGGGCTCCCGGCACGTCGCCCCGTTGGCGCGCAGCGGCGGCTTCGCGCAAGAGATTGCGAACCTCGGCGACCGCGGGACGGGCCTGTGGACCGATCACGACCTCGAGCTCGCCGAGCCGATCGATTAGCTGAAGAAAAGAATCCGATTGTGATAAGCTGGCCACATTCAATCTTTTCACTGGTGCCGGCCTCTTATCAAGGCCGGTCAGGGATGCCACGCCGCAGGTATATCGACGGGGCAGGATCAATGATAGAAAATCCTGATGGATTAAAGTGGAGGGCTTCGGGCTCGATGAGACGAATTTTGGACCGCCGGGTGGTGATAACAGGAGTCGGACTCCTAACTCCGCTGGGCACCGGTGTGGAAAAGAATTGGGAGGCCCTGATGGCAGGACGCTCGGGCATCCGATTGATCGAGGGGTTCGACGTCTCCGATTTCCCCACCAAAATCGCCGGCGAAGTGCGCGATTTCAATCCCGAGGATTGGATCGAGAAAAAAGAAATCAAAAAGATGGACCCCTTCATCCAGTACGCGATGGCCACCGCCGAGCAGGCGATGCAGCAGTCCGGACTGAAATTCGACGAAGAGGAGGCGCCGTTGATCGGGGTCATCTTCGGAGTTGGGATCGGCGGCCTGATTACGATCGAGGAAATCCATAAAACCTTCATCGCGTCGGGACTCAAGCGGGTCACGCCATTCTTTATTCCCAAACTCATCAGCAATCTGGCCCCCGGCAATATCGCGATTAAATATGGCGCCAAGGGCATCAATCTCGCCACAACCAGCGCTTGCGCCTCGGGCAGCCATGCGATCGGTGAGGCTTACCGGATGATCCGCCAGGGCTACCTCAATGCCGCTATCACCGGCGGTACCGAAGCCGCGCTGACGCCGCTGGGTCTGGGTGGATTCGCGGTAATGCGCGCGCTCTCAACCCGCAATGACGAACCCGAACGCGCCAGCCGTCCATTCGATCGCGAACGCGACGGCTTTGTGATGGCCGACGGCGGCGCCGCCTTGATCCTGGAGGAACGCGAGCGCGCTTTGAAACGGGGAGCGCCGATCATCGCCGAGATTGTCGGCTATGGCGCCAACGGCGACGCGCATCATATCACCGCTCCATCACCCAACGGCGAGGGCGCCGCGCGCTGCATGCGGATGTGCCTGATGGACGACGACCTGGATCCAGCTGAAGTCGATTATATCAACGCTCACGGCACCTCGACCCCGCAGGGTGATTTGGCCGAGACCCAGGCGATCAAGCAGGTCTTCGGCGAGCATGCGGCGCGGATTGCCGTCAGTTCAACCAAGTCGATGACCGGCCATCTGCTGGGGGCCGCCGGCGCCGTCGAGTCGGTGTTCACCGCGCTGGCGGTGCAGCGGCAGATGATTCCGCCGACGATTAACTACGACTATCCCGATCCCGAATGTGACCTGGACTACGTGCCCAACCATCCGCGCCCGGCAAAAATCCGGCTGGCCCTGAATAATTCATTCGGATTTGGCGGCACCAACACGACCCTGGCCTTCAGGCCCCACAACGCAGACTGACAGGACGGATTATGGGCTCACGAATTATCGGCACGGGGCGGGCCGTTCCGCCGGTCTCGTTCAGCAATCAGGACCTTGAACGCCAACTTGATACGTCCGACGAATGGATCCGTTCGCGCACCGGAATTTCCAGCCGCTATCTGATGCGCACTGGCGAATCGCTGCTGGATATCGCGACTGAGGCCAGCCGTCACGCGCTGGACAAGGCCGGGATTAAGGCCGGCGAACTCGATGCGATTATTGCCGGTACGGTGTCTTCGGAGTACGCGTTCCCGTCCTTCGCTTGCCAGGTCCAGCGCACCTTGGGAGTCACTTCGATTCCAGCCTTCGACGTCGCCGCGGCCTGTTCGGGCTTCGTCTTCGCGCTGTCGGTCGCCGATAATTCGATGCGGGCGGGAGTGTGGAAGAAAGTTCTGGTAATCGGCGCTGACGCCCTCTCCACGATGGTTGACTGGGGTGATCGCCGCACGGCGGTGTTGTTTGGCGACGGCGCCGGAGCTGCGGTCATGGTCAGCGAGCCGGGTCCGCGCGGCGTGCTGGAAACGCTGCTACGGTCGGCGGGTGAAGCGTGGGATCTGCTGTCGCTGCGCGCCACTGGAGTCCGCGCCAGCGCCGATTCTGAATGGCGCCGCGACGTTGCCGACACGCTCAAAATGCGCGGTCCCGAACTGTTCAAAATTGCCGTCAAGAGCATGGCCGATATCACCCGCCAGGTGGTCGAACGCGCTGGCTTTACCCTGGCCGATGTCCGCGTCGTTATTCCCCATCAGGCCAATATCCGCATCCTCAACGCTGTCGCCGACCGCCTCGGCCTCCCCTATGACAAGGTCTTCGTCAATCTCGAGCGCTACGGCAACACCTCCGCCGCCTCAGTTCCGATCGCGCTCGATGAAGCTTTGGAAGCTGGCCGCTTCGGCGACAATGATCTGGTCCTGCTCAACGCCTGCGGCGGCGGCCTGACCTGGGGCGCGAGCCTGCTGCGCTGGTAGCGATGAGAATGAGGCAAGAGGAGTGAGGAGTGAGAGCAGAAAAGAGAAGCGCGAAATGAGAAAAGACGGGCATAAAACGCGCTCCCCTTTTCCTCTCTCTTTTCTCATTTCTCATTTCTCGTTTCTCTACCTCTCCTTCTCACTGCTCTCCCCTCACTCCTGATGCTCGACGCGCTGCTGCGCCGCCGCGTCCTCTTCCTCCTCGGCAAAGGCGGGGTAGGTAAAACCACGCTGAGTGCGGCGATCGCATGGCTGTCGGCGCGGCGCAAAGGTCCAACGCTGGCGATGGAATCAGATGGGCGGGCGCCGATGGCGGCATTGCTGGGATCGCGCGCCTCGTTTTCGCCGATCGTGGTGTCACCCAACCTTTCGGTGATGGTCCTGGAGGGCGGGCATGCGCTGGACGAATACCTGAAACTGGTAATTCCATCGCGCGCGATTTTTCACGCGGTAGCGTCCAGCAGGTTTTATCAGTACTTCGTCCAGGCAGCACCCGGTCTGCGCGAATTGATGATGCTGGGAAAGATTTATTATGAAGCGACCAGTGAAAAAAAAGCGACGCCGAATTGGCAGACGATCATCTTTGATGCGCCCTCCAGCGGTCACGCGCTGAGCCTTTTACGGATGCCGTTTGCGGCGCACGAAACCTTTGGCACCAGCGTGGTCGGCCGCGAGGCCAGCAATATCGGCGCCCTGCTGCGCGATCCGCAGCGCTGCGCCGTCATCGCGGTTACCACGCCTGAACCGATGGCGGTCGCCGAGACGGTGGAGAACAGCGCTGAACTGGCCCGCCTGGAAATCCCGCTCGCCGCGGTCGTTTTGAACCGCCACAACCCGGCCGGCTTCACGCCCGCCGACCTGACCCGGCTCAAAAATTCGGCCGCGATGCGGGGGCGCGCGCAGGCCAAATACATCTGCGCCGTCGCTTCCGCAGGGCTCGCCCAGCAAGCCGAAACCCGCCGCGCGCTGAAAATCCTGCAATCCCGGGTGCGATGCCCAATCCTGCCTCTGCCCGACTTCAGCGAATTCTCCGGGCCCGCCTTGATGGCCCGCCTCGCCGCCGAACTCAGCACTGAACCCCGCAACGCTTGCGCCGCGAAATAGCGGCTACCGCCAAATGTTGCGGTAGAAGAGCGGGACGCCCTACTACCAAAGACAGGCAGAACATGAAATTCTGCGATGAAGAGGTGCTTTGAGGCATCATGTCCAATCCCAAACCAGCATCCCCTGCGGCTGGCGGCACTCAACAAGCTCCGCCGCGCGAGCCCTGGATTATCCGCACCTATGCCGGATTCGGCGATGCCGTACAGGCCAATCGGCGGTTTCATGAAAACCTTAAACAGGGTCAGCGTGGACTCTCGATCGCGTTCGACCTGCCCACGCAAAACGGTTATGACTGCGACGCCCCGATTGCGCGCGGCGAGGTCGGCAAGGCGGGCGTGTCGGTCAGCCATTGGCAGGACATGGACGCGTTGTTCGAGGGGATCGACCTCGGCGCGATCAACACCTCGATGACGATCAACGCCACCGCTCCGTGGCTGCTGGCGCTGTATCTGGTGGTCGCGGAAAAACGCGGGGTGCCGTGGGACAAGCTGCGCGGCACCACCCAGAACGATCTGCTCAAGGAATACGTCGCGCGCGGCACCTCCATATTCCAGCCCGAAGTTTCTCTGCGGCTTTCCACCGAACTGATTCGCTTTTGCGTTGAACGGGTGCCCAACTGGAACCCGATCAATTGCTGCGGCTATCATTATATGGAAAGCGGCGCCACGCCCGCCGAGGAGATCGGGTACGCGTTCGGCAACGCCATGATGATTCTCGACGCGCTGCGGCCGCATCTTGCACCCGCCGCGTTCGAGCAGACCGTCCGGCGCATCTCGTTCTTTATCAACAGCGGCATCGAACTGGTGCCCGAGATTTGTAAGGTGCGCGCGTACTTCCAACTCTGGCGCGATTTGTGCGCGCACGAATACGCAATCCCGGGCGTTGCCTTCCGCGCCGGATGCCAGGTGCGTTCACTGACGCTGACTGCGCAGCAGCCCGAAATCAATATCGTGCGCATCGCTTACGAGGCGCTGCCGGTGGTGCTCTCGGCCAACGCCCGCGTCAACGCGCTTCAGCTTCCGGGCTTCCGCGAGGCGCTGGGTCTGCCCGATCAGGCCGAACAGCTCCTCAGCCTGCGCACGCAGCAAATTCTCATGTACGAAACCGAAGTGGCCCGCTATGGCGATATTTTCGAGGGCAGCAAAATAATCGAGGCGCAAACCGCCGAGATCGCCGATCGCGCCCGCGCGATCGCGATGGAACTGCGGCAGGCCGGCTACCAGCGCGCCATCGAGATCATCAGCGGCCAGCTCACGCGCCGGCTGACCGAACGCCAGGCGAGGCTGGAGGCAGGCGAGATCATCCAGGTCGGGGTCAACGCCTTCACCGGCGAGATTGGCCTTGCCGCCGTCGAACCCGCGCAGGATGACGTTGCCGCGCAGGCTGCGGCGCAAGCGCGGAGAATCGACGATCTCCGGCAATGGCGATCGAGGCGCGATAATGGCGCCGTGGCTTCGGCGCGCGACAAACTCGAACGCGCCGCGGCGGCGCAATCCGACATAATGGAAGCGACTTTGGAAATGGCGCGGGCGGGCGCCACGGTAGGGGAATGGACGCAGTCACTGGAACGCGCGACGCGCGGACGCTACACGCCCCCCGTGCTGGACAGCGCCGGCGCGATGCAGATGCTGCGCGTGCCCAAGGCAAGGCGGCCCGTCCGAATCGCGCTGGGCAAGGCCGGACTTGACGGACATGTCAACGCGGTCAAGCTGCTGGCGCATGCCTGCCGCCAGGCCGGGATGGAAGTGATAATCGCGGGGTTCAAGCAGACCCCGGCACAACTGGTCGAGACTGCGTTGCAGGAAGACGCGGAAATCCTCGGCGTCAGCAGTATGGCCGGAGCGCATCTGACGATTGCCGCCGAGATCATGGAGCTGCTGCGTCGCCATAACGCGCAACACGTCAGCGTCATAATCGGCGGCATCATTCCCGAACGCGACCGCGCCGCTTTGACCAATTTGGGCGTCAAGGCGGTGTTCACACCGCATGATGCGATGCTCCATGATATTGTGGAGCGCGTGCTCGCAGTAGCGGCTCAGGAGGGAAGACAAGATGGCAGGCCAGGATGAGTGTTCACAGTTGCGGCTGATCAGGTTGTTCGGATGGTTTTGCGCCTTGATGGTGAGTGCAGTCGTGTGCGGCACCGCGCGCGCCACTGAGCCGCGGCCATGGCTGTGCCGCGACAAGCCGGTCTTTTCCACTTCGGGCCCCGCGCACATCGACATGAGCAGGCATGACAACCGCCGATGGCAGGTTTTTTTAATGAAATTCGATCCCTCCGGCGGTCATGACGGTTTCACCATATCCAATTCCTACGACCTCGGCCCCGGCCATCGTCACGCCAGCGACAACCTGGATGCCGGCCAGTTTTTTGCGGTGGCGCTCTACAGTTCGGGCGGACATTGGATTTGCCCCGGCCCGGCCAACCAGACCGACGTCCCCGGCACCCTCACCAATCTCTGCTACGGCGCCTCCGGCGGTGCCTGCGACGTAAACCTGGCAGTCAAGTCCGCCAAATAAATTTCGGCTGCCGAGGGCAGAGTTTGACCCACCTGCCGTTTCTGCAAAAATAGCTCCGGCAATTCGCAACTCTGCTGCCAAAGAGGCTGAACGCAGGCGGGTCTTTGCTCATGCGGGTTTAAGTTGTACTGACTAACGGATGGCTGGTTGATAAGTCTTGCTTAAACCGCCCCGACCTTTGACGAGGCTTTTTATGACGCGCAAAAAAATTGCATTCATCGGTGCCGGCAACGTGGGCGCCACCTGCGCCCATCTGTGCTTCCTGCGCGGACTGGGCGATATCGTCCTGTACGACATTATCGACGGTCTGCCCCAGGGCAAGGCGCTCGACATGCTCGAATCCGCGCCGGTGATGGGCGTGGACGTGAAAGTCACCGGCACACTGGATTTCAGCGAAATCGAAGGGGCGGACTGCTGCGTAGTCACCTCGGGTTCGCCGCGCAAGCCGGGGATGAGCCGCGACGATTTGCTCAAGATCAACGCCGGCGTAATGAACCAGGTGGGCGAAGCGATCAAAAATTACGCGCCCGACGCCTTCGTGATCGTCGTCACCAATCCGCTCGATGCGATGGTCACGCAGATCAAACGCGTAACCGGCTTCCCCAGGCATCAGGTCGTCGGACAGGCGGGCGTCCTGGATTCCGCCCGCTACCGCACCTTTATCGCCCAGGAGCTTAAGGTTTCGGTGGAAAGCGTCCATGCGATGGTGCTGGGTGGGCACGGCGACGATATGGTGCCTGTTCGCAGCTACACCACCGTGGGAGGGGTACCGATCGAGAAGCTGATTAACCCCAGACGCCTGGATGAGATCGAGAAGCGCACCCGCGACGGCGGCGCCGAGATCGTCAACCTGATGAAAACGTCATCTTATTATGCGGCCGGCTCGGCGGTGTATCGGATGGTCGAGGCTTACATCCTGGACCGCAAGGAAGTCCTTCCCGCCGCTGCTTATCTGGACGGCGAATATGGCGTGAAGGGGCTGTACGCTGGGGTACCGGTGATTATCGGCGGTGGCGGAGTCGAGAAAATCGTTCCGATCGATCTCACCGAGGCGGAGAAAAAAGCTTTCGCCAGCTCCGTCAATCATGTCCGCGAACTGGTCGAGGCGATGGACAAGGTGCTGGCGGGCTGACGCGCCGTCCGACCTCGACCCCAGGGAAACTTGAATGAATATACATGAATTTCAGGCCAAGCAGATTCTGGCGCGCTTCGGTGCCCCGGTGCCCAAAGGCCAGCCCGCCGCTTCCGCGGCGGAAATGGAGGCGGCGTTCAAAGCGCTGGGCCAGCCCAGGGCCGTCGCCAAGGTCCAGATCCATGCCGGCGGACGCGGCAAGGCCGGCGGCGTCAAAATCGTGGAGAGCGCGGCGCAAGCACGCGACTTCGCCCAACAGATGCTCAACAAGCCGCTGGTGACGCATCAGACCGGGCCCGAGGGCCGCATCGTGCGCAAGCTGTACCTCGAAGAAGCCAGCGACGTAGCGCGCGAGCTGTACCTGGCGATGCTGGTCGATCGCAAGGCCGAGCGGATCGCGGTTGTCGCCAGCACCGAAGGCGGCATGGATATCGAGGAAGTCGCCGCCAAAACTCCGCAGCGGATTATCACCGAGCCAATCGATCAGATCGCCGGGATGGCCGGATTCCAGGCGCGCAAGATCGCCTTTGCCCTCGGGCTGAGGGACAAGCAGGTCAACCAGTTCGCCGGCCTGCTCAACTCGATGTACCGCGCGTTTAATGAAACCGACGCCTCGTTGATCGAAATCAATCCTTTGGTCGTGACAAAACAGGGCGTTTTGCTGTGTTTGGATGCCAAGATGTCCTTTGACGACAACGGCCTGTTCCGCCATCCCGATATCCGTGAGCTGCGCGACCCCAACGAAGAGGATCCGACGGAAACCGAGGCGGCCAAGTACGATCTCAGCTACGTCCATCTGGACGGCAACATCGGATGCATGGTCAACGGAGCGGGCCTGGCGATGGCGACGATGGACATCGTCAAATATTACGGCGCGGAACCGGCCAACTTTCTCGACGTCGGCGGCGGCGCCAATACCGAGAAGGTCGCGGCGGCCTTCCGCATCCTGCTTTCCGATCATCGTGTCAGAGGCGTCCTGATCAATATCTTCGGCGGCATCATGCGCTGCGACGTGCTGGCGCAGGGCGTGGTCGAGGCCGCGCGCCAGGTCAACCTTAAGGTGCCGCTGGTGGTGCGGATGGAAGGCACCAACGTCGACCAGGGCAAGAAGATCTTAAAGGACTCCGGAATTGCCGTAATCGCCGCCGCAGATATGGCTGACGCGGCGCGCCGAGTGGTCGAAGCAATCGGGGGGCGGAGCTAAACATGAGTATTCTGGTCAACAGGAACACCCGGGTCGTGACCCAGGGAATCACCGGCGCGACCGGTCAGCTCCATACCCGGGCGTGCAAGGAGTATGGCACGCAGATGGTCGCCGGGGTGGTGCCCGGAAAGGGCGGCACCGATTTCGAGGGTATCCCAATCTTCGACACCGTCGAGCAGGCGCGCAAAGCCACCGGATGCAACGCCAGCGTGATCTACGTTCCGCCGCCGTTCGCCGCCGACGCAATCATGGAAGCCGCGGATGCGGGTGTCGAACTGATCGTCTGCATCACCGAAGGCATCCCGGTTTTGGACATGGTGAAGGTGAAGCGATACATCAACGCAACGAAGTCGCGGCTGATCGGCCCGAACTGCCCCGGCATCATCACGCCGGGCGAATGCAAAATCGGGATCATGCCGGGTTACATTCATAAGCCGGGCAAGGTCGGCGTGGTGTCGCGTTCGGGCACGCTGACCTATGAGGCGGTCTATCAACTGACCCAACTGGGGATCGGCCAATCCACCTGCATCGGGATAGGCGGCGATCCGATTATCGGCACCGGGCATATCGATGCGCTAAAGATGTTTAATGAAGACCCCGATACCGAAGCCGTGATCCTGATTGGCGAAATCGGCGGCACAGCCGAGGAGGAAGCCGCCCAGTACATCCAACAGAATTTCAAAAAACCGGTAGTTGCATTTATCGCCGGACAGACCGCTCCGAAGGGGCGGCGGATGGGCCATGCGGGCGCGATCATTTCAGGCGGACGCGGCACGGCGGCGGACAAAATCGCGGCGCTGAAGGCGGCCGGAATCACCGTCGCGATGAGTCCCGCCGATCTGGGCTCGACCATGAAGCAGGTGCTCGATGCCCGCAAGTAGTGCGATGGAACAGACGCTCGCAATCTGTAAGCCCGATTCGGTCAAACGCAACCTGGTCGGGCAAATCCTTGGTCAAATCGAGGCATCGGGCCTGCAAATCAAAGCGCTCAAGCGGCTGACGCTGACGCGCAGGCAGGCCGAAGCTTTTTACGACGTCCACAAGGAGCGGCCGTTCTTTTCCTCGCTGTGCGACTACATGACCTCGGGTCCGGTGGTCGTGGCCGCGCTGGAGGGCGAACGCGCGATCGAGCGCTGGCGCGAGTTGATGGGCGCCACCGATCCGGCCAAAGCGGCGGAAGGCACGATCCGGAAAAAGTTCGGCCAGAATATCGAGCAGAACGCGGTCCACGGCTCTGACGCCAAAGAAACGGCCGCCCGTGAGATCGCGTTTTTCTTCAGCGGAATCGAACTGGCCGGGTAGAAAAGCCAGCTGCTTAAAAAATGGCTGCCTGTCTCCACGCAGTCATCACACTTAATACGGGGCTCCAAAGCTGAAGCTGCGCGGCGCCATCTCCGGCTTCGGCCAGGTCGCCGAACAGGGCCATCTCCCCGGATGGCGTCAGCGGCCTGACGTCGAAATCGTGGCGGTCCACGAACCGCTGGCGCAGCGCCGGCAGGCGGCGCTGCGCGCAAATAACAACCTCCGCGTCTATGAAGACCTCGACCTGCTGCTGGCGGGCGAGTCTCCCGATTTCGTCGATATCGCCAGCCCCCCCGCCTTTCACGCCGATGCCGCCCGCGCCGCGCTTGAGGCCGGCGCTCACGTGCTGGTGGAAAAGCCTCTGTGTCTGAACCTGGACGATCTGCGCAGCCTGTGCTCGTTGGCCCAGGCGCGCGGACGGATCCTGTTTTGCGTCCACAATTGGAAGCATTCGCCTGCCTACCGCCGCGCATTCCAGACGATCAGCGCCGGACGGCTAGGCGAATTGCGCTACTGCGCTCTGACGCGGCTGCGCACACGCCAGGCAGGGGGTGCGTTATGGCGCCTGGACCCGCTGATCGGCGGCGGCGGTATCCTCATCGATCACGGATGGCACGTGTTTTACCTGATGCAGTGGTTGATGGGCGCAAACGCCCCGGCTTCGGTTGCAGCCCGCCTGGGTATATTTCCGCCCGGCGTAATCGAGGAAGTTGCTGAGGTGAGCGTAAGCTTCGAAAACGGCGCGCTCGGACATATCCATCTGTCATGGCGCGCGCCCGCCCGCCGGACCTCCGCCGTGCTGTACGGTGAGCAGGGAATGCTGGAAATCGAAGACGGCAGTGTCCGCCTGACCCACCGCAGTGGCGCGGTCGAGGATCTATCGGTCGTCGAGGAAGCCGACAATTCGTACCATCCGGGATGGTTCGCATCGTTGGCGCAGGAATTCGAAACCGCAATCGTCCAGGGGCCGCTGGGCGCCGTAGCGATGCAAAACCAGCACGAAGCGGCAACCGCATTGGCAATGCTTGAAGCCGCCAAGGCCTCACACAGCGCGGGCGGCACCAGCGTCGCCCTGCGCCCGCTGCTCTGACGGCACAGGACTTCTCTCTGTTAACAGGGCGGGCCGTCATGCCCGCCGAGGTAAATGGGCGGGGGCCGCTTACCACTCAGGCCGGTCGGCCCGAATGCGTCACTGCCGGCCCACTTTGACGTTGGGGCCGGTGCGTTGCCTCATCTTCTGACGGTAGCGGATCCGCTCACGCGTTGCGCGCTCCCTTCGATGGCTCTGGCGGTAGGCAAGGCTGGCCACCTTGTTGGCGCATCGATGGCTGCAATATTTCTGATTTTTCCGCTGCGCATAAAAGATTTTCGAGCACTGAGGTTGCTGGCAGCGCCTGATCTGCAGCGCCGATTGGGGATCTTCGCAGATATCATCGATCGCCACGCGCACCGCGGCGTCGATCAGCCTGGCGTCGCGGTAACTGAGCGCCCGGCCTCCTTCAGTACCCAGTTTGGCGGCGTCAAGAACCACCTTGCCGGCCTGGTAGAACGCCTGCAAGCGCCGGCGATCCGCCACCGCTTCAATCACCCGCCGGACCGCGTCGATGACCGCTCAACGCTGAAGTCGATCGGCTCGAAAGGAAACCGGCGCGGCTTCAACCGGTTCATCCGGTTCGAGATCGAGCCATTGGCGCAACTCGTAGATCAGGTTTGGCAGATCTCCGGGCCGTCCCATGGCGAGCCCTTGAGCATCGGCATGCGAGAATTCCACCAGCCATGAGACGGTGCGCTCCTTCCTCATTGCCTGCGGACGCTGCGGTCCCATGGAGTTCCTGCGCGCGTTGGTAGCCATCCGCAGCACTCCATATCAAACGCTCTCGCCGGAAGCAAATTGTATTTAAGGATGAAAAGCGTCTGGTCATATTTAAATTACGATTTGATATTGCCAGAAAGACGCTCGGCGCTAAGTTTGGGATGGGAGGCGGACCCGCATGAGAACCAAGGCCAACTGTCTCGCAGCAGTTGCGGTTGTGGCCTTTCTGGCTGCTACCGCGGGGCGCGCGCTGGCTCAATACCTGGGCCAGTTCAGCACCAATCCGTACGCACCCAATTCCACCTCGAACCCGTACGGCATCTATGGCAACCCCTATTCACCCAACTCGATCCACAACCCCGACGGAATTTACGGCAGTCCCTACAGCCCGCGCAGCGTCAATAATCCATACGCGACGCAGGCGCCCAAGCTGTACGACCAGTCGGGTGACTACCGCGGCAGGTTGAGCAGCAATCCTTACGACCCCGATTCGACCAGCAATCCCTACGGACGCTACGGCAGTCCATATTCGCCCGACAGCGTCAACAATCCCTACGGTCCCGGCAATCCGTACCGCCCCGACAGTCCTAACAACCCGCTGGGCTCCGGTTGGGCGATCAGGGGGAGTCCCTGAGGGAGTAACTGAAATGACTGCGGATTCATTGCCCGCAAGGAGGGGGAACGCGCCGGTTGGATGCTCAAGCGGCGCGTTCGCGCGGGCACGAAGCTTTCAGAGATCGCAATCCTGGTCTTCCTGCTGCTCAACCTGGCGGCGATCGGCCCCTGCTGGGTCATAGCACCGATGATTCGCGACCTTGCTGGACAGCCGGCAAGGTCCACACAGGGAATTACGAACCAGTCCGCATCGCCTCAGGACCCTCGCGCAGGGGTTCCAGGTCGAGCTCCGCGTCGTTCCTTAACCTCAGCAGCGCTACGACACCGCCGACAACCGGCTGTGGACGGCACCCTTTGCCCAAAACGAGATGGTTCTACCCTTCTCTTGCAAGAAAAGGGGCAGGGGGTTACGTTTCTTTCTCGTTTTCTTACTTCTCTACCTTCGCCCCCGCTTCTTGCGCAGCCCTTGACTTGTTCCAACCGGCGCGCAAGAGTCATCATTGACCGACAGGTTAGGGATGGGTTGGTGGCGGCTCCCTCGGATGGGAGATCAACCGACGGTTCGGCGATATTTTCGCCGTCACTGCGCCATGGATAAGGAGCTCGGCCAGTCTAATTCTCGCGTCACGGTGGGGATTCCAGGCTGATGGAAGGCAATGGTAACGGCGGGAGAGCAAACACAATCGCAGGATTCGCGCGAGGAGATTCTCAAGGCGGCGATCAGGCTGTTCGCCAGCCGTGGCTTTCATGAGACCTCGATGTCCGAGGTGGCGCGCGAGGCCAAGGTCAGCAAGGCGCTGATATTCTGGCATTTCAAGACCAAGGAAGAGCTCTTTCTGGCGGTTCTTGACAAATTGCTGGAACCTTATGTTATCGACTTCGCCGAAGAGTCGGAAAAACTGGATGCGCGCGAGCAAATCAGGAAGCTGGTCAATGGCTATGTCAATTTCGTGCGCGAAAACGGCAGTTCGGTCAGTTTCTTTTTACGCCGCTTCATGAGCGGCGAGGAGATGCCTGAATCGTTTACGCAACAGATCCGGCGCCTGTACGATCTATATCAGGCGCTGCTAACGGACCGGATTCGTCTGGCTCAGGAACAGGGGCTGTGTTCCCGCTCCACTCAGCCCCACGTGATGGCCAATTTTGTGATGGCTGCGCTCAACGGGCTGTTGATTAACCTGCTGTTCATGAGCCAGGAGCCCGGCAATCTGGACAGCGCATTGACCATGCTCTACGGACTGTTGTTCGGTCAATTATCAGATCCGGCAGCGGACGCCGGGCCCCCATCCAATTAAAGAACGGAGACTTAGCCGCCATGCGCATGCGCTTTAAATTCATGGCCGACCTCGCCCGTTACATGTCACGGCAAAAGCGCGCCGGCCATAAATATTTCCCGATTGTGTTGATGCTTGAACCGCTGCACGCGTGCAATCTTGCCTGTGTCGGATGCGGCCGGATTGTCGAATATAAAGACACCATCCGCGACCAGATGCCGCTGGAGGAAGCGCTTGGCGCCGCCCGGGAAGCCGACGCCCCGATCGTGGCCGTCTGCGGTGGCGAACCCCTGATGTACAAGCATATCGTCCCGCTCACCAGGGGACTCATTGACCAGGGCCGCCATACCATGATCTGCACCAATGCGATCCTGCTGGAACGCTTTATCAGGCAGGTACCGCCCAGCCCCTACCTCAGCTTCAACATCCACCTGGACGGGATGCGCGAGACGCATGACCGCGTGGTCGATCGCGACGGCGTCTTCGACACCTGCATCAAGATGATCAAGTTGCTCAAGGAAAAGGGCTACTGGGTGCAGACCAACACGACGATCTATCGCGAAACCACCGCCGATGAGATCGAGGAGATGGTCAAGCTGCTGACTTCGCTCAAAGTGGACGGAATGATGATCACACCGGGCTACCATTACCAGGTGCTGACCAACGACATCTATCTGAAGGCGGATGAGATGCCATACAAGTTCATGCGGGTGAAAAAACTGGCCGACGATTACAAGATCATCAACACGCCGATTTATCTCGAATACCTGACTGGCGAGCGCGACCTCTTGTGCAGCCCGTGGACGACGGTGACCCGCAATCCGCGCGGATGGAAAGGGCCCTGCTATTTAATAACCAACGGACACTACAAAACGTTCAAGGAGATGCACGAGGCGACCGATTGGGAATACTATCGCACCAAGCAGGACATTCGCTGCCGTGACTGCAAGCTCCATTCCGGCTTCGACGGAACCGTAGCCTTGGAATTCGGCAAAAACCTCAAAGACACGTGGAAGATGGTGCGCTATTACGTTTCCTGAGGTCCCGCGCGTCCCGCTTACTTTGCGTTATGGGGAAGTTCGCTGCCGCTCCCGAGAAAACCGATGGAAAATTCCCGCTCTGGCCCCACCCATCTCGCCGAACCTGGCCGTCATCCGGACAGCGACCCGTCCGCCTTTAGGATCGACAGCTATCTCAAGCAACGGGCCGAGTTCGTGGAACGCGCGCTGGACAGCGTCGTCGCCAGCGATGGCCGTCCCGGAGCGCAACTGCTGGAAGCGATGCGCTACAGTCTGTTTGCGGGCGGCAAACGTCTGCGCCCGATCCTGGCCATCGCGGCCTGCGAGGCCGTCGGCGGCGACCCTGCTGACGCGCTCGGCCTGGCCTGCGCGCTTGAAATGATCCACACCTACTCGCTGATCCATGACGACCTGCCCTGCATGGACGACGACGACCTGCGCCGCGGCCGCCCCACCAATCACAAGGTTTACGGCGAGGCGATGGCGACGCTGGCGGGCGACGCTTTGCTGACCGACGCCTTTATCGTGCTGGCGCGTTCCCATCCCAATCGTGCATCGAGCGCCGCGGTGCTCGACGTGGTCGCGGAACTTGCTCAGGCGGCGGGCTCTTCCGGTATGGTGATCGGGCAGGCGCTCGACATTCTTTGCGAAGGCAAGGCAACCGATCTCGCCACGCTTGAATATCTGCATGCCCGCAAGACCGGCGCGCTGTTCCTGGCGGCGGTGCGCGGCGGCGGCTTGCTTGGCGGCGGGAATCCCGATCAAATTGACGCGCTGACCCGCTATGGCCGCTCGATCGGCCTCGCCTTTCAAGTCGTCGATGACGTGCTCGACGTCGAGGCGTCCGCCGATCAGCTGGGCAAGCGCACTCACAAGGACGACGCCCACGGCAAGGCGACCTATCCCGCCTTGATGGGGGTTGCGAAGTCGCGTCAGTTCGCGCGTGAACTCAAACAGCGCGCGATCGATGCTCTGGCGGCCTTCGACGAGCGCGCGCGTCCGCTTCGCGAGATCGCAAATTTCGTGGTGGAGCGCTCCCTGTGACGCAGACTCCATCGTCGCGCCAGGCCGTGTTGATCGAACCGCGGCATTTCGAGTTGCGCGAAATGACTCCACCCCGTCCGGGGCCCGGCGAAGTCCTGATCCGGGTCAAATGCGCCCTGAGTTGCGGCACCGATTTGAAATTCTACCGCCGCGGCCATCCGTTGTTCAGCTTTCCGACGCCCTTCGGACACGAGTTCTCCGGCGTGGTCGTCGAAACTGGCGCCGGGGTTGAGAACTTCAAGCCCGGCGACGAGCTGATGGCGGCGCCCACGGCACCGTGCGGTAAATGTTTTTTTTGCGCACGCGGCCAGGAAAATCTGTGCGTCCAGGTGATCGACACGATGGTTATGGGCGCGTATGCGGACCTGCTGTTGCTCCCCGCCCATGTCGTTGCACGCAATGCGTTCCGAAAACCCCCCGGCCTGCCTTTCGACGAAGCGGCGCTGCTGGAACCGCTGGCCTGCGTGGTTCACGCCCAGGCGGTGGCGCTTCCCCGCAAAGTGGAAACCTGCATGGTGCTCGGCGCGGGCGCCTTCGGGCTGATGCATGCGATACTGCTCAAGGCCGCCGGTGTGGCCAGAGTCGTGGTCGCGGGACGCGGCGATTCACGACTGCGATGGGCGGCCGACATGGGCGCTGATCTCGTGATCGACGCGCGCCATGAAGACGTGGCCAGCAAAGCCACCGCGCTCAACGGCGGTTATGGCCCCGACCTGGTGATTGAGGCGACCGGTCAGGTCTCCGGATGGGAAAGCGCGCTGCGCTGCGTGCGGCGCGGTGGACGCGTCGTGTTCTTCGGCGGCTGCGCGGCGGGAACTTCGGTCCAGCTCGATACTCGCCGGATGCATTACGATAGTTTGACGTTGCTGGCGCCTTTCCATTTTCGCCCGGCTGATGTAATACGGGCCCGCCAATTGCTGGCCGAGCGCAACCTGGGCGTAGGCCGAATCATCAACGAGCACAGGCGCTTGAGCGAATTGCCGCAGGTGTTCGATATGCTCGAGCGAGGCGACGTTCTGAAGTGCGCGATTATCCCGTGATGCTGCGGGAGAGGACAAAGAAAACGCCTGTATCTCGCCCGCTGGGCCGCAACATCTTTACGACCAGGGCGAGGGCCAGGGTCTTTCAGTTTGGCAGGGCACAACCGGTATTTGATCGAATCGCCGGTGACCAATTAACAATGTCAACCCGACCGACGCTGGGAGATGTGTGGTGAAGAGGGAATACAGTTGCGGGAAATGAACGAGACGATTGAAACCAGTAGCGCATCGGCGCAGGAATCGCAATCGGCCGACGGCCGCATCGGTTCCCGCCTCGACCAGGTAATTACTCGCGCCCAGCGGGCGTTGCTTGCGCTTCAACGGCCCGAGGGCTACTGGCAGGGTCCGCTGGAAGCCAACGCGGAGATGAACGCCGAGTACATCATCTTCACCCACTTCATGGATTGCGTCGATCCGCAGCAGGAAGCCAAGCTCAAGAAGATGCTGCTCGACCTTCAGCAACCCGACGGCAGTTGGAGCTTGTTCGAGGGAGGCGAAGGCTACCTCTCCACCAGCATCGAGGCCTATTTCGCGCTGAAGCTGGCCGGGATGCGGGCGGGCGACGAGGAGATGACACAGGGGCGGCGTTGGATTCTCTCGCGAGGCGGCGTCGCCAAATGCGGCGCGCTCGCCCGTTTTTACCTTGCGGCGATGGGTCAGCTTCCGTGGGAGGCGACCACTGCCCTGCCGATTGAATTGGCCCTGCTCCCCAACTGGTTCCCGGTCAATGTTTACGAACTCTCTTCATGGGCGCGCGGCACCGTATTCGGCCTGATGTTGCTGCAGGCGATGCGGCCCACGGTCAAGGTGAGCTACGAAGCCGGCATCCTCGAATTGTATATCGAACCACCGCATTTCACCCGTTTTCGACCGCCCGCCCCGCGACGGCGTCTGTCCATGCGTGGCGCCTTCAACCTGCTCGATCCCGTACTGCGCGCCTGGAACCGCCGTCCGCTGCCGGCGCTGCGGGCTCGCGCCGTGAGCGCGGCCGAGAAATGGATCCTGGAGCATCAGGAAGCCAACGGCTCATGGGGTGGAATCGAGCCCTGCTATCTGCTCAGTGCGATGGCACTGAAGGCGATCGGGTACCGCCCGGATCATCCGGTCCTCAAAAAGGCGATCGAAGCCAGCCGCGAGTTGCTCTGGGACATGGGCGACAAGCTGCTGTGCCAGCCCTGCGTGTCTCCCAACTGGGACACCGCATTGGCGGCCAAGGCGCTGATCGACTCGGGTCTGCGGCCGGATGACGAGGCGCTGATCAAAGCCTCGCGATGGCTTATAGATCATCAGATATTCAAACGCGGCGACTGGGCGGTTAAGCGGCCCAATCTGGCGCCCGGCGGGTGGGCATTCGAGTTCTACAACGACTGGTATCCGGACGTTGATGATTCCGCTGTCATTCTCTATGTGCTTGCGTGCACTCCTTTTTATGATGCCGCGGCCAGGGAAAAAGCGATCAGTGCAGGTGCGAACTGGGTGATGGGGATGCAGTCGAGAGACGGCGGGTTTGCGGCTTTCGACGCCGACAACGACTCGACCTGGCTCAACCATATGCCTTTCGCTGACGTGGAGGCTGTCACCGATCCCAGTTGCCCGGACCTGACAGGGCGCGTGCTGGAAATGATGGCGGCGGTGGGATATAGCGCCGACCATCCGGTGGCGCGGCGCGCAATCGCCTGGCTCAGAAAGGCTCAGGACGCCGACGGCGCATGGTGGGGGCGCTGGGGCGTCAACTATATTTACGGCACTTTTTCCGCGCTCGCCGGCCTGCGCGCAATCGGCGTCAACATGTCCGAGCCGTGGATTAAGCGCGCCGTGCAGTGGCTCAAGGACCATCAGAACGCCGACGGCGGCTGGGGCGAGAGTCCGCTCAGTGACCAGGATCGCGCCTGGCGCGGACGCGGCACCAGCACCGCCAGCCAGACCGCATGGGCGCTGATTGGTCTGCTGGCCGGCGAGGATGAAATCAGCGCTGCCGTACGCCGCGGAGTGGATTGGCTGCTTGAGCGCCAGAACGAGAGCGGAAGCTGGGATGAGTCCGAATTCACTGGCACCGGGTTTCCCAATCATTTTTACCTGCGCTACCACCTCTACCCGCACTATTTTCCCCTGATGGCGCTTGGCAGATTCCGATCGCGGCTCAACCGCGAAGCGGCGGGGTGAATGGCGATGAAGACGATCGCGGTACTTGGTTCCACCGGGTCTGTTGGCGTGACCACCCTCGACGTCGTGAGCCGCTTTGGCGATCGCTTCCGGGTGGGCGCGATGGCCGCTGGCCGAAACATCAAACTGCTGGCCGAACAGATTCGCCGTTTCCGTCCCGAACTGGTGTCGGTCGCCGATCGCGAAGCAGCCTCCGGCCTCGAGCAACTTTTGGGAAGTCACAAGGTCGAAATCATGACCGGCATGGAAGGCGCGATCGCAGTCGCAACGTTGTCGGGAGCACAATTGGTAGTCTCCGCGCTGGTCGGGGCCTTGGGATTGCGTCCCACGCTGCGCGCCATCGAGGCTGGCAAGGATATCGCCTTCGCCAACAAGGAAGTCCTGGTTGTAGCCGGCGAGGTCGTGACCCGCGCGGCACAAGCCAATCAGGTCCGGCTGCTGCCCGTCGACAGCGAGCACAACGCGCTGTTCCAATGTCTGGAGGGCCGCAAGCGCTCCGCCGTCAAACGGATTATTCTTACCGCCTCCGGCGGCCCTTTCCGTACATGGCCAAGCGAGCGCTTCGAGGCTATCACCGTCGCCGACGCGCTCAAACATCCGACCTGGCAGATGGGCGCCAAGATCACGATCGATTCAGCCACGCTGATGAACAAGGGGCTGGAAGTGATCGAGGCGCGATGGCTCTTCGGCCTGGATGTTTCACAGATCTCCGTGATTATCCATCCGCAAAGCATCGTCCATTCGATGGTCGAGATGATCGATGGGTCGGTGTTGGCCGAGATGGCGATACCGGATATGGCGATCCCGGTCGCCTATGCGTTGGCATTTCCTGAACGGCTGCCCATGGATCATCTGCGGCCGCTCTCATTGATGGACTGCGGAGCGCTGACCTTCGAACAGCCCGATCTGATCCGCTTCCCGTGCCTGCGTCTGGCCTACGAAGCACTGAAAGCGGGCGGCACGATGCCGGCCTGCCTGAACGCCGCCAACGAGGAACTGGTGGCGGGCTTTCTGGCCAAAAAGATCCGCTTCCCGGAAATTCCCCGCCATCTCGAAACCGTCATGGAACGCCATCAGGGCGGCCCGGCCCGAAGCCTGGAGGACGTGCTGGAAACCGATAGCTGGGCCAGGGCCGCGACCCGCGAGCTGATCGCCGCCTGACTAGAGAGAACCTCAGGAGTGACGCATAAGATCCTGATTGCTCGTCTGTCTCATTTCTCAACCATCTTCCTTCGTTCCTGAATTCTTGTTCATGGAAGCCGCCAATCACCAAGCCTCCGCCATCCTCGACGACGCATACGCCTACTGCGCACGGCTGGCGCGCTCTCATTATGAAAATTTCACCATCGCGTCGTGGCTGATGCCGCGGGAAATGCGCCCGCACATGTATGCGATTTATGCGTACGCTCGGATCGCCGACGACTTTGCCGACGAAGAGCACGACCTGGGCAAGCTTGACCGATGGGAAAGTGAATTGGATCTGGCCTATGCCGGAAAGCCGCAGCATCCGGTGTTCGTTGCCCTGGCGGACACGGTTCGCCGGTTCGATATTCCGCGCCAGCCGTTTGCCGATCTGTTAAAGGCCTTTCGCTCGGACGTGGAGTTCAAGGGTTTCGAGACGATTGACGATCTGCTGGAGTATGCGCGCTATTCCGCCAATCCGGTAGGGCGGCTGGTGCTTTATCTATTCGGCTTTCGCGACCAGCGCCGCCAGGAACTGTCCGATCGCATTTGCACGGGACTGCAATTGGCGAATTTCTGGCAGGATGTTGCAATCGACTGGGCCAAGGGACGCGTTTATTTCCCGCGTCAGGATCTCAGCCGTTTCGGGTATTCGATCGACCAATTGCAGGCCCAGGTGGTCAATCCCGCCTTTGTCGCCCTGATGCGCCATGAGATTGAGTTCGCGCGCGCCCTGCTCAGTTCGGGTGCCGCGCTCAGTGAGATGGTCGGACCGCGCCTGCGCCGCGATATCCTGATGTTCGCGGGCGGCGGTCTGGCGATCCTGCGGGCAATCGAGGCTGTGGATTACGACGTTTTTCGCGCCCGTCCCAGCTTGCATAAGCTGGACTATCTGCGCTTAGGTTGGCATGCATTAAGAGGCAGGGTCCGTGTCTGAGAGAGTGGATGAAATGGGGACGCTGACGGACTTCGGCTCCAGCCTCGCCGGCGATTTCGCGCACTGCGCGACGGTTACGCGCAAAGCGTCCTCCAATTTTTATTACGCCTTCAAGCTGCTTGCGCCGCCGCGCCGCCGCGCCTTGTATGCCACCTATGCCTTTTGCCGCTTCGTTGACGATATCGCCGACGACAGCAACGTGCGCGAGCCCGCAATTGTTTTGGAACGATGGCGCGAGGAGTTGGATCGCGTCTATTCTGGCGACCCGCGCTATCCCATATCTCGCGCGCTGGCCGACAGCGTGCGCCGCTTTTCGATCCCGCGCCGCTATTTCGAGGAGATCATCGACGGCGTCGAAATGGACCTGGCGCACCGGCGCTATCGCACCTTCGAAGAACTTCGGCTTTACTGCTATCGCGTCGCTTCCGCCGTCGGCCTCGTCTGTATCGAAATCTTCGGCTACCGCAACCCCCAGGCCCGCACCTATGCCGAGAATCTCGGTATCGCCTTCCAGCTCACCAACATCATCCGCGACGTGCGCGAAGACGCTGAACGCGGCCGTATCTATCTTCCGCTCGAAGATCTGGAGCGCTTCGATGTCAAGGAAGCGGAAATCCTGAGCCGCCAGCACAGTGCACGCTTCGAGCGGCTGATGGAATTCGAGGCCACGCGGGCCGAGCAGTTTTATGCGCTCGCACAGCAGACGCTGCCCCAGGAGGACCGCGCCAGCCTGCTCACCGCGGAAGCGATGCGCCTGATTTACAGCGCCTTGCTGCGCCGTATAGTGAAGTCGCGCTATCGTGTGATGGATGGGAAGCTCAGTTTGTCGGCTCCGCACAAAATTTTGCTGGTTGGACGTGCGTGGGCCAGTGGGAGGTTGAGGCGTGCCCGAGATTGATCGGACGGTGATGCCCGATCCGCGCGATGTCGTGGTGGTCGGTGGCGGTTTCGCGGGGCTGAGCGCGGCAGTGGCGCTGGCCGACGCTGGTTTCAGAGTTGCGGTGCTGGAACGCAAGCCCAAACTTGGCGGTCGCGCCTATTCCTTCAAGGACCCCGAAGGCGGCGACTGGATCGATAACGGCCAGCACGTGATGATGGGCTGCTATACGCAGACCTTCGATTTCCTCAAAAAAATCGGCACTTACGACAAGCTTGTATTCCGCGACCGGATCGAGATGGAGATGGTCGCGGCCAACGGCGAGCGCGGGCGAATCAAGGCCGGATATCTTCCGGGTCCGCTCCACATGGTCTCGGCCCTGATGCGCTACTCGATGCTGAGTTTCGGTGAACGCGTCTCGGTCCTGAAGGCGGGAGCGTGGTTGATAGCGCAGGCGCGCCTGCGCCGAAACCGGCTCGAACACACCACTGTCTCCGCCGCGCTTAAGGAATTAGGTCAATCCGACCGCGCCTGCGAACGGTTTTGGTATCCGCTGGCGATCGCCACGCTCAACGAGGAACCGGATAAAGCGTCGGCAGCGCTGCTGGCCGAGGTCTGGAAGCGCGCCTTCTTCGGCCGCCGTCGCGATTCGGCTTTTGTTTATTCCAAAGTCGGACTGAGCGATCTCTACTGCCAGGCGGCTGAGGATTTTATCGAACAGCGCGGCGGCTTCGTCGCCGCTCACACCGGGGTTGACCGCCTGGAACTGGACGGCAATCACGCGGTGGGATGCGTACGGTTGCGCGATGGAAAAAAAGTTGAAGCCGCCAATTTTATCTCCGCGGTGCCCGCCGGCGCCCTGCTCGCCATGCTGCCGGCGCCGCTTCAGGACGAACCCTTTTTCACCCGCCTGACGCAGCTTAGACCATCTCCAATCATTTGTGTTCACGTGTGGCTCGATCGCGAGGTTACCGACTGCGCTTTCGTCGGTTTCATCGGCTCAACCACGCAATGGCTGTTCAACAAGCGGGCGATTTTCTCCGAGCGCGGCAGCGAGCAGGGCGGTTATTTAAGTTTCGTGATTAGCGGCGCCCGCGCGCTGGTGGAACGCACCAACGAGCAACTGTTGGACCTGGTGCTCGACGATCTGCACAAAATGATCCCTGCCTCGCGCGACGCCAGACTGATCAAGGCCCTGGTGATCAAGGAGAAGCAGGCAACAATCGCGCCCGATTGCGAGTCAGATCGGTTGCGGCCTGGCTCTGACACGCCGATCGACAACCTGTTTCTGGCCGGCGATTGGATTCAGACTGGCCTGCCCGCTACGATCGAAAGTGCGGTGATCTCCGGATGCGCCGCTGCCGCCGCCGTTAAAAAAAGAGTCGGACCCATCTCGCCCGTACCCGTGCTGGAGTAAACTCTGCTCTATGGCCAAGACTTCCCTGGTAACCGGCGGCAACGGTTTCGTCGGCTGCCACGTCGTGCGGGCTCTGGTCGCGCGCGGCGATCACGTGCGGGTCCTGGTCAGGGCCAATGCTGACCTGCGCGCCCTGCAGGGCGTGGATTGCGAACCGGTAATCGGCGATCTGCGCGACCCGGACGCGGTCGCCGCCGCGGCTCGCGGCTGCGAGGAAATTTACAATGTCGCCGCCGACTATCGTCTATGGGTGCTGGATGAGGGCCCGATGTATGCCACCAACGTCCAGGGCACGCTCAACGTGCTGGCCGCCGCGCGCCTGCACAAGGCCGCGCGCGTCATCCATACCAGCACCGTCGGCGCGCTGGGCGTTCCCAAAAGCGGAGTCGGCACCGAGGACACTCCCGTCAGCCTCAATGACATGGTCGGCCCCTACAAACGATCGAAATTCCTGGCCGAACAGGCCGCGTTGCGTGCCGCGCGGGAGGGTATGCCGGTCGTGGTCGTGAACCCGTCAACCCCAATCGGCCCGCTCGATCATAAGCCGACGCCGACCGGCCGTATCATTGTGGATTTTCTCAATGGCCGCATGCCCGCCTATCTCGATACCGGGCTCAATCTGGTCGATGTAACCCATTGTGCGCGGGGTCATCTGCTGGCTGCCGAACATGGCAAACCCGGACATAAATACATCCTGGGCGGCGAGAACCTGACCCTTCAACAACTGTTCCAGCGTCTGGCCTCGATTTCGGGGGTACCCGCGCCGCGGATTAGAATCCCTTACGGCGTCGCGCTTGGATTCGCGATCGGCGCCGACTTTGTCGCCCGCCGAATTACCCGGCGGCCGCCGCGCGCCAGCCTGACCGAGGTCCGGATGGCGCGCAAGAAGATGTTCTTCGACCATAGCAAGGCGCGCCGCGAGCTGGGCTACGAGCCCGGTCCGATCGACACCGCGTTGAGCGACGCCGTCGCATACTATCGAATGACCGGCGCCGCGCCGACCACGGAGAAGTGAGAGAAGGAGGAGCAAAGAAAAAAAGAGAAAAGTGACGGAGAGAAGTGAGAATCAGAAAAAGAAATGAGAAAAGATAAAGTTGATTCAGCCGTTCGAAATCCGCTGAAGCTGCAGTGCGGCGAGTCGCCCTGATTTTTTCTGGAATCTCTTTTCTCATTTCTCTTTCCTCGTTTCCAAACTCCCCCCTCTCGCTATTCACTCCTCTTTTTAATCTCCTCTCCCCTCGCCATGCACCTACTGATCTCGACCATCCTGCTCCGCCCCTATGTCTTCCTCTTCCTGGCGGCGTATCTATTCATCTCGATCGTCAATTTCGGATTGCGGACGACCGCGATTTTCACCGTGCTCACCTATGTGGTGGCGTTGGGATGCGAATGGAGTTCCGTGCATAACGGATTCCCGTTCGGCTTGTATCATTATATTCCGGCGACCGCTGGGCGGGAGATCTGGGTATTTGGCGTGCCGTTCATGGATTCGCTGTCGTTTACGTTTCTGTCGTTCGCCAGCTACACGGTCGCGTTGATACTGGTTGCGCCGATTCAGTGGGATGGACTGGATTTGCGGCTTTACGATACGCGGTCGATTCGCCGCTCGCCGCGCGTGTGGCTCATGTCGGCGCTATTCATGGTGATGATCGATTTGGTCATCGATCCGATCACAGTGCTGGGTAATCGATGGTTCCTGGGAAAGATTTTCTGGTACGATCCGCCCGGTCCGCATTTTGGAGTGCCGATTAGCAATTATCTCGGATGGTTCTTCGTGGCCGTCATCGCAGTCGCGCTGTTTCAGTTTTTGGACGCGCGGATGGCGGGCGGCACGCGCAAACCAATGGGCGTGATGCCGCATCTGCCGCTGCGATGGCTGCTGGGCCCCACTCTTTATCTGGGGATCGTGGCCTTCGGGATTACGGTGGCGTTTTATATCGATGCGCCCACCATTGCATGGTCGTCGATCTTCATTTTCCTGCCCTTTCTGACGCTCGCCGCAAACACCCTGACGCGCCCGGGCAGCCGCGCCACCGAAGCGGATGTAAAGCGCCATCTGGAAGATTTCCCTTACGATGCGCGACCCGCACACGCACCCCTCGCGCCCGCAACTGTCAAGCAACCCACTGGCTCCGTGCGCCTGGACTGATCTCGGATCAGCCGCCCAAATGAAGATGAGCTCGCGAGCGTCTTCGGTTTTTCGATCCGGCGGATCGGTTTTCGGCGTTGCCCAACATATGCTAAGCGGCTGATGACGGAAAGCATCGGGAGGTTGATATGAAGCGCAGCGTTGAGCGGATTTTGACGACGCACACTGGAAGTCTGACCAGACCAAAAGATCTGTTGGCGATGATCGAGGCCGGCGATTTGCGGCGCAAGCAGGACGACGACGCATTTCAGGCGGCGGTCCGCCGGGCCGTCACCGATGTTGTGCGCCGCCAGGTTCAGACCGGAATCGATATCGTCAACGACGGAGAGCAGGGCCGGCCCAGTTACGCCACCTACGTCAAGCAGCGGCTCAGCGGGTTTGGCGGCGTCGGCCAGCCGATGACCCTTTCCGATCTCGAAGCGGTTCCGGAATACCGCGACCGCGTGATGGGCGCCGCGCGCGTGCCGATGGGCGGCTGTAACGGTCCGGTTTCATACACCGGCATGGCCGAACTCGAACGCGATATCGAAAATCTCAAGCAGGCGATTGCCGGCCAGTCCTGCCAGGAGGTGTTCATGAGCGCCGCCTCGCCCGGCGTGATCGCCCATTTCCTCGATAACGAATACTACCCGAACGACGAGGCCTATCTGATGGCGCTGGCGGACGCGATGAAGGTCGAGTACGAGCGGCTCCATCAGGCGGGAATTTTGCTCCAGGTCGATTGTCCTGACCTGGCGATGGCGCGCGGCCAGAAGAAGTTCGCCCAGCTCACCAACAAGCAATTCTGCGAGGCGGCGGAACTGCGGATTGAAGCGCTCAATCGCGCCGTCGCCGCCATCCCGCCCGAAGCGATGCGGATGCATCTGTGCTGGGGCAACTACGAAGGCCCCCATCATCACGATATCGAACTCAAGGAAATCATCAACATCGTACTCAAGGCGCGCCCGGCGGGAATCGTCCTGGAAGCATGCAATCCACGGCACGAACACGAATGGCAGCTCTTCGAAAAAATCAAGCTTCCGCCGGAGAAGGTCATGATTCCCGGCGTGATCGACACTGTCACTAATTTCGTTGAGCATCCGGAACTGGTCGCGCAGCGGATCGAACGCTGGGCCAGGGTCGTTGGGCGTGAAAACCTGATCGCCGGCAATGATTGCGGATTCGCCAGCGGCGCCAGCTTCATGGCGGTCCATCCGGACATCGTCTGGATGAAGCTGAAGTCCATGGTTGACGGCGCGGCACTGGCCAGTAAGCGATTGTGGTAAACCGCAGCTGCAAAGGAGATCGCCATGCGAGTGGGATTTATCGGACTGGGTAACATCGGCGGCCCGATGGCCTTGCGGGTCGTCAAGGGCGGATACCAAACGGCCGTCTTCGATATCAAACGCGAGGCTGCCGATCCTCATCTGAAGGCCGGGGCCGAATGGGCCGACAGCGCCGCCACGCTTGCTGCCCAAAGCGACGTGATCCTGGTTTCGGTGCCGGGACCAGCGGAAATCGATCAGGTCGTGTTCGGCCCTCAGGGCATCCTGCAGACCGTCAAGCCCGGCGCGGTTTACGTCGAATTAAGCACCACCCTGCCCTCCAACATGCGCCGGATTCACGACGCGCTGCAAAGCAGGGGCGCTCATGCGATCGATGCGCCGGTAAGCGGTGGCGCCCCCCGTGCAGCTACCGGCGAACTGGCGGTATGGATTGGCGGCGACGCCCGGACCTACGAGCAGGTCAAACCGGTTCTTTCCACCTTCGGCAACAAGCTCACGTACATGGGCGCAATTGGTATGGGCTTGACGGCCAAACTGGTGCACAACCAGATGCTGTATTCCACCCTTCAGGTGATCGCGGAAAGCTTCGCGATGGGCGTGAAGGCGGGGCTTTCATCGGAAATCCTGCTGAAGGTCGCCCGCGACGGCGCCTATGGCAATCTGCTCAACATGCTGCCCCGCGCGGTAATCGGCGGCGATTTCAAATGGGCCGATTTCGGCATGGGCCATATCACGCGCAAAGACCAGATGGTGGCCAACCAGTACGGGCGCGAACTCGATGTGCCGCAGCCGTTGGCCAACCTGGTTGAGCAGAAGATGATCGAGACCATTCATTTCGCCAGGAAATGAGTGGCGGACCAGCGATTTGCGAAAAACGCAGCCGCGCCGAGGATCCGAACGTGAGAAAGTTGATCCCAGCGAACGCCAGGTTGACGGGGCGGCGGCGCGCGGTCGAGAAATGCGCGAATGTAGCGCCCGCTCCCAGGTACAGGGCCGCTTCCCGGCTACCGTTGCGTTTTGCACAATTGGAAATCGGGAGCAAAGCGGTGTAAAAGGTCGGAAAGCCGTTCTTCGGCATACGCAGCGAGGGTTTTATGGCGACCAACGGTAAGGCTCTGGTGGTCGACGGTGACGGGCATATCATGGAGCCGCCGACCTTGTGGTCCGAGCGCATGGACCACAAGAAATGGGGCGATTTGATTCCACATTTCGTTTCCGAGGACGAAGGCGTCTTCGTCGGCAACATCTGCCGCGGCGGCGGGCTCAAGATGGTCAAACAAATCGCGGACGCCAACGGCATGACGGTGGAAGAAGTGATGGCGCCGACCGCGAAGATGGTCATGGAGCCGGGCGGCTTCGATCCGCACGAGCGAATAAAGGTAATGGATCGCGACGGCATGGACGCCGCGATCATTTATCCGTCCACCGCCCTGTTTTTCGGTCCGCTCGACCCAATCGAGGCCTTTCACAACCATGAGTTCGTGCTCGATTGCCAGCGGGCGTACAACGAATGGCTGGCCGACTTCTGCAGCGTCGCGCCCAAACGCCTGTTCGGGCTCGCCGCGGTCCCGCTTCAGAACATCGAGATGGCGATTGCGGAAGCGCAGCGCGCAGTGAACAAGCTGGGGCTTAAGGGCGTATTCATCCGTCCGTCCGCGTATATCGACGAGTTGCCGTTCAGCCACAGCGTTTACGATCGGTTCTGGGCCGCTTGCCAGGATCTGGATATCCCCATCGCGCTGCATCCCGGCGTCCACATCGACACGCCCGGCGCCTGCCGCCAATTTCGGCTCGTCCGTCCGAGCCCCTGCTTCACCGATACCAACTCCAATGTAGATCCGATCTACGGCGGCTCCGGGTTAGGTCAGGCGGTGGGCAACGCCGTCGACATGATTGTGTCGATGGGCCGGCTGCTGATGGGCGGGGTGTGCGAGCGCTTTCCGCGGCTCAACTTTATTTTCCTGGAATCCGGCGGCGGATGGTGTCCGACCCAGCTTGAGCGAATGGATGAACAGGTCGAGACGTTCTGGCTGGAACGCCGATGGCTCAAGATGCTGCCCAGCGAGTACTTCAAGCGCCAGTGCTACGTCAGTTTCGATCCCGGCGAGTGGAACCTGACGGCGTGCGCGGAGTTCCTCGGCCCCGATCGGGTAATCTGGGCCTCGGATTTTCCTCATCCCGAGTATCGTCCTGAAGTCGTCAGCCAGTTGAAATCAAAGCTCAGTGTGCTTCCAGAACCGGCGCAGCGTCTGATCCTGGGCGAGAACGCAAACAAGGCGTATCGCCTGGGATTGTGAATAACAAGCTCGATTAAAGGAGGCGAAATGTTTGCTCCCGAAAAATTGCTGCACATGACCCATGTCGCGGCGGACCAGTCCGCGCGCCGCGCCCTGGAAAACTTTTATCTCGACGTCTTCGCGGCCCAGACCTATTTCGAAGCGCGTCCCGTCGAAGGACTCGATCGCGACGAAACGCTGATCGTGATCGGGGAGCTGTGCCTGATCCCGCAGTGCTCCACCAATCTCAATTCCGAACAGGGAAAATTGAGGGCTTCATACGCGGGGCGCTTCGCCCAGATGGCGATCAAAATCCCTGACACCGACTCGACCGAGGCGCATTTCCGCCAGCACGGGCTCAATCCGATCTGTCTGCATCCGGTTTACAAGAAGATCTTCTTCATGACCGATCCGAAGGAAACGCTTAACATCCGTTTCGAGTTGTGCGCGGTCGAGATGCCCAATGACGTGCGCCTGCGTCCGGAATGGTCGGCCAACTGGTGGCGCGACAGCCATCCGCTGGGAATCGAGAAGCTGGCCAGCATCGCGACGGTCACAGATGACCTCGGCAAGGCCACCCGCTTCTACAAGGAGACCTTCGGTCTTGAGGATCTTGGCCGCAGGGAAGTTCCCGAGGAGGGGGTAAAAGCCGCGGCCTTCCGAATCGGCAACAAAAAACCGTTCGTGATCGAGGTCTGGGAACCGGCCGGCAAAGGCACGCCTGCGGCCGATTATGTTTCGAAATACGGCGGCGGGATCTACGCGATTAATTTCAAGGTGAAATCACTGAGCAAGGCGGCCGATTATCTCAAATCCAAGGGGCTGCGTCTTGTCGGAGACGCCAGACGCCGCGTGACGATCGATCCGCGCGACGCCTTCGGCGTTACCATCTCGATGGTCGAACACGAAATCTAACCGCGCTTTTTTCGCCGCCGCGTTCGGCCTTGCCACAATACGTCAGGCCGCCCGGTTCTGAACAGCCTCCGGGCGGCTTTACGCTCCTTGGATTACGTCTGTATCCGCACCACAGTCCCGCGCCTTTCAATAGCCATATCGATCGAATATTTCCGCGCAGCGTTTGCGCAATACCGCTTCAAGTTCCGGATCAACGGCCGGACTTGGGCGTAGCTGCGGTGAGTCGGCAAGAAAGCGGCTGACTCGTTCGGCGGATGGACAGGTTCCCAGCCTGAGTTCCGAATATATCCGTTCGATCGTCCGATACGGCTGCGCGGTCAGCTCTTCGTATTTGATAGTTGTGAAAGCTTCGCCCCGCCAATCTTGCATCTGATCCCGAAGCTTCCTCTCCATCGCCACCCAGCTATCGATAACCGTCTCTCGAAGCTCGACATTGTCCAGGCGCGGACCCAGCGCATATCGTTCCCACATCCGGTTCCATAAATCCATGGTGGAGACAATGACTGGCGCGGGATTACGAACGATTTGAACAACTGCCGCGCCGGGGAAAAGCCGGCGTAAAGCCGCGATGCGAAACGTGTTGGTCGGCGATTTCAGCAGCAGGCGTCCTGCCTTACCCAGACTTACCCCTTTGAGGAAGCGGATCAGGGATTGCTCCCACTGCCTGCGGCAATCTTCGCTGAACTCCTGCGGATCGGTAAGCGCGCCGATATTGCGCATCGCGCCGGGAAAAATGAAAGCCTCGTACGGCGACGGGCAGCCGAGGCAGAGCAGCGCGAATTCCTCCTCCTGCGGCGAATCCGACGACACCGCGCGATCGCCAGAAGGCCGCACTACGGCCGTGCCGGCATCCGCCGATTTGCCCGATAGCAGGAACGAGTGCGGGTTGAAGCACTGTCTCGTGGTGGGGCTTAGCAGACCCTCGTCCAGCGCCATCAACTCGTGCAGCAGGGTGGTGCCCGAGCGCCAATGGCCGACGATAAAGACCGGGTCCTGCAACGCCAGCGCATTCAATTGCGCGGCGAACAACCGCTCCTGCATCGCCTGGAGAGCGGAGAACAGGCCGCCGGTGGTCAGCGCGCGTACGCGCAACCGGCGGTCCAGACGCGCCTGATACCGGGCGAACAGCCGGCGCCATCCAGCCAGATTGATATTGAAGAGCGGTCTTGTCCAGACCCCCGGCCGTTCACTCATCTGCAAGGGCCGACGCATTTCCTAGCGCTGGAACCTGCGAACCGTATCGCGCCCGGATTGCGCGGCTCAGCCTGGCGGCGACATTGGGATCATCGCTTATGACATTGACGGTTCCCTCAGGATTATTGCGCAAATCGAACAGTTCCCTGGTCCCTGCCGGAAAAAACCAGACGAGTTCATAGTCACCTGAGAAGGCGGCTACCGCCCCCACGTGTGGCGGACCAAATATATATGATCGCGCCAGATAGGCGGCAAAGGCGGGCTGCTGCGCATCGCCGGTTGCGGCCCCCAGCAGCACGTGACCCGTCATCCAGAAAGGCGGTGCGACGCCCACCAGGCTGAGAGTCGTAGGAGCGACATCGGGCAGCCCGGCGTCTTCGTCGTGCCTCACCTCGTTTTTCTGACCCGGCGTCGAGATTAGCAGAGGAATATGCACTTCGGGATTAAGCAGGAATGGCGACTCGTGGCCCCACCATTGATGGAAGCTTTCGCCATGATCGGCGGTCACCACCAGCAGCGTGTGGTCGCGTCTTGCGCGGGCGTCAAGCCATTGCAGAAACGACCCCAGCGCGGCGTCGCACTCGGCGATCGATTCGTCATAGCGCGCGCGCAGTTGGTCGAAAATCGCCTGTTTGGTGCGCTCGTAATGCCCAAAACGGCGGGCGGCCTGGAAATCCGCCTGCGTCGTGTAACGCGCACCGGCCAGAAAAAGTCCCCTGAATCGCGCGGTCGTCATGTAGGGGAAATGGGGCGGGAACACGTGAATCCACAAAAATAACGGCCCTGCGGTTGAATCGATCAGGCGCTCGCTGAGCGCAAACACCGCGGCGGGATCCACGCTGGGCGCCAAATTAAAGCTTGGGAAATATTTTCCCGCCACTCCCAGAAACGGCATCACCCAGGAAGTCGGCATCGCATCAGAATCGAATAACAGACTATGGCCGATCTGCAGCGGCCAGGCCGTCGTTCGCAACCACGGATTGAGCGGCGGAGCGGGCAAATAGTCGAATGATCCATCAATCCCCAGATGTAGCGGATTGGCGTAATTGTTGGTCACCACCGCGGCGGTCTTATAGCCCGCCGCCTTCAATACCTGAGCCAGATTCTGGTTGCGCAGCGCTGCCGGCACCATCCCGGTGAGCTGGTACACACGATGAGCGAACAAGTCCTTGCCGGTGAGCAGCGACGTTACCGCGGGAGTGGTGAAGTCGGAGCTGGAGTAGAAATGGGTGAATACGTGGCTGGTTTTCGCCAGGCGCTCGAAATTGGGCGTAGTCCGCCGGGCGTAATGGAACAACGACATGTCCTCGGCCGACATCGCGTCGAAAGTGATCAGGATTATGTCCGGCCTGCGGTTTGAATCCTTCACGACGGGCGGGTCCGCGGGTATCGGGTCGAAGCCGCGCCAGCTCAGTCGCCATGGCAGCAGAATCGCGGCGGCGGCAAAAAACAGCGGGAGCACGAATTCCGATGACCGGTTGTACTGGTCGATCGACGGCCACGCCTCCCTGCTGCGCAGGCGTGTCCAAACCACCGGGGCGATCACGGCTGCCGCCAGCAGCGTGGGATGCAGCCAATCAAACCATTGCCATACCGACAATACGCGCGACGCACCGTAGCCGAGTATCACCAGGGTCAGGATATCCGCACATTTCGCGGTGGCGTCCGCTTCGAGCCGCCCCCGCCGGATCAGCAATACCAGCACGAGCGCGAGCACGCCGACTGCGGCGCCCTGCAGCAGCAGCGCCGGCGCGGCAATCAGCACGCATTGCGTGAGGACGTCCAGCGGATGCAGGAAATGGCTCCAGGCGCGCCAATACTTCGCCAACACCGTCGGACAGACGAACAGCAGGCTGGGAACCGCAATGGAACGGAAGAGGAGCCGCCAGGTTTCAACCAATCGTGTCATCAGTGCGCGGCTTGGAGACCAAACCTCTCACCCACTGCCAACCTACGGAGGCGGCAGCGCTCACCTTGCGTCGGAAATAGATCAGGCAGGAGACCAACAAAGTCCCGAGCGGAGCGAGAATTTGCGAGGCGAACCCCAGGGTATTGGGATCGATATAGGCCCATGAGGGCGCCGGGAAAATCAGCCCAAAAGCGATCGCGAGGAGCAAGATCGAGATTACTTCAACTTTCATCCGGAATTCACGCTCACCAAGTTCAACGGCTTTCTTCTACAACGCTCACCCGCTCTGTGTCATCACGCGTTCAGCGGCAGGAGCACTTTTCACGGACAATTCCACTGCCTTTAGCCGCCCGCAAAAACTTCGGCAACAGGCTGCTGCAGAATGCCACTTTTACCAGGCGGCGTTGTTGCTGAGGCATCCTATACAGGGCTTTAACAAAAAGCGAGATTTCAAGCTATTTTTTCGAACACATCCGTTTCCGCTTAGTTCTGCGCAGGGCGGTCCGCGCCGGTTGCAATTATGAAGGGCCGACTTGACACAGTTAATTAGGCGCCTTACAATGTACCCAATGAGCAACGAATTGGTGATCCCCAAGGAGGTTCCCTCAAATCAGGTCCTTCAGACGCTGTCGCAGCGCTATAACGAACTGGAACCCAGCGCGATTTCTTCCGCTTTGACTCTGCTCAAGGTTGCCGCGGAGCTTCAAGGCGCCTTAAACCAGCATTTCGCCCGCTACAATCTTTCGCAAGGGCGTTTCGTCGTTTTGATCATGCTTTACACCGCGTCCGAAGCCGAAATGTACTGTTCCGACATCGCCGATTCGATCGGAGTATCCCGCGCCACCATCACCGGGCTGCTGGACGGATTGGAACGCGAGGGGCTCATCAAACGCGCGGACGATCGCGAGGATCGCCGGCGCATCATGGTCAGGCTGACCGCAAACGGCCGCAGGCTTCTGGAACGGATCTTGCCCGATCACTTCCGCAAGATTGCGGGCATGATGTCAAACCTGAGTGAAAACGAGCGCCGCAAGATGATGGAGCTGCTGGGCAGAGTACGGGAAGGCGTCTCAGTCCTGTTGAAGCCCTGAAACCCTTTTTGCGTCGAAATAGTTAGCGGCCATACAATTAGCATCCGTAATAATATGGATAACGACACTGCACGTCATCCTGAAACCGAGCATCCCACTTCCAATCCCTCCCTGGATTTTCTTCAGAATCCCGGCGAGCAGGAAACCGAACATGAGCTTTACCTGGACGAATCCGCTCCGCCCGATGACACTGGTGGAGCAGGCGCGCCACCTGAGATCCTGTCCCGTTTCAGGCGTCATCCGGTGGTCGCGGCGCTGCTGGCTCTGCTCCTGACCGGCGCAGCGATTGGTGGATGGCGCCTGTGGAACTATTTTCAATCCTATGCGAGCACCGACGATGCCGAAGTGGGCGCTCACATCGATCCGATCAGTTCCCGGATTACCGGCACCATCATCAAAGTCCTGGTCGAGGACAATCAGCGGGTCGAAAAAGGGCAGCTCCTGGTCGAGCTCGATCCCCGCGATTATCAGGTTGCCGTTCAGCAGGCGCAGGCCAACCTCGACGAGGCTCAGGCTCAGGTCAATGCGGCGCGCCAGCAGTATGCGTCCGCGCTCGCCCGGGTCAATCAGGCGCAGGCGCAAAACGCGTTGGCGCAGAGCAATGAACGGCGCTACGCGACGCTGCTGAAGATGGGCGTCGTCGCGCCGGCCGAGTATCAGCAATACCTGGCCACCGCCCGAGTGCAGGCGGCCGACGTTAAGGCCGACCAGGCTGATGCTGCCAGCGCCCTGCGCACCGTCGCCTCGCGCCAGGCCCAGGTCGAAGCGGCCCAGGCCCGGTTGGACCAGGCGGAGTTGAACCTCAGCTATACGCGAATCGCCGCGCCGGCGTCAGGGATTATCGGCAAGCGCACAGCCGAAGTCGGCGAGGCGGTTACACCCGGTCAAGGCCTGATGGCCCTGACGCAGCTCGACGACATCTGGGTGACCGCCAACTTCAAGGAAACCGACATCGCACGGATGCATCCGGGAGAGCCGGTCACCATCCACGTCGATGCGCTGGGGCGCGACTTCCGCGGTTATGTCGAAAGGATGCCTGGCGCGACCGGCTCGGAGTACGCCCTGCTGCCGCCCGAAAACGCGACGGGCAACTACGTCAAAGTCGTACAGCGTTTGCCGGTGCGCATCAAATTCGATCCCGGTCAGGATCTTGGGCGCCTGCGGCCCGGAATGTCAGTGGAGCCGACGGTGTGGCTGCAGAACTAAGACGCAAACCGCGTACGCTCGCGCCGGACGCGGGAGCGCGGAGGTCGCAACGCCATCCCGAACGCCCGCGAACCGGCGGTCCGCCCCGCCCCCCTTCGGGTCAATCGGCACCCCCACCCGCGTGGAGGCCGCGTCACAATCCGTGGGCGATCGCGCTGACGGTCACGATGGCGACGTTCATGGAAGTGCTCGACACGAGTATCGCCAACGTCGCGCTGCCCCATATCGCTGGCGGTCTTTCGGCCACATACGACGAGTCCACGTGGGTCCTGACTTCCTACCTGGTTTCCAACGCGATCGTGCTGCCGATGAGCGCCTGGTTTTCGACCATTATCGGACGCAAGCGCTTTTACATGGGCTGCGTCGCCTTGTTCACCATCAGCTCCTTTCTCTGCGGCCTGGCGCCCAGCCTGACCATGCTGATTGTTTTCCGCGTGCTTCAGGGCGCGGGCGGCGGTGGTTTGCAGCCCAGCGAACAAAGTATCCTCGCCGACACCTTTTCGGAGCAGGAACGCGGGATGGCTTTCGCGGTCTATGGGATGGCGATCGTACTGGCGCCGGCAATCGGACCCACCCTGGGCGGGTGGATTACGGACAATTACGACTGGCGCTGGATTTTCTTCATCAATATACCAATTGGAATTATCTCGCTGCTGCTCAGTTACCGGATGATCGAGGATCCTCCCCATCTGGTGCGCGAACGTCAGCTTGCCCGCCGCCGCGGCGTGCCGATCGATTTCCTCGGCATCGCCCTGCTGGCGTTGACCTTCGGTCCGCTCCAGGTGGTGCTCGACAAGGGCGAAGAGGACAACTGGTTCGCGTCTCATTTGATCGTCGCGCTGGCAGTGATTGCCGCCCTGGCCCTGCTGATCGGAATTGTCTGGGAACTCCACCACAAGCATCCGATCGTCAACCTGCGCCTGTTCACCAACCGCAGCTTCGCGACGTCGGCCGTCATGATGTTCGCGCTCGGCGTCGTGCTTTATGGGACCACGGTGCTGTTACCGCAATTCGCGCAGGAGTTGATGGGCTACACGGCCGAAGAGGCTGGTATGATGCTTTCTCCCGGCGGGCTGGTGATTATCTGTCTGTTGCCCTTCGTCGGCTATCTGCTCTCCCATGTGGACGCACGCTGGGTGATCGGCTTCGGCTTCGTTTCGATCGCCGCGGCGCTCTACCACATGACTGGCATCAACCTCGAAATGAGCTGGAACCACATGATGATGCTGCGCGTGTATCAGTCGATCGGGCTTGCCTTTCTTTTCGTGCCGATCAACACCGTGTCCTATGCTGGCGTAGCGCCCGAACAAAACAACCAGGTCTCCGGGATGATGAACCTGATGCGCAACATCGGCGGCAGTGTCGGCATTTCGCTGACCGAGGTGATGGTGACCAATTTCGCGCAGGGCCATCAGCATTTTCTGGTGCAGAGCGCATCGATGTACAGTCCGAAGATGCGTGCGGCCGTTGCCGGCCTGGCCCAGACCCTGCATCAGGCGGGCGCAAGCACGGCCGATGCGACCCTTCAGGCTTACGGCGTCATTTATCAGGCGCTGATGGCGCAAGCGCAAACTCTGGCCTACATAGATACGTTCTGGATTCTGGCCGTGGTGGCGCTGTGCCTGTTGCCGCTGATTTTTCTGCTGCAACGCGTCGAGCCGGGCAAAGCCCGCGCCAGTGCGCACTGATTCCGCTCCGCGGCCTGCGCGAAGCCGGTGAAATGATGCTCGACACGCATCAGGGAGTCAAAATCAAGCGGTTCCACCAGATCGATAAGCGCGAGTTCGTCGTGGTAAATCTCGCCGTCGCTGCGGCTGCTGCCAGCGGTCGGCTCGGTGGTCGAGATCGTGAAGTGCGATCGGCAAGCTTATGAAATGATAGAGGATCTCAAAGGACCGCACATGCGATAAGCGGGTAAACCGTTTGTTCGGACGGCTCCGGGCCAGGATTGCTGGATGGCGGACAAGCAAACATATTGCTCAAACATTCAATCTGTGGAAGGCTTGATACATTAGCGTCAAGTAATCAGTGCGGGCGTCCGAATAGTCAGTTCTGGAAAGAACGCCGCCAGGTGGCCTTTATCGTAACTAAAATGAGCAGAACCCTGAAATTGATCACCACCTCGGTGTTGCTGATCTCTTTCCTGGTACTCGAAGGCCCCCGCGCAGTACACGCCCGGTTCTCGACGGGGTCCAATGATGTGCGCGTATCATCCGGCGCGGCTGCCTCGCTGGTTCGCCACACGGTGCTGGAGGTAGCCGGCGGAATTGGAAATGTCGAGTCTCCGCTCGTGTCCCGCAGCATGTCCCGCGATTTTGTCTCGGCGTCAAATCAGGTCTTCGCGCCTCCGGATTCGCCGATGCGCGAGCACGTCTTGCTTGCGCTCGGGCCGTTCTGGTTCGGGCGAATTCGCCGGATCGTTTCCGCCGAACCTGACGGACATTAGCATCCTCCGCGCGCGACAACGATGAGCCGCTTGCATTTGAGGTCGACCCACCGGCCGGGTGGGTGGCCGTTTCTGTCTCTATTACGTTGGAGAACACCACAGAGAGGAGAACTATGAAAAGGACAAAGCCGTTTGTGCTCGCCGCGGTGGCGACGGTGTGGTTATGCTGCACCGGCGTGGCCAAGGCCCAGCCAATAGCCTGGAGCGAGTCAAACTACGACAGTCTGGCTTCGGGGAATTCACCCGCAACGATCGCGCCTGGAACGGTCATCACGGCGCAGAACTGGCAGAAATATAAGGAATTTATGCCGGTTGGAATGCAGGAGCTGTGGGCGGGTAAATTCTTCTGGAAGCTACCCGCCAATGCGCAAATAGTAGTGGGAAAAACCACGTCCACACCGCTGCCCAGGAAATATCAAGCAGATACTGAAAAGTATTCAAATCAGGTAAAGTTGATTAAAAACCCGGACGGCGGCCACGACATCGGCGGGTACGTCGCCGGAGTGCCGTTTCCCCATCCAAGCGGACCCGATGCCGGCGATGAGATCATGTACAACGAATATTATGCGTATATTCCATACGTGATTACGACGTACGCCAAGCTGGGCTTTAGCATGGACAGATTTGGAAACAAGTACGTCCAGGAAGTGCGGGAGGTTAACTTCAAGGTCAAGCATCTCAGCGACCCGGGCAAACCGGTCGATATCCCCGACACGGCCAATGTCTTCCTCACTCAGAACAACGTCATCATGGAACCAGAGCAGTCCAAATACGTTAATTCGCTTCAGATCTTCCATGATAATCCGGCTGATTTGCCCGAATCTTACGTCTTCGTTCCATCGCTGCGCCGGTCCATTCGCCTGACCACCGCAGCGCGATGTTCGCCGCTGGTCGGCAGCGACTACACCCAGGACGATGAGCGTTCGATGAATCTGCAGCCGCCGATTTTTCAGGCGCGCTTTCTTGGCTATAAGAAGATCCTCGTAGGCTATCCTGAGCCGGGCTACATCGACACGGCCAACTACTACCCGCCGCTGTATTTCCCCAGCCCCAACGCGGTGATTTGGCAGGTCCGGCCGGTCGCGGTGCTGGATATCAGGCGCGTACCTTCGATGAGCGCCGGGTACTGCTATGGCACCCGGATGGCATACATCGACAAACAAACGTGGCAGCCTGTCTGGATGGACCTGTACGACTCCGGAATGCATCTGTGGAAAATCGGCCCTTCGGTTTACCGGCCGATGCCGATTCCGGGCACCGACGGCGACGTTTCCACCGGTGCCGGGGGTCCCGGAGACGGCATCTACACCTTCTGGGATATTCAGAATAATCACCTGACGCTGGATATACAGAACGGGGGAGAAATCAATCAGGATGCCGGCAGATTCGACAATTACACCCGCTGGGGAACTCCGAGCGGTATGGACGAAATCATGCAGTAAGATCCGCTCGCATCATCCATAACATCGTGATTGCGGGTCCTGGCGGCAGTTGCGCCGTCAGGACCCGATTTTCTGCGCCCGGACCTCCAATGGGCGTGGTTCGCGCCGCGGTTAGTGCTGCTCCGAGCCGAGGCGCAACCTCCCCTTCGCAAACCCTGTAATGCACCCTTCTCAAATCTGTTGCTCAACCCATCACTTTGTGACAGGCTTTGGTCTAGTGGTTTGATGTATTAGTCAGAGTCTGTGTTTTTTAGCAGCGTGATTTTTAGACACGCTGACGGACGCTGGGGATTTGGCGTCAACCATGAGACGGCGCATCAAGCTATTCACCACGTCATTTCTGCTGGCGAGCTTCGCGGCACTCGCGGGTGTGCGCGGAGTACGCTCCCTGGGATCGATCAGCCTCGTCCCCTGCTCATCCTTATCCGCTGCCAGAGGGGCTTCGAGCCGCCATGTGACGTTGGAGGTTCCCAGCGGCGCGAGTGATATTCAAGCTCCCCAGGATTGCGGGATCACGCTTACGGAAAGCGATTTCACTTTGACGCCGCCCGCTTCTCCGGCGTCTCAGCGCGCCTTTATTGCGCCGGGTCTGTTCTGGACGGGCCGGATACTACGCCGTATCGTGTCGGCCGAACCTGACGGCCACTAGTTTCGGCCCGGCAGATCCGGGTCTCCCTTACATTTGATGCGTACGGACAGGTTGGCAGTGGGTTTTTCACTCCGCTGCCGTTTCACTACTTGGAAAATTCTAAAATTTAGCGAGGCCGACCATGAGAAGAATCAAAGCACTATTGTTAGTGGTGACTGCAATCTGTGTATTGTGTCCGGCTATCGCCGGAGCCCAGGCGGTACCATGGAGCGAACAAGCGTACAGCACGCTGATCCCTTCGGATTCCGCCAGAACCATCCCGCCGGGAACGATGATCACGATGCAGAACTGGCAGCAGTACAAGGACTTTATGCCGGTTGGGATGCAGGATATATGGGCCGGCAAATTTTTCTGGCGCCTGCCGGCCGATGCGCAAATGAAGGTGGTAGCCACAACTCCGACGCCGCTCCCCAAACAATATCAGGCGGATACGGAAAAGTATGCCAATCAGGTTTCCCTCGTAAAATCCTCGTATGGTGGCTATGAGATCAAAGGCTACGTCGCGGGGGCGCCATTCCCGAATCCCAGCGGTCCGCTGGCCGGTATCCAGATTCTTTACAATGAATATTACGCCTATATCCCATACCTCATTACTACGTATGCCAAGCTGGGTTTCGGCATGGATCGGTACGGCAATAAATACGTCAACGAGGTCAGGGAGGTAAATTTCAAGATCCGGCACGTCAGCGACCCGGGCAAGCCGATTACGATTCCAACCAATACACCGAACGTCTTTCTCACCCAGAACAACGTCATCATGGAGCCGGAGCAGTCCAAATACGTCAATTCTCTGCAGATCTTCCACGATGATCCGGCGGATTTGCCCGAGTCCTACGTGTTCGTTCCGTCGTTGCGACGCTCGCTGCGCCTGACTACCGCGGCGCGCTGCTCGCCTCTGGTCGGCAGCGATTACACGCAGGACGACGAACGTTCGATGAACCTGCAGCCGCCGATTTTTCAGGCGCGTTTCCTGGGTTACAAGAAAATCCTTGTTGGCTACCCGGTAGAGGGTTACACCGACAAAAATAACTACTTCAAGCCCTTGTATTATCCCGGTCCCAACGCCGTGGTCTGGCAGGTTCGCCCCGTGGCGGTGCTGGATATCCGGCGCGTACCCTCGATGCAGGCTGGCTATTGTTACGGCAGCCGGATGGCATACATCGATAAGGAGACATGGCAGCCGATTTGGATGGACCTGTACGACTCCGGACTCAAGCTCTGGAAGACCGGACCTTCAATTTACCGCCCGATGCCACTGCCCGGCACCAACGGCGACGTATGTACCGGAGCGGGCGGTCCCGGTGATGGTGAATACACGTTCTGGGACGTGCAGAACCTCCATATGACGTTTGACATACAAAGCGGCGGCCAGATCGACCAGGATGCCGCGGAATACGACAATTACGACCGCTGGGGGACACCGGCCGGGATGGACCAGGTGATGCAGTAAATCGGGAACAGGCCTGCTCGGATGGTTTTGGCTCTGTTTGCCGGGACCAAAGGAAGAAAACCAACAGGGGAACGATTATGAAAAGATCGATAGCATTCGTGTGCCTGGCGTCATGCCTGTTTTGGGCTGCCGGAATCGCGAGTGCGCAGATGAAGTGGAACGAACAGAACTATCGTAACCTGACGGACGCGAGTTCGGCCGCTACCGTTGCGCCGGGAACCCGGATTACCATCGCGAACTGGCAGAAGTACAAAAGTTTTCTCCCGGTGAGCCTGTGGGCGGCTTTTAGCGGCGCCTATCAGTTCCACGTTACCGCGGACCCCGAATACACGATCGTGGTGAAACCAACGACGCACTTCGCGATGCCGCAGAAGTGGAAGGAAGACGGCGAAAGGTACGGCGGCCAGACCCGTCTGGAGCGCACCGCGCAAGGCGGTTACATCATGCACAACTGGGTGGCAGGTCCGCCGTTCCCGAACCCCTCCGGACCCACCGAAGGGATCGAGATCATGTACAACGCCTGGACGCCGCTGCGTCCGTTCAACATGCATTCGCTGTCCGACGGATGGCTGGTTGACAAGTACGGCAATCGCACTCAGAACACCAGTGACGACAGCTTCTTCCAGCTTTCCCATCTGAGCGAACCGGGCATGCCGGTCAACATGCCGTATGCCGGCGGGATGTTTTATGTCTCGCGTTTCATGGTGCTGGAGCCGGAGCAGTCCAAGTACACCACGCAATTGCAGTCGCAGCCCGACAATCCAACCCGGGTTCCCGAGACCTACGTCTTTCTCCCCTCGCTGCGGCGATCGCTGCGCCTGTCGAGCGCCGCGCGATGCTCGCCGATCCTGGGCACCGACTGGGTGCAGGACGACAACGCGTGGAATCCGCCGTACTTCGAGGTGGCCTTCCTGGGCGAGAAGAAAGTCCTGACGAACGTTCAGGATCCGGACCAGGCGTTCAACGCGAAGGCATACGTCGGCATTTCTGACCCGACCAGCGGAGCATTTCCTGGCTGGCCGAAAGCGGGAACCGGGCATTTCGAGCCTCGCACCATGGATATAATCGACTTGCGATGGATGCCGACAATGGGGCCGTATTGCTTCTCCCACCGGGTCTTTTACGTGGATCGCGAGACCTGGGTGCCAATGATGATTGACGAATATGACAACGAGGGGAAATTGTGGAAGTTCGGCTGGAACAAGTACGCGCCGCTTGAGTTTCACGGTAGCCCGTTCCTGTTCCTTGACGGTTACTCCGCGCCCCAGATGATCGACTTTCAGAACTCGCACACCACGATCGGTTGGGCGACGCGCCCCACCATCGACGATCAGGTACCGGGGCCGTACCGGGACGTCGCGGTCCTCAGTTCGCCCGGCGGACTCGACCGTATCCTGCAGTAGAAAATCCGTACGCACCGCCGCTGCCGCCGTTCGCAGCGGCGGTGCCAGCCGCCTTTCTCTCACAAACTCGCGCGGCGCCAGGGGCGATCGGCCGCGTGGACAGCCTCACACAATTAAGGTTGAATCGGGGTTGAGATGAAGCCGTTTACAAACCGCGCCTCGCGGCACTGATCTGATTTGGGATGGCCGACCAGGACCAGCGCCGCGATCCTGAATCATTCCTTGGTCTGGAAGCCGAAGCCTCCAGGGGCAAGCTCAAGGTTTATCTGGGTGGCGCGGCGGGCGTAGGCAAGACCTACCGGATGCTCGAAGAGGCGCATCAGTTGCGCCGCGAAGGCCATGATGTCGTCCTGGGCCTGATCGAGCCACACCAGCGGATGGAAACCATCGCACAAATCGGCGACCTCGAATTGGTGCCGCTGCGCGAGGTTTCCTATCGCGGCGCGACGCTCAAGGAGATGGATCTCGATGCCATCAAGGCACGCCGGCCCGAATACGTTATCGTCGATGAGCTGGCCCACACCAACGTACCTGGTTCGCGCCACGCCAAACGCTATCAGGATGTCGAAGAACTGCTCGCCGCCGGCATCAACGTCATCACGGCGGTCAACGTACAGCATTTGGAGAGCATCGCTCCCATCGTCAAGCGCATTACCGGCGTCGAGGTGCGCGAGACCGTACCTGACTCATTTCTTGCTCGCGCCGACCAGATCATCGATGTCGATATTTCGGTTGAGGCGCTGCGCCAGCGCCTGCGCGAAGGAAAGATCTATCCCCCCGCGCAGATCGAAAACGCTTTCAGGAACTTCTTCCGGCCGGCCAATCTGGGCGCGCTGCGTGAATTGGCGCTGCAGCAGGTTGCCCGCGATCAGCGGCGTAAACGCGAAGAGCGCGAGATGGTCAAGCGCGAAGGCGGAAGACAACCCGCCGTAGAAGAGCGCATCATGGTCTGCCTGTCCTCGCGCCCGGACAGCAGCATGCAGCTCCTGCGCAAGGCCAGCCGCGCGGCGGGCGAAGCCAACACGGACTGGTACGCGGTGCACGTCGAAACCCCGGATGAAACCAAACAGAAGATCAGCACCCGCGATTTCCGCGCCCTGCTTGACTCGATCAACCTGGCCGCCGACATGGGGGCACAGGTTGAATGGCTCAAGGGTCCGGACGTGGTCAAGGCGCTGCTGGATTTCGCCCACGAAAAGCGCATCACCCGCATCATGGTCGGACGCACGCGCCCCACGCTGCTCAACCGCCTGTTCAATCGTTCGCTCACCCGCCGGCTGATCGATCAGGCCCGCGATTTCGACGTTCAGGTCGTCAGCGACGCCGAGGAGGAACAACAGACATAGATCGCCGTGATCGCCGTTTCAACGTCGGCCGGGATCGTCCGATGCAGCGGCTGCAGTTCCAGGAACTGGCGGCCGTGACGCGATCGGCGTGGACCACAGCTGATGGACCGGCGCTGGCGTCAACAGCACTCCCGCCGCGGCAATCATCAAAGCGCCGGCCAACACGGCGCGGACCGTTGGCAACTGGCCGAAAGCGAGCATCGCGAAGATTTGCGAGACGATAAAAAAGACAACGATGTAGGCGCCCATCAGCCGGCCAAAATCGATTCCGCCAAAATTGACCACAACGCCGTACAGGATCAGGCAGCCCGCGCCCGCCGCCAGCGCGGCCGCATGCCTGTGAAGTCCCATCCGCATCAGGGCGTCGCCACCCACCTCAAGCATCGCCGCCCCCGTCAGCGTCGCGAAAAGCCGTATCAAAAGCATGCCTCAATGGTTACACGACGCGCCCGGCTCAATCACGTTTCAAAGTGAAAATGAGTTCATGCAAGCTGAAAAGCGGAATTGGAAATGAATCGCATCGGACGTGTAAAACCGGCCATTCCCGCCACGGCACAGCTCGTGCTCTGACGGCATCCCAGGGTGCCGATGCAACGAGCCACTGGACCGCTTAAACACGATTACCTCATAAAGGACCTGGGTCGGCCGCGCGGCTGGTTCAAGGCACATCGGTACCGCTATACCTGCCTGCGTTGCGGATGGGCCTTTGTGGTCGAGAACTGGAGCGGCAAGGTCCGCGCGCTGGGAGATGCGGGCCAGCTGCTGTCAGACTGCGAAACCATCGCGCGGGTGAGCACGTTCAGCGACGGTCCCTGTCAACCAGATTCGGCCAGAGCCCCTCGCCGGCACCAACAGCCAGCGATCCAACCGCTGGCGGCGAGATCGCGCAAGGCGATCCGCCGCGCCGACGGCATCATTCAAATCATGACTGCCAGACAAGGGGCCTGAACCGGCCGGAATCGGGCTTTCCCCGACTTGGGCTTTCCCCGACTTATACTTTCGGCACAAAATATCGTGGATGGAAACGGCGTGTCGACAGGATTGGCAGCAAAAGCCGCCACGATGAAAGCGCCTCCGCTCAGAAGCAGGATTCGCAACGGCACCTTGCTGATGCTCGCCATTGCGCTGGCCTTGGGCGTGATCGCGCTGCCCAGAGTGTATCGCCTGGCCGGGGCGATTCGCAGCACCCTGTATCGCAACTACCTCAGTATCGAGGCCGCGCAGCACATGACCGCCGCGCTGGACGCAACCCAGCTCGCGCAGGCGCAAGGCAACCTGACGCCCGAGGTGCTGGCCGCAAATCGCCAGGAGTTCATGCATTGGATCAACGTGGAACTTGGCGACATCACGGAAGTCGGCGAGGACAAGCTCGCGGACGACATCGATCGACGGGCTATCGCGCTTTTCGACACCCTGGCCGGGAACCCGAAGGCGCAAGTCGGCGATGAGTTCGACGCCATCCGCGGCCGCCTGGACGAACTGGTGCGGATCAACCAGGAGGCGATGTTCCGGGCCGACAGCCGGGCCAGCTTAATGGGCAAGCGGCTGGCCTATGAATACGCGGCCGGCCTGGCGCTGCTCTTCATCCTCGGAATCGCGCTTTCCTGGACTCTGGCCTGGACGATTTCGAAACCCCTGGACGAACTTACTGATCGTCTGCGCAGTTTCAGCCTGCGCGGACCTTCCCTGCGCCTGGGCGAGCAGCCGATCGCCGAACTGCAGGCGGTGGCGCAGGAATTCAACCGGATGGCGCAACGGCTGGAGGAATTCGACAAGCTCAATGTCGACCGGCTGATCTACGAGAAGAGCAAGACCGAGGCGATCATCGAAAGCCTTGAAGACGGTATCGTAATGATCGATCCGCGGGGAATTGTGGCCCACATCAACGAACTGGCGGCCATTATCCTGGGCGTCGAACGCGAGGCTGCGCTGGGCAGCCCGTTCGACGATCTCGACAGCAGCCATCCCCATTATTTGCGGATTCGCGCCGCTCTGGCCGAGATGCGCACCCGGACGGACGGGCGGCAGATCGAAGTGGATTTGCACGTGCGCGGGCGCGACCATACTTACGTGCTCAAGGCCGTTCCCCTGCGTCAGGCACAGGGGCCTTCGTTCGGAACCATCCTGATCCTCCAGGACATCACCTATCTGCGCGACAAGGATCGCGCGCGCGCCAACCTGGTCGCCACTCTTTCCCATGAACTCAAAACGCCGCTGACCTCGCTGGCGCTGGCGGCCGAGCTGCTCGAACGCTCCGCGAACAATCTGGATGCCAGACAGCGCGAGTGGGTCAGCACCATTCGGGAAGAGGCCGCTCGGATGCGCAATCTGGCGGAAAGCCTGCTGGGATTGGCGCATGGCGAGGCGGCCGCGATCGCTATCCACCGCGTATCGCTTAATCTGAGCGATGTGGTGAACTCGGTGGTCAAAAGTTTCGCGATTCAGGCCGAGCAGAAACAAGTGAGACTGCAAACGGAAATCGCCGCGCCGCATCTGGCGGTAATGGGAGATCCGGTGAAGCTTTCGTGGGTGGTTTCAAACCTCGTAGGCAACGCTCTTCGCTACACTCCCAACGGCGGCACCATCACGGTCGGCGTCCAACCCTGCGAAGACGGCGTGCGGCTGCGGGTCCGCGACAGCGGTCCGGGGATCGCGCCCCAGATTCGCCAGCATCTGTTCGAGCGCTTCGCTCAATGGAATCCGAACGGCCTGGAGCCGGGCGGAGGCGGCCTCGGTCTGGCCATCGTCAAGGATATCGTCGAAGGGCACGGCGGGCGTATCTTTGTGGAGAGTTCCGCCGGCGGCAGCGAATTCACGGTGGAACTGCCGATGGGAGCCTCCGATGGCCAGGCTGCTCGTAGTTGACGACGAAAAAAACATCCGGCGCTCGCTGGAAACTTTCTTCCTCTCTTGCGGCCATACTGTCGCGACCGCGCCTGATGCCCACTGCGCCCTCGAAGCGATGGCTCATGGGGGCGGGTTCGATTTGGTCCTCACCGACTTCCGCATGGCCGAGATGAACGGCCTGGAACTGCTCAAGGAGATCAAACGCCGCTCCCCCGACGCCGCTGTCGTCCTGATGACGGCGTACGCGACGGTGGAAAATGCGGTCGCCGCGATGAAGGCCGGGGCCACCGATTACCTGAGCAAGCCCTTCTCGCTCCAGGAAGTGCAGCATGTGGTTGAACGAGCGCTGGAGCTGGGCAATCTACGGGTTGAAAATCGCGCTCTGCGTGCCGCACTGGAGGAAACGCCAATTCTGGAATCGCGCAGCCCGATCATGCGCACGCTAATCGAAACCGCGCATCTGGCCGCTCTCAGTGAGGCTACAATTCTGCTGCTGGGAGAAAGCGGCACCGGCAAGAACGTGCTGGCGCGCGAGATTCATCGATGGAGCCCGCGCGCGGATCGTCCGTTCGTGGTGGTAAGCTGCACCACGCTTTCCGAACAGTTGCTGGAAAGCGAATTGTTCGGGCACGTGCGGGGCGCGTTTACCGGAGCGGTCAAGGACAAACCAGGACGCCTGGAAGCGGCCGATGGCGGCACCGTCTTCCTCGACGAGATTGCGGACCTGCCAGTAACGCTTCAGGCTAAGCTTCTGCGCTTTCTCCAGGAGCGAAGGTTCGAGCGCGTGGGTGCGACCTCTACCGTCGAAGTGGACGCCCGTATCATCGCCGCGACCAACCGCAATCTCGAATTGGAAGTCGCCCAAGGGCGCTTTCGCGAGGACCTCTATTACCGGATCAATGTGATTGTGCTGTCAGTCCCGGCGTTGCGCGAGCGGTCCGAAGACATCATGACCCTGGCGCAGCGGTTCCTGGCTACCGCCGCGGCGCGTAATCGCCGTCCCAAACTGAGACTGGCGCCCGAGGCGGAACAGGCGCTATCGCACTATCGATGGCCGGGCAACGTGCGTGAGTTGCGCAACGCAATCGAGCGCGCCGTCGTGCTCAGCCGCGGCGACACTATTCGTCATGAGGATCTGCCGGACAGCATCTTCCGTGCGCAGACACCGCCTCGTCCGGCGCCCGAAAGCTCCGTCTCGCTCGAGGAAGTGGAGCGCGAACACATCCGGCGCGTGCTGGCCGACGCGGTCACGCTGGAAGAAGCCGCCGACACCCTCGGGATCAGCGTCGCCACGCTGTGGCGCAAGCGCAAGCGCTACGGGATCGAGTAAAGCGGCCGCTGCCCGACCGTCGGCGTTTGCAGGATACCGGCGCACGGCGTTATGGTTGCGCCCGGCGCATCGCGCTCCATGGAGGTTTGCAGGATGAGGCTCGCCAACAAAATTGCGCTTATCACCGGCGCCGGCTCCGGGATGGGCCAGGCGACGGCGCTATTGTTCGCCAGCGAGGGCGCCAAAGTCGCCGTTGCCGATATTTCCGAACAGGGCGTGAAGGAAACCGTTGCGCAAATCAAGGCCAGCGGTGGTCAGGCGATCGGATTGCGCGCCGACGTTTCCAAAAGCGAAGACGTTCAGAAGATGGTCGCTGCGACGGTCGAGCAACTCGGAGCGCCAACCGTGCTCTACAACAATGCCGGCATCGAAGGCGAATCAGCCTACCTCAGCAAGATGCCGGAAGAGGCATTCGACCAGGTGATTGCGATCAACCTGCGCGGCGTTTTCCTCGGTATGAAGTACACGATTCCGCACATGATCAGGGCGGGCGGCGGTTCGATTATCAATCAGGCTTCGATTGCGGGTCTGATTGGGATTCGCGGCGGCGCCGGATACGCTGCGGCGAAGGCCGGAGTTATCGCGATGACGCGAGTAGCGGCGGTCGAGAACGGCCGCTACAACATCCGCGTCAACTGCATCTGTCCGGGCGCGATCGAGACTCCGATGGCGGTGCGAATCCGCAAAGGCGCACAACCCAAGCAAAACGCGATAAACCGCATCTCCGTGCTGGAGCGGATGGGCCGGCCGGAGGAAATCGCGCGGATGGCCCTGTTTTTGGCCAGTGAGGAAGGCTCCTTCGCCACCGGCGCGCCGTTCGTGGTCGACGGCGGTTGGACGATCTTGTAGCGGATACGATTTCCGCGCTCTGCCATTCACTCCTCGGGATCGGCTCGCCACGGAATATTGAAGGCGGTCTTGCCCAGCAGTTCCAGCGTCTCGTCGCTGTCGAAGGGATGATAGATGCCGGCGCGGACGTCGCGGAACATGCGCTCGAGCGGAAAGCGTTTGAAATAAGAGGCGCCGCCGACCGCGCGCATCGCCAGGTCAACGACGCGCACCGAGTTCTCGATCGCGATCATCCGCGCGGCCACCGCTTTGCGCGACCAGTTGACCGAATCGTCAAGGTCAAGTTCCGCCGCCGCCTTCCACATCGCGGCGCGCGCGCCCTCGATCAGCATGTCCATCTCGCCGACTTTGTTGTAGACGCTGGGGAGATGGCTCATCGGATGTTTGAGCGGGAAACGCGGCCGATCGCGCATGAACTCGACCACGAAATCGCGCGCCGCAATCGCGATACCGATATACGGCGCGCCGATCGAAAACGGCGCCTTGGCGAAAATCTTGGTGACGCGCAGGGTCCTGCCCACCCGGTATTGCGCCGCCACGTCCTCGTCGGCGACGAAGGCGTCCTTCAGTTCCGAACTGCGCGACGCCGTCGAGCGCATCCCCATCACGTACCAGTCGTCCTTAAAGATCAGTCCCGGCGTTTGTTTGGCCGGAATGAAGAAGGTCAGGACCGTCGGTCCCTGCGGCCCGTCTTCCCACAGCGCCTGTCCGAAAAAGTAATCGATCGCCTCGCTTTGCGTGCCGAAGATCTTGCGGCCGTTGACGATGAATCCGCCCTGGACGCGGCGCGCGGTGGTGCGCGGACGCAGGCTGTAGATAGCGTTGTCCGGTTCCGATCCCGATCCCCCGCAGATCAGCCGTTCGCGCGCGATCCTTTTGAGTTTCGCCTCCACATGCGGCGGGCGCGATCGCTGCCACACATCGATCAGCAAACCCAGCGTGTTGAAATGCATGTTGATCGCCAGGGCCGTAGCGCCGTCGCCCTGGGCCAGCCGTTCCTGCGCCTTGATCCGCTCGAGCAAAGTCGCGCCCATCCCGCCCAGCTCCTCTGGAATCGTCAGCACGGTGTAACCGCTTTCCTTCAAGCGGGCGTAATTTTCATACGGGAATGATCCGTCTTCGTCATGTTGGGCGGCGCGCGTGGCAAAATCGCCGGCCAGTTCCGCTGCCAGGTCGATAAAACGTTGCTCGCGCTCGGTGTAATGCTGATCCATTGGCTTGCCTCCGCAGCGGCATCACCATGCCACAGGTAGCGCAACTGACGGCGCAATGGAAAGCAGCGCCGATCGGCATCTTTCAGGGCGAAAGCCCCAGCGACTGGTCGCGGGCGAACGCCGGCATCGAACCGACGTCGGCATACCATCCGTGGGCGTGGTCATACTGGACCGCCGACCAGGCTTTTTCATACTCAGCTTCGGCGCGATTGAACTCGCTCTGCAGTTCCATCCGCTGCTGGGCGGAGCAGGAGGGATCGTTCTGGCATATTTGCAATGAGCCGAGCACCATGTTGCGGCCGTTGGTGGCTTCCTTCAGCGTGTACCAGTCGCGGTCGGCACGGATGTTTTCCGCTTTCACGCAGCCGCCCAGGCCCAGCACAATGGCGATCGCCACAAGTGCCGCGCCGCTTTGGTTCACTCCCCGGCACTCCATGGCGATGGCACCTTGCTGACCAGGACGCCCGAATCCGTGAGCGCCGCGATCTGCTCGGCGCTGTAACCCAGAAGGCGCGACAGCACGGCCGCGTTGTGCTCGCCCAGCGCGGGAGTGCGCCCCCTAATCGCGACCCGTGCGTTGGAAAAGCGCAATGGCGCGACCGGCAGCGGTATCGGACCGATTCCCGGATGCTCCACGTTCTGGATTGCGCCCCGCGCCGCCATCTGCGGATGGTTCATCGCACCACCAACGTCGAGCACCGGACCGCTGATCACCCGATGCGCGGCGAGGATCGCCAATGGCTCGTCGCGCGACGCAAACGATTGCAGCCATTCCTCGATGATCTCGGCGAGCGCGCAACGGTTTTTAGCCCGCTCGGCCGGCGTGCTGAAGCGCGGATCGGTCAGCAACTCGGGCTTGCCAATCGCCTCGACGAAGGATTCCCACTGATGGATAAACGCGGAAATCACAACGTAGCCGTCCCGGGCTTTGAACGTGCCGGTCGGCGCCGTGGTCGGATTGTGAACACCGAATCGAGTCGGGCTGATCTGGCCGTCGCCAAGCAGGTACATCGAGAGCGGCAGGTCGAGGGTGTGAAACAGGCTCTCCATCAGCGAGATATCGATGTATTGGCCGCGGCCGGTGCGGCTGCGTCCGAACAGAGCGGCGCAGATAGCGGAAAACGCGGTGATGCCGGCGGTGGAGTCTGCCATCGAGGTGCCGATCGGCATCGGCGGGCCGTCGGGTTCGCCCGTCAGATGCATGATGCCGCTCATCGCGAGCGCGAGGCGGTCATTGCTGGGGCGATTGGCAAATGGCCCGGTCTGGCCGAAACCGGTGATCGAGCACATGATCAGTCCGGGATTGGCGCGGGACAGTTCTTCGTAACCAAGGCCGCGGCGGGGCAGCACTCCGGGACTGAAATTTTCGACCACCACATCGGTTTTGGCGGCCAGATTTTTTACGATTTCGGCGCCTTCTGGACGATTGAGGTCAACGCAGATACTTTGCTTGCCGCGGTTTTCCAGGATAAAGACGCCGCTTTGGCCGGACTTGAGCGGCGGATAAGTGCGCATGAGATCGCCGCTGGGCGCCAGTTCGATTTTGATCACCTCGGCGCCAAGGTCCGCCATCAGACGACCGACTCGCGGTCCGGCGATAAATTGGCCCAGCTCGAGGACGCGGAGGTCCGAAAACAATCCTTCACTCATCCCAGATGTCCTTTTGTTGCCGATCGAACTGACGCATAGTGATGATATTGCGCGATCTTTCAGAAGTCCGGCGCCATCCGCAAGCGCTGCGCGATTGAATGGTTCAGTCATAGATTCCGTCAACGAACCATCGATCGGAGCGCAGGTCGCGATAGACGCGGTAAACCCCGCCGTCATCCAGGGCCATCTCGTAGTAATCATGGGCGAAGCCGCCGGCCAGGCCATTTTGCGGGACTTTGGCAGTACCATTCGCGGTTCTGTTGCCGGACTCCAGCGCCGTCTTCCACCATTCACCCTGACGCCGCCATGGTCCGGCGATCGAAACCACGCGAGCGCAGATATGTTGTCCGCGCACGAATTGCGGCACGCCGCGCGATGACATCACCTCAACTTCCTGGGGCGGACGAATCGCTCGTAGCACGATTCGATTTACCGTCTGCGCATGATCCTGCGCTTGCGACGGGCCGCAAGGCGGCGCGAAATCAACCCGCTTGATCGCATCCGGGCGATGGGAGTTGGCGGGGAGCAGAGTTCCGACATTGTCCGGTCCGCACAACGCGGACAGCCGGGCCAGCGTGGTCTGCAAGCGCTCGGGCGCCGGTGCGGGCGGCAGGAACATATCGCTTTGAGCCGGACGGGAAACACGCGCCTGCACCGACAATTGCACCGCCTCGACGCCCTCAGAAGGCGGCGATTTTTCCAAATCGAGCAATATCAGTGCCAGCAGCGAACGGACTTCATTAGTGGCGGCTCCAATCGTTACCCGGCGCTCGTCGCGGCGGCGTCCCGCCATTTCGAGCGAGAGCGTCAGGTCACCCGCGACCAAGCCGCGCAGCTTAAGCCTGGCGGTCAGCCGATCCAGCATCCCGCGCAGGATGAACCCCAGTGGTTCCAGCAATTCGATCGCGTAGTCCAGCTCGATCTTTTCGGTGAAGATTTCGCCCGGACGACGGCAGTTCAAGGGTCCGCCGGTCTGGCCTCTGACCAGACGCATCAATTCGACCGCACCGGCACCCATCCGGCTGCCCAATTCACGGACGTCAAGCCGCGCCAAATCGCCCAGGCGGCGAATCCCCAAACGTTCAAGTTGAAGTTCAACATCTACTTCGAGGCCGAGCAGTTCCAGCGGCACCCATTGGAGAAATTCGGTTTCGCGTCCGGCGTCTATGATCCTGACTCCGCCGCAGCGGGCGGCAATCCACGCGATGTCCTTGCTGGCGGCGATGCCGATATCAGCTTCCATCCCGACCTGGCGGACGCGCCGCGCCAGCTCCGCAGACATTTCATCTTCGCCGCCGTAAAGTCCGTTCAGGCCAGCCAGATCGAGATAGACACGGCCCGGGCCGCCGTCTTCAACGATCGGCGAAAACGATTCGGCTACATCAATCAGGGCGTCGGCAGCCGCTTGTTCAAGGGCGGGATTGCAGGCCAGAATCGTCAGGTCGGGAACGACGGCGCTGGCCTGCGCCACCGTCATTGCGGGGACAACGCCGGCGCGCCGGGCCGGGGCGGAGACAAATCCGAGCGCAGCGCGCGGTCCCGTGCCAATACTCAAGGCAAAGGCGGCGTCGCGCAGTTCGGGATTGGCCCGGACCATCGCCGCGAGCGGAAGTTCCCTGACCAGCAGGCAGGCAATCCGCCGCGGAGAATCGGACGTAGGCGCGCGGTTCATAGGGAAAAATTCTCTCCCCCTGGGCAATGTCGAATCCCTGCAAGGAGAAAGCTTTCCACGCGGGCAATTCCTGATTTCCTCCCCGGATCGGGAGAGGATTAAATTGAGGAACCTTGGCGCGCGGCTCTATTTTTCCTGGGCTTTTGATGATCGATGAGGATGAAGTCGGAAGGATTAACCAGTGTGCGCCATCGCGCGCTGGTTCCGCAGCGACCGATTTTGTTGCGCCTGAGCGTTGCGCTTGTTTCCAATCCTTCGAACAGCGCCAGGGAATGCATTGGTTTTGCGTCAGGACCTTGGCGCAGACAGTTCTGCCGGTAGCTGAAAATCGCGCGTGTTAAAGCCAGGTCCACGCTTAACGCTGCAAAGGTGCCGCATACCGGGCGCGTGACCAGCATCAGCACGGCGGTGGCGCTGCGCTCCGCCATCCGGGCCAGCCGCAGCGCACTGCTTTGGCTTATGGTGAAAATACTCTCGCCGAAATCCATGATCAGCAGACCGAAGCCTCCGGCTTCGAGCACTAACTCGGCCGCGCGCAGAAAGCTGCGAGGGGAGCGATCCTTTAAGCTTCGCCGGCACGGCCATAACTGGCAGCTAACTTGAGAGAGCACTTGCGATTCGCCCTCGTCCTGACCAGAGAGCGGGGACGGCAAAGGATCGCCATGATCAGGGAAAAGAGACAGAGGGGAATTGGATGCGCGGCAAAAACTGGGGGCGGAAAAAGAGCTTTGTCCCGGCCGAATCCATAACACCCTGGATAGATCGACGCCCGCCTCTGCCATCGTGGACGGGTCGAAGGCGTTGGCCAGATCGATTACCGCGACAACCTCGCCACGGCGGGTGGTGCTGCCAATAAAATTGGCGGCGATCGACGTCTTGCCACAACTGCGACGACCAACGATTTCGCTGATGCGCCCGCGTGGGATTCCGCCTTCCAGCAGGGTATTGATCGGCGCCAAGGAGGCGCTCAGACGGCGGTCCTTGCGGGTCAGTTCCCGGCCCTTGAAAACTCCCGGCAGAGCATCAAGGGAAGCAGCTCCAACGGCGGGAAGAGCGGCGGCCATGGAGTTACTTTCGTATTTTCTTCGCTACATGTCAACCAAGATTGGGGTTGGAGACAACAGCGGCAACCCCGACCAGGGATCGCGTCCATGCCTACGCCCGGCAAAGCGATGGCGCCTGGAGCGGTTGCGACGCGGGGTTCAGATTCAGACCAGCGAAAGAAGACCAACTGCAACCGGCATCAGGGAAAGGGACAGGACCTGCACCCGAGTTCAACCGTCAACCGGCGCTTTGCGGCTTGCCGGAAATGGGCAATCTCACCACGAAGTCACTGCCTTGACCGAGGCCTTTGCTGAACGCTTCGACTTCGCCGCCATGCATGTGGACGATGCTCCTGACCAGCGCCAGTCCGACTCCAAGCCCTTTAAAAGACTTTTCGCCTTGACGTGCCGACCGTGAATAAAGCTCGAAGATACCGGGGAGCAATTCAGGGGGTACGCCGATCCCGTTGTCGCGCACTTCAATGACAACGTGATCTTCATCAATTTCAGCCTTTAAGAAAATGCTGCCGCCTTCGGGCGTGTACTTGGCGGCATTGTCGAGCAGGTTTGAAATTGCCTGAATCAGCCGGACGCGATCGCCGGACAACTGGATCTCATCCTGCGGCATGGAAACGGCCAGTTTATGCCGTTGGGCGTCGATTTTCGGTTGGGCAATTTCAATCGCGCCGCGGATTATCGCCGAGAGCTGGATGGGTTCGGGACGGTAATCCAATTTTCCCTTGCTGATTTGCTGAAGGTCGATCAGATCATCGGTCAGCCGGCTCAAATGGCTGACCTGGCGCTCTATAATTGCAAGCGCATTGCGCTGCCTCGGATCTTTTTTCCGGTCCGGTTCGAGAAGGTCGCGGGCGGCGATAATCGCGCCGAGCGGATTTCTGATTTCATGGGCCAGAATCGAAAGGAATTCGTCTTTGTGACGATCGCTTTCATACAATGTCTGACAGGCCGTCCTGAGTGCGGTGACGTCGATGCTGGTCTCGACCACGCCACCCACCGAGCCCTCCTTGTCGTGCAGCAGGGCCCAGTAGCTCAAGACCGTGATGCGCCCTCCGGCTTTGGTCGTATGGCCAAGCTCGCCGGTCCAGAATCCTTGCCGCAGCAGGATTTGATTGATCTCTTCCAATGGCCGCGGAAATTGCGTTTTCAGCAGTTCGTGGGAAAGTCTGCGGGCCGCTTCCCCACTGCTCCATCCATACAGATTCTGCGCACCCCATAACCGGATAGTGCCGTCCAGATCGCGCACCATCGCATGCCCCAGTTCGCACAAGTGCGCGATCAGCCCGACTGACACGGGCCGTTTATCTTCTGAGGAAACCGCCAGCAGGCGCCGGGCGTGTTCGGATTCAATTTTTCGTGCCGCTTCGACTACCAGCTGCAAGCGCTCATAACAATCCTCATGATCGGTTGTGCTCGCGTCAATCGCACCTATCAGCGACCCGTCAGTCGCGTGCAAGGGAGCGCCCGTACAGGTCCATTCGGCCCAGGCGCTCGCATAGTGCTCCATACGGACAATTGCCACGGGCTGATTTGCCGCCAGAGCTGTCCCTGCTCCATTGGTCCCGATGGCGGTTTCGGACCAATCAGCGCCTGGGAGAAGAGCAGCCGGCTTGTTTGCCGGGCCCGACGTAACAGCGGCAAGCACGATGCCGTCGGCGTCGGTCAGGCAGGCCGAGTGCGGACTCCCGGCCATGGTGATAGCCAGGTGATGCAAATGGGATTGCGCGATCTCAATCAAAAGACGATTTTGCTCCAAACGGCGAGCCAAATCGGTTTCTGCGACTTTGCGCGCGCGGATCTTCGAGGGATGCAGGCCCGCCGCCCGGCATCGATTCCAGGATTCAACGATTTGCTGACGCAATCCGTGTACGGGCGGCAAAGGTGCCTCGAAATCGCGCAGCCGTTTCATTTGCAACGTCCTTTTAACTCAGTGCGCTTGCCGGTCCGCGACCTGACTGAGCTCCACCAGCCAGCAGCGAGAGACTGTTCGGCGAAAACAAACTTTAGCGAAATGTTTTAAACATAGCCGCAGGCGGTAAAGCAAGATGTATGCCAATATTGCCCATCAATGCCTCTTAAGAACCGTCGCCAGTTGCAGCTAGCTTTTTTAGAGATGGGCCGAACGGTTGCGGCTGCGTCTTGGCGTCCTAAATCACGAATCCGCCAATTTTTCTTGCGGTCTCTTACTTCACTCCAAATCCCGCATAATCGATTTTTGAATGTTTTCCTGATTCGCATCACTTGTGGATATCTTGGACATGGAAAACGATCCTGGCAGCGCAGTGTGGAAAAAAGAAGCAAGTAGTTTAGAGAATCACCTTTCTTTATTTTGCCAATCAGTCAGTGCAAACCTCTGTCTTCCGGTAAGATTCACAGCATTGCAATTCTTCCGACAACTCAATTTATCATGCTTTAATTTCACTCAGCTTCCCAGTTCTAACATCGAATACGAACCCACGCACGCTAATATCCCGGGAAATCCAGGGGTGCGCCTTAATTCTTGCCACCTGGCGGCGCACATTAGCTTCAAGATTGTCAAATGCGTGGAAATGGCTAGGCGTGACCGCCGATACGCCTGTTTCCCGCTCCAGCCGCTCCAGCAGCTCGCTATCCTTGAAGGTCAACATCCCGCAACCCGTGTGATTGATCACCATGAACTCCATGGTGCCGAGCAGGTAATGTGAGATGAGCAGCGAGCGGATCGCGTCTTCGGTGGCGATTGCGCCGGCGTTGCGGATGATGTGCGCGTCACCGGTGTTCAGTCCCAGCATCGGCTCGATCGTCAGCCGCGCGTCCATACAGGCGAGAACGGCGAGCTTTTTCTTCGGCGGAGCCGGCAGCTCCCCGAGCTTGAAATTATGAGCATAAGCCTCATTAGCTTTAAGTGCGTCGTCGATGATGCTCATGAGAAGTCTCCCTTATGAGTTGCGAACGTGAAAATTACCCAATCGGAATTGTTAACTCTACTTGATTTAACATTGTCCACAGACTCGGCCAGTTTTTGGCCGATGCGCCGCAGTTCGGGATATCGAATCGGCGGGGCGCGGAGCCGCCACGTCCCTGATCAAGGCGTGGGCACAGCAGGCACATCCAGCATTGAGTCGCGGCCGCAAACCAAATAATCAGCCTTGCTCGGCCCATCCTTTGAGCAGCGGGACGAAGTGATGGAAGTAGGAATGGCGCTCGACGAATTTCCATTGGCCGTTCACGCGCCGGTAGGTGTCCGCGTAATAGCCCGAGCCGATAACGCTTTGGTTGTTTTGCGTGATGCGGACCTCGATCGTGCAGGTTCCTTTGGCGTTGTCGCCGTCGATCTCGATAATATGGTTATGGATGCACGGCAGCGCCATTCCTTTTTTCAGATTTGGATAGAACTCGTCCAACTGTTTGCGTCCGCGCACGGTGATGTTGGGTTCCTCGCCCATCAACTCGTTAATAAACGCACCATCGTCGGTAAACAGCTGGGCGACCTTCGCGCCCTGGCCCATCGCTACCCAATGCGCATATTTGGCCGTCAATTCCTTGATTTCCTCGCGGTCCGCGAGTTCCCGCACCTGCTGTTCAAGCGTCTTCATTAGATGCTCCATGCCTGGTTTCGCGATCAAAATTGAGAGTGAACCCGGACCCTTTCACTCCAGTTCCATCCGGTACAGGCGTGCCGCGTTGTCGCAGACGATCTTGCGTTTGACCGTTTCCGGCACGCCTTCAAAGCTGCGCTCGATTACCTGCCGCGAATGGGGCCAGGTGGAATCGCTGTGCGGAAAATCGGACGCCCACATGTAGTTGTCCTCGCCGAAGATTTTCCACGTCATCGGACCGACCATGTCGTCCTGGAACGTCACCCATACGTTGCGCCGCACGTATTCGCTGGGCTTCATCGTCAGGTTCATCTCGTCCGACATGGTGCCGAATTTCTGGTAGAAATGGTCGATGCGGTAGAGCATGTGCGGGAACCATCCGCTGTCGTTTTCGGCCGATACAATGCGCAGCCGCGGAAATCGTTCCAGCACGCCGCCGAAAATCAGGCTGCAGAGCGAGCGCTGGATTTCATGCACCGGCGCCAGCGTGGTGTTGATCATGAAATCGCGTCCGGTGAGCTTCACCTGCCCGCCGCGGCCCTGCAATGACTTGCGCCCGGTGCCCAGATGCAGCGAGACCGGGATCTGCATCTCCTGCGCCGCGGTCCAGAACGGATCGTAGTCGCTTGAATAATAGGGGCGCTCGGGCGGCGCGACGCCGCAGATCTGGACGCCATGATGGCCCCGTTTGACGCAGCGTTCCATCTCGCTTACACCGTCGGCCACGTCATCGAGCGAGATCAGGGCGATCGGATACAGCCGCTTCGGACTATAGGACGCGAAATCCGCCAGCCAGTCGTTATACGCCCTGAAGCAGGCGCGCTGCAGTTCGCTGTCGGGCAGCGAGAACAGCGGCATTCCCAGCGACGTGTAGATAACTTCCGCGCAAACCCCGTCGAGGTCCTGGTCTTTGAGCCGCTCAGCCGGGTCCCATCCGCTGGGACGGGCGGCCTCGTAACCGGTGCTCAGATGCTTTTTCAGTTCGTCGCCGCTTTTGCCGATGGCGGAAATCGAGGCGACCGGGAATGGGACCACTCCGGGAGCAACGAAGAAATAGCCCGGGCGTTCCTCATTTTTGATCACCCTGGGCGCCTGGTCCTTGAAGCGATTGTCGAGGCGTTCGGTCCACAAATCGGCTGGTTCCACCACGTGCGAATCCGAAGAGACAATCCGGTCTTTCATATGGACCTCCTTTTGACGCCGCCAGCGCATCGCCTTTTCAGGCCTGATGCTGGGTCGCGCGGCGCCGTCAGCGCCACGATAATGGAATCAATAACGAAATTGAATCGCTGCGGTGGTGCAAGCCGGCTGACGGCAACGGAACACCGTTCGTTTGCGCCTGTGACCGTGAATTAAACCAACTGCTTGGTAGGTGACCCCGATTGTCGGTAAAACATTCCAAATTCAAGCTTCCGGCTGATGAATCCGTAGTGGAGTCAAGCGCCGCAAGGCTGCGTTTCTGGCATATGCCTTGCTGCTTAGGCGTTACTCTCTCGGCCGTTGATGCTCTGGAAGGGTGAACAGCGTCTGGAGCAACCCGCCCGGCAAAGCTGATAGCCGAGATTAAAAGGTTACTGCAGGGTTTTGCATTTCATACTGCGGGATCCGGAACCGGAATTTCGCGGAAAGAGGAAGCTATATGCTTTATTGGGCGTTTGTTTTTCTGATTGTCGCCATCGTCGCCGCGGTGTTCGGCTTTGGTGGTATCGCCGGAACGGCTGCGGGAATTGCAAAGATTTTGTTTGTAATTTTCCTCATCCTGTTCCTCGTCGGTCTCATCTTTGGACGGGGCGGACGAACCACCGTTTAAAGCTCCTGCGCAAGGATGGCCGCTCCGCGGCGGCCATCCTGTGCGATCGCGCCGCCGCTGATTTTCAATTTCATGTCCCATAAGCGGTCGCGCTGTTGTCAGGATTGGGCTTTCCGAAAATGGTCCGCGATGACCTGGGCCACGCAGCAGGTTAAGCGCTTGGCGGCGGGGAGATGCAAAAACTCATTGGGGCCGTGCGCGTTTGAACCGGGACCGAGGACTCCTGTGATCAGAAATTGGGCTTGCGGGAAACGCTCGCCCAGCATCCCCATGAACGGGATCGTGCCGCCTTCGCCCATGTAGGCAGCGGATTTGCCGAAGAAATCGCGCGAAGCCCGCTCCAGCGATTGTTCCAGCCATGTCGCCAGTTCCGGCGCGTCCCATCCGCTGGAGCCCCAATTCGGCTCGAAGCTGACCTTGGCGCCGTAAGGCGGATCGCGCTCCAACAGCGACTTGAGTTCAGCCGCCGCGGCCGCCGCATCGCATAGCGGCGGCACGCGCAACGACAACTTCAATTCCGTAAACGGGCGCAGCACGTTGCCTGCGTTGGCGGCTGGCGGCAAACCTTCAGCGCCGATTATTGAAAGGGCCGGCCGCCAGGTGCGATTCAGAATCAGCTCTGTCGGATCGCTGGTAATTGGACCCGCGCCGCCGGCAAAGGGAAATTTGCGGTACAGCGAGCCGTCCAGAATCGCGGCGGCGGCAGCAGCCTGCTTTTGCCGCGCCGACGGTATCGCACAGTGAAAGGCCGGTGAAAGAATCTCCCCGGTCTGTTCGTTCTCGATCCGCGACAGCAGCATCCGCGCGATTCGGAAACTGCACGGCACCACTCCCCCAGCATCGCCTGAATGAACGCCCTCTGTAAGCACGGCGACACGCAAGGTGCCGCCGACCAGACCGCGCAGGGAGGTGGTGCACCACAACTGATCATAGTTGCCGCATCCCGAATCCAACGCCACGACCAGGCTGGGATTGCCTATACGGTCGCCCAGATGCTCGATTATCGGCGGCAGGTCGTAGCTGCCGCTTTCCTCGCACGCCTCGATCAACATGACGCAGCGCGCGTGGGGAATGCCCTGCTCCTGCAACGCGGCCAGCGCGCTCAAACCGGCAAACATCGCATAGCCGTCGTCCGCCGCGCCGCGTCCGTAAAGTTTATCGCCGCGGATCACCGGCTGCCATGGACCGAGCCCCTGGCTCCATCCGGCCATCTCAGGTTGCTTGTCGAGATGACCATACATCAGCACGCAATCATCGCCCTGCCCCGCCACGTCGATCTTGAGCAGTGGGGTGCGGCCCGCGAGGCGAACCACATCGATCTGCATCCCGCGTAAAGGATGGTCCAGCGCCCATTGATGGAAGCGTTCGATCACCTGATCGATGAAGCCGTGCGCTTGCCAATCTGGATCGAAGGCGGGCGATTTGTTGGGGATGCGGATGTAATCCATCAGCGTGGGTACGATCGACTCGTCCCATCGCCGATTGACGAAGTTCTGCAGCGCTGCGATGTCCATGAGACAAGCCTACGCAGGTCCGCCAGGGCAATCAAAATTGCGGCCAGCTAGATCACGAGGACCAGCAGGCCGCTGCCCATCAGGGTTGCGGCCCACAGCTTGTCGACATTGATCCAGGCTTTGCGCAGGATACCCAGTCCGATCCAATCGTACACCGCGATTGCGACCGGTCCCATTACGGCCAGCATCGCGGCGGTGTGCACAAGCACCACCCATAAACCCGTCTGCGCCATCGCCATCGCGCCGACACCGCTGCCGCGTGCGAGTGATGCTGATGTCGAGCAGACCGGCAGGTTGATCAGCACCGGGAACAGCATCAGGCCGGCGCCGTGCGCCGACGCCATCAAAAACGACCAAACGAGCAGGTCCCACCAATTCACGCGCATCCCGACCCATTTGTAATGCAAGCGCGAGGAGAACAGCCGCAATGCGCCAAACAAGGCGACGGCGCTGCCGCCGATGATTTGCAGCAGATGCGGCCTGATCTCCATCGCGCCCCAGCCGACCAGCGCCACCACGAGAGCAATCGAGACCATGTGCCCGGCGGCGATCGGCGCCATCGCGGAAATCACCTTCCTGCGGCTGCGCTCCTGCAGCCCGAGCGACACGGCAAACAGCCATCCCATCGCGGGATTGAGGCCGTGGTACGCGCCCATTGCGGCCACGGCCAGCCAGGGCCAGTCATTGATCATGGATAGCAGAAGGAGTCGGAGGAGCAGTCGCCGCCTTCAAGTCGCACCTGATGCGGTCGTTCGCCCTCGAACGGGACGAAGAAGTTTTTGTCCAGACTCATGCCGCCGTTGGGATTGGTGTCGATTTTCGTCATCCATCCGCGCACACCGTCGGGAAAGAACTGTTCGTCCCACGCAGCGTACAGCGAATTGGTCAGATACACCCGGCGGCCGTCGCGGCTGAGTTCCACCATCTGCGGGCCTCCGTTCAGCTCGCCGGCGCGGGGATGCTGCGCCTTGCGCGTGATGCCACCGAGATGGACCGAGCCGGTCAGCTTGGGTTTCATCGGATCGCTGACGTCGTATTGCTGGAATTCGCCGGTGCCCCAGCACGAAACGTAGAGAAATCGATCATCCAGGCTGAGGTTGATATCGGTGATGAGCGGCGGCACGGCTTTGAAGGGCTTGAGCGCGGGGGGCAGTTGAGCGGGGTCGGCGGGCTCGGCCGGGACTTCGATCGTCTTGCGGATCTGCCATCCTTTATCGTCGCGGAACCAGGTCCATACCGACGCCGACAAATCCCTGGTCGAGACTACCACGCCGACGAAGCCGAACAACCGGGTCGGATCGTGCGAGGGCCGCAGCTCCAGCACCATCTGCTGCTCCGCTCCCAGATCAAGGGTCTGGAGATGGCGGCGCTTGCGCAAATCCCAGATATGGATCGCGTGGCCGTATCGTCCGGCCAGCAGCAGGTCGGGATTGACGCCGTTTTCGACCATGCTCGGCGTGCCCCACTCGCTGGTGATCGCAACGTCGTGGCCCAGATGCCACCAGAAATCGTAGGCCAGGTACTGCGGGCCGCGATCCACTTCCCAGCGGCCCAGCACGTCAAAGCTGTCATGATCGAGCAGGAAAACGCCGCCCGGACCTTCACCGTTGGGCGCACCCAGCGCGTTCATGTAGATGGCGTCGGGGCCGCAATGCACGGTGTGCGGCCGGCTGTATCCGGTGCGCGCGGCCACCTCCTCGGGTTCGATCGTGCGGACCAGAGCCGGCTTGCGCGGGTCGGGTTTGGTATCGACGATGAAGATTCGTGAAGAGCGCAGGCCTGGGATAATGAAATAGCGGCGCTCAACGTGCGGATGCGGTGCATAGGGGCAAAGCGCGGCGCTGCACGCGTTCCATCCGAAGTGATGCAGCTCGTTGCCGGTCCCGAGTTCGAGCCGGCCAACGATTTTCCCGCAACTCGCCGACGATGGGTCCACGTCAACCACGACCAGCGAGTCCGGCTTGCCATTCCTGGATCGCCCAAGCGCTGTTTGTGGGTCGAAGGTTACGACATAGGCGAGCTTCTCAGGCGGAGCCTGACTGGCCATCCGTGCTGACGGGTAAAAACTGGGGTCCGGCTTCCATAGTGCCATTGCTGGAACCTCCATTGCGGATGCGAGATGCTAACAGTGGCGCTGGCTTTGGTCGAGCCGGCCAGAGCCGCGTTCACCATGTATAATTTATATCCATGAAAGCCGCAGCCGTATACGAGCCTAAACCGATCGAGAGCAGCCCGCTCAAGCTGATTGAACTCGACGTACCCATCCCGAATCGAGGGGAAATTCTCGTCCGCGTGCTGGCCTGCGGGGTGTGCCGGACCGATCTGCATGTCAGCGAGGGCGACCTGCCGCCGCGCCATCCACGGATAGTCCCCGGCCATGAGGTGGTCGGCGTGGTCGAGCGATGCGGTCCACAGGCGAATCGGTTCAAGCCGGGCGAGCGGGTTGGAATCGCGTGGCTGCGCGAGACTTGCGGCGTATGCCTCTATTGCCGGCGGGGCAGCGAAAATCTATGCCCCCACGCTCGCTTCACCGGCTATGACCACGACGGCGGCTACGCCGAGTACGCGGTCGTGCGCGAGGATTTTGCCTACCACCTGCCGCAACAACTGGGAATCGAAGAGAGCGCGCCGCTGCTATGCGCGGGGATTATCGGATACCGCGCGCTCAAGCGTGCTGGCGTCAAGCCCAACACCACGGTTGGTCTTTATGGCTTCGGCGGGTCGGCGCATATCTCATTGCAGGTAGCCAGGTATTGGGGCTGCAACGTGTTTGTGATGACGCGCGGCGGCAAGCATCGCGAACATGCCAAAGAACTGGGAGCCGACTGGGTGGGAACCGCGCAGGAACGTCCGCCGCGGCTGCTCGACTCGGCGATCCTGTACGCGCCAGCAGGCAATCTCGTTTTACCGGCGTTGGAAGCGTTGGATCAGGGCGGTATCCTCGCGGTCGCCGGAATTTATCTAAGCCCGATTCCACCGCTGGATTACGAGCGCCATCTGTTCCATGAAAAGGAACTGCGCAGCGTCACCGCCAACACCCGCGCCGACGGCGAGGAATTCCTGGAGCTGGCGGCCAAGATTCCGATCCGCACGACCACAATAGCTTTCGGATTGGACCAGGCAAATCAGGCGCTCCAGATGTTAAAGCACGACGAACTCAAGGGCGCCGGCGTGCTGCGCATTGGATAAGCGACGATCACCAAATTCCAAAATTCCTGAAGCGCGAAAGCTTGACCGACCATCGAGCCGGGCAGCGACGGGACAACACAGCAATTTTCTTAAAAATTCTTTTTAATATTATTTTTGGTGACTATTGCAATCTTAACGCCATCTAAATAGTCTTGGGCCAGTCGCCCGGATTTAGAGTAAAAGCTTGCTGATTTTTTTCACCCTCGGTTTGCGACATCTCCTCGCCGAATCGAGTGCGACCTCAAACTTTGGAGGACTGGGATGAAAGTATGCACTGGACTGACCATAAACGTGGCGCTGCTGGTCACGCTGATGCTGTCGCCATGGGCGGTCGCAGGCGCCAACGCTGGTATCCCGATGCCGGGTTCCGCGGGCTGGGTTCCCAGTCCGGCGGATTCCAACGCGATCCTGCACCCCTCCACGGTGGGGCTCGCTGCACCAGCCACGATTTGCGACGGCAAGGCGTTGAAAGTGTTGCCGGCCGGCAGCGGCGAAGATTTGGAGGTCACCGGGGATTGCGAGGTCGATGGCAATGTTCCCAACGGCACCTACTTTTATCACAACGTCAATATTTACACCGCCTCAGGCGCGGCGACCGGTGGCATCCTGCGCTTCGACGACACTAAGATCATATTCAAGGCCGAGTCGATCCTGATCGAGAACGGCGGCACGCTGCGCGCCGGCACGCCCTCCGCACCCATCGGAAGGCAGGGTTCGCTCGAAATCGATTTGTATGGCGCATCAAACCTGTCGACCGACCCCGGCATTACCTGCAAGAGCCCGGGGGGAACGTGTGGAGTGCCGGCCACCAGCCCCAACGACATCTGGAACTCCAACATGATGATGGCGAGCATGCGGCGCCCTGGCTCGTGCAATGAAATGCAGCTCGTCAACGGCAAGAAAGACTGCTTTTACCAGTACGACGTTTTCGACAAGGGTGACGTCGCCGGCGCCTATTTCGGGCACAAGGTCCTGGCGGTGTCCTATGGCGGTTCGCTGCAGCTTTACGGCGCCCGCGGCGCCACCATTTGCGATCCAGCTAATCCCACATCAAAGGCTTGCAAGGATGACAGCCAACCCTCCAACACTGGTACGAGTTGGGTACGGCTGGATTCTTCAGCAGCTCCCGGAGACACCACCCTGACGGTGGATCGCGACGTCAGTGGTTGGGACCCGGCCATAGGGGAAACCGTGCAGGTGGTGCTGACCACTACCGACTACGTTGCGGCCCATTCCGAAGTGCTGACCATAAAGAAGGTTCAGGGACACGGACGCACCTTTACGATCAACGGGAAAGTCACCTGGCCGCACAACGGCGTCAGGTATTCGCTGGCCAAAGCGCGGCCGGGCACCGGACCGGATAGTTCCGGGCTGGCGCTGTCCAACTTCATCGACACCCGGGCGGCGGTGGGACTGCTGACCCGCAGCATCCGAATCGTATCCAAGGGCGACGGCCCCAACGACTCCTTTGACAAGGTGACGGGCTATTTTTACGGCGGGCACACCATCGCTCGGCAGGGCTTCAAGACATTCCAGGTGCAGGGGGTTGAATTCAGGCAGTTGGGTCAGGGCGGAAGCATCGGCCACTATCCGGTGCACTTCCACATGGACCGCATGGTGGCGGATGGAACGTTTGTGAAGGACTGCTCGATCAACGAATCGATGACCCGTTGGATCACGATTCATGCGACGCAGGGGACGCTGGTGTCGCGCAACGTGGGCTACAAGTCCATCGGGCACGGCTTCTTTATCGAGGACGGGACCGAGATCAACAACAAGCTCTACGCTAATTTGGGCGTCTTCGCGCGCTCGGCAACCGATGGACCGCAGAATCCGCTGAAGGTACCGGGCATCCTGGTCGCGCCGAACTATCCCAACGCCCCAACCGACAAATTTCCTTACTATTCGGACGCCAATCATCCTTCCGTGTTTTGGATCATGAACGGATGGAATGATTTTGAGTACAACATGGCAGCAGGCGCCGGCACCTGTGGCGCCTGTTACTGGCTGGTGCCAGGCGCCAACAGCGGTCCCTCGCTTTATCAGTATTGGGGCAAGAGCTACGCCGCCGAGCAGTACAACCTGGACCGTGCCAGCACCTCGCCGCTTTACCGATTCGTCGGCAACTCGTGCGTGTCGGCGATGACCGCGTTCGAAACCGTTCAGACAACGGATCCTTGCTTTGGAATCCTGAACCCCGGTGGAGGATTGGCTCCCAGCGTCAAGCCGTTGAGCGCGCCGGGAGCGCCGTTGCCCGTCGACAAAGCTCACATCAACGATGAAACGTACTATCCGATCACCAACGGCGGCGGCCGCTTTGGCACCTTATGCCCTGCCGGCAAGGATTGCAGCAAAGCGGCCGAGGTGCCCCGATGTGAAACTGACAAAATCGCAAACTGCGCGGTCACCGTGCTCGACGGTTTTACGTCGTCATTCACCTGGGCGCCGACCACTTTTTCCGCGATCTGGCTGCGGTCGGGTTGGTACCTGCTGACCCAAAGTGCGATCACCGACGTGCTCAACGGCGGTATCACGATGGTCACGGGAGGCGGCTACACGCTGTCCGACGCGCCGCTGGGTTTTTGGGCCCTGACCCGCAAAACGGCTTTTGTCGGCAACACCCAGACCTGTGATGCGAAGAAATGCGATAATCCGTTCGCGCTGAACTCGGGACCGGTTAATCCCTTCAGCGCCGCCTTCGATGCCAAATACAAAACTCCCAATCCGATGGTTTGCGAGAAGCAGACCAACGGTGCCTATCCCGGCAATGTATGTTTCAACCGGCAGTTTGATCTGAGCATCCCCTCCGCTGGTTTTGCCAACAATCAGCGCCTGTTCAACATCTACGACGGCCCTTCCTACCAGGATTCCAACGCTTACCTGGACATCAATCCGACGTTGATTCCCCTCACGGATTGCAAGCCGCAGGCAGGCAATGGAAATCCCTGCGCGAACAGCAGCAAGTACATGCAGCTCCAGATTGGAGTGACCGGCATACCCCAGGGGATTACCACGCCGCTCAACGATAAGGAGCCGGCGATTGGTCAATGTTATCTGCCCAATGCGGCAATCGCGTGGAAGCAGCCTAATGGCTTTTTCTACCCGCCGGCCTTCCACTCGACCAATCTTTCTTTTGACAATGTTGACATTCGTCACTTCGTTATCGAGCCGGAGTTCGACCTGACTGATCCCCACATCTTCTGGACGGATTACGCTGCGGTCCAGAAGCGATACTGCACCTACACCAATCAAGTACTGACTCCGCCGATCAACTACTTCGCGGTAGGGCTGTTCAACGGCTACACCGATATCGACCGGCAAACCGAGCTGAATGACGATGACGGTTCGCTGACCGGCTTGAAGAACACGATCTCGGTCAATGAAGACCCGTTTTTCAACGCGCCGGTCGAGACCAGCGAATGCGCCTCCGACGCCGCCATCGCACCTTTATCTCCCGGCGGCACCGCCAAGACCAGTCCCTATGACTACGTGAGCACCGTGGTCTATCCGGACTGCGCTCTGACGGCAGGGCCCATGGCTCCGGTGTGCAGCGGTCCGGTCTGGTATAGCTCCTGTACCGAGAACGGCTGCTACGGCGTCCCGATGTTCCGTGAATCCATAACTCCGATGGATGGCGGCAATGCCAAGCCGATCATTTTGGCCGGCCAGGACGTTTTCCAACGCAGCAGCTTGAGCGTCAACCACGCTACCTACTACATCGATACCACGGTCAGTAAGGCGGCCCAGGAGGCGGCCATTTTGCCGACGGCGCCGAGCAGTCTGAGCGTTTTCGAGCCTGGCATGAAATTCTACGTGTTCCTGCTCTACGCCAAGCCGGATACTCAGCAGAAGTACCAACTCTATGTCGGTAAGTCATTTGACAAGAGCAAGCAGTTGTCGCTGGTGCAGGTAAGTCCGAAGTCGGCGCCCTATACGATTACAGATTTGGGCAAGGTCCCGGACGGTTGGAATGCCGCTTTGGACAGCAACGGTATCCTAACCGTGAACGTGGATATGTCAAAGGTTACCAAATTCAGTGATCAATACTCGGCGGCAAAAAAGGATGCTTGTCAGCCGGCAAGCTTTTGCACGGTGAAAACCACGATGCCGGATGATCCAAAAAAGGAAAAAGTATCGTACTGCGGATGTAATCTGAAAGATAATCCGACCGATCCCGTTCAGCATGACCTTTATCTGCAGTGCAAGGACGACCCCAAGACCGGAGTAAGCCCAATCTGCGGATGGGCGGGCAAGGACGTCGACTGCCCGGAGGGCGGGTGCTACGGCTTCGCCGTGACGCTGGCTTCAGACTTCAGCAATGCCGTGCGGATACCGCCGCCGTCGGTGAACTGCATCAAGGCCGACGACAGCAACTTCAACATCAGCTTCAACCCGGTATCGGCCGGCCTGGCCGGGCAGCAGTGCAAGTATCCGAGCGTCCCGAGCGGGATGTTCTGCAAGTGAGGGACGTTACTCCGGCGCACCGGCGCGCCGTAATCGGCGCGCCGGTTTCGACATTATTCCAGATTTTTCACTTCGCCTGACTCCGATTGCGATGGTACTCGACCATGTAGCAGCCGCCGGCCAGGGCGCCGCCGTCAACCGGGAGAACCGTTCCAGTTACGTAGCCCGATGAGGGCAGGGCGAAAAACCATGCGGCGTTTGCGATGTCGCTGGGATTCCCTATCCGGCCCATCGGCACGTGATGCGAGCGCAGCGACAAATCGGGCGAGCCCGCGCGCAGCATCGGCGTATCGGTGGGTCCGGGCGCGATCGCATTGACGGTAATGTTGTGCTCGGCCAGGTCCAACGTCATCCCGCGCATCAGGCCCAGGAGCCCGGTCTTGGCGGCGCCATAGGGAAGATTGGTTCCGATCGGCCCCTGTACCGCGGTGATCGATGACATCAGGATGATACGGCCGTACTTGCGTTTGATCATTTCGCGCGCCGCCAGTTGCGAGCAATAAAACGCGCCAAACAGATGGACCCTCACGACCCGTTCGAAGACCTCCCTGGAGAGATCAACCAAATGACCGAATCCGCCGATACCCGCATTGCTGACCAGAATATCGATCCGGCCAAAGGTCTTGACCGTCTGGGCCATCAGCGCCTCAACCTGCTCGTATTCAGCCACATCGGTAACTTTGGTCAGCGCCCGCGTCCCGATTTTTCGCACCTGCTCCGCCGTCTCTTCGGCCCCCGTATCGTTTAGATCTGCAATTGCGATGTTGGCGCCGGCCTGCGCGTAGCGCAGCGCGATCGCCCGGCCCAGTCCGCTTGCCGCACCCGTGATCACTGCCACCTGATCTTTGAGTTCCACTTGTCTTCTCCTCCTGATTTCTCTGAACGCGCGCTCAATCTAATCGAACTCCCGGCGCGCGCGTCAAACGACGCGCGGTTGCAAAGCTACCCGCTTGTGCGTTACGCAATAAGCGCGCAGGAAAAACGGCGGCCGGACCGGGGCTGGAGAAATCAATGGCGGAAGGCAAAGCGAAGCGGATGTGGGCGCTGCCCGGCGCCGAGTTTATCGCCAACGCGGCGGCGATCATGCATGGCGGTTCGCTCGAACCCTACGCGATGCCGGTGCCGTGTTATCTGATCGAGCATCCCAGAGGATTGGTACTGTTCGACACCGGATGCTCGCCGCGGATGATCGACGATATCAACGAATACCTCGGCACGTTCGCCGGCGCGATCCGGCTCCGCTTCAGCAGGGAACTGGTGGTGGACGCGCAAATCCGCGCCTTGGGCTACAAGCCTGGCGACGTCAAGTACGTGGTCGCCTCGCATCTGCATTTCGATCACGCCGGCGGGCTGTACCTGTTCCCGCACGCGCGGTTCCTCGTCATGGCCGACGAACTGCGCTATGCGTGGTGGCCAATCCCCGAGCATCGCCTGATCCTGAACATCAACGATCTGGTGCCGATCCGCAACTTCAACTGGCTCGAAATCAACGGCGACTTCGATCTGTTCGGCGACGGCGCGATCCAGATGCTCAAGACGCCGGGTCACACGCCCGGCGAATGCTCTTTGTTCGTGCGCCTGCCCAATCGCAAGGTGGTGCTGACCGGCGACACCACCCATCTGCGCGCCGCCTTGGAGGGCGAGATCACGATGCCGGGCGACGTCGACCCGGCGGCCGCGGTGCTCTCGATGCGTCGGCTCAAGGCGATTCGAGATTTTCAGGAAGCGACCCTGCTGATCAGCCACGACCCCGAGGATTGGGCGGAGTTTCCCCATGCGCCCACTCCTATAGAATAATCGCCGGGTGCAATCATGCCGCTTTACGAATGGGAATGCCTGGCCTGCGATATCAGATTCGAGGAACTCGCGGCGTTAAGCGATGGGCAACTCGAGCGCGCCTGTCCCAATTGCGGACGAATGAGTCCGCGGGTGATTTCCACCTTTGCGATCGCGTCGGGCGCCTCGCCGCAGACAGCCGTGACGGCCAAATCACCGAAAGCTCCCCAGGCGCCGATTTGCCTGCGCTATCCGCATATCCCGCTTTTGTGCCACATGGACAAGCCGACCGCCGAACGCGCGGTGGCTTACGCGCAAGGACGCGGCGCCGAGTACGACGACCGCAAGGGACAGGCCGAGGAGCTGCGCAAGAAGCGCGGGCTGCCGCCGCCCCCGCCCCCTGCTCCCGCTCCCCATGCCCATTTCCACAAGCGCCATCAGGCCGGGGGCACGCAGGAGCACGTGCATTCAGGAACAGGCCGCGATCACCCGCACGATCACGGCGCCAAAAGCACCGGAGCCGCGAGCAGCAAAACAGGACAGGCTGTGCCCGCGCCGGCGAACTCTCACTGAACGCGCCGCCGCCAAGCGGGTCAATTCCCAACGGTAATTGACCCGCTTGGCGGCGGCTTGATAGCTTTAACGACAGGGGTGAACAAGGGCAAAAAGGCCACAATGGCAAACATCAAACAGATTTCAGGCGTTGGCAAAGGTGACGAGGCGATGCTGGCCGACACTGCTATCCTGACCCGTTTGGACAAGGCGGTGGGATGGGCCCGCAAATTTTCGATTTTCCCCTATCCGTTCGCGACCGCGTGCTGCGCGATGGAATACATGGTCCTGTCGACGACGCCGTACGACATCGATCGTTTTGGCGCGCTACTGCCACGGTTTACGCCGCGTCAGGCCGACCTGCTAATGGTCGTGGGCACGGTGACCGTGCGTCAGGGACCGATTCTGCGCCGGGTTTACGATCAGATGGCCGAGCCGAAATGGGTGATGGCCTTCGGCGCGTGCGCTTCCACCGGCGGTTTTTACGACAATTACTCGACGCTTCCCGGCATCGACCGGATTATCCCGGTCGACGTTTACGTACCCGGATGCCCGCCGCGTCCGGAAGGCGTGCTCGACGGCCTGATGGCCTTGCAGCGCAAAATCCAGAGCCAGAAGCAGAAGCTGATCGATCGGCGCGACGAAACCGTCGTGGTTTCCTGATTCCGGGCGTTTATTTGAAGTAAAATGGAAAGAATTCTGACCCGTTGGCTGGATATCCCCAACCTGCGGGATATCGACGTTTACCTGGCGCACGACGGCTACAAGGCCGCGCGCAAGGCATTCTTCGACATGAAGCCGGAGGAGATTATTGACGAAGTTAAGAACTCCAACCTGCGCGGGCGGGGCGGCGCCGCCTTTCCCACCGGCATGAAGTGGAGCTTCATCCCCAAGAACTCGCCTAAGCCGGTGTACGTGTGCTGCAACGCCGACGAGAGCGAACCGGGGACCTTCGCCAACCGCTATCAACTGGAAAACGATCCGCACGGCATCATCGAAGGCATCCTGATCACCTGCCGCGCGGTGGGCGCGCACGTCTGCTACGTCTACATGCGGGGCGAATTCGCGATTCAAAAGCAAATCTTCGACGCTGCGCTGGCGCAGGCGCGCGCCAAGGGAATCATCGGACCCGACGTGATGGGGTCCGGTTTCAGCGTCGAGATTTATACACATCGCGGAGCCGGCGCTTACATCTGCGGCGAGGAGACCGGACTTCTGGAATCGCTGGAGGGCAAGCGCGCCTATCCCCGCAATCGCCCGCCCTTCCCCGCTATTCAGGGCGCGTTCGGATGCCCCACCGTGGTCAACAACGTCGAGACGCTGAGCAACGTGCCGTGGATCATCAACCGCGGCGCCGACTGGTACAAATCGATCGGTCCGGAGAAAAGCCCCGGCCCCAAGCTCTTCTGTCTGTCCGGCCATATCAACAGACCGGGCCTGTACGAATTGCCGATGGGCTTTCCGCTGAAGGACCTCATTTACGAGGTCGGCGGCGGAATCCTGGGCGGCCGCAAGCTCAAAGGCGTAATCCCCGGCGGCTCGTCGTTTCCCATTTTCACCGCCGAGGAAGCGGTCAAGGTCAACATGGACTTCGACTCGGTTCGCGCCGCGGGATCGCTGATGGGCACGGCGGGCGTGATGGTAATGAACGAGGACACCTGCATGGTGCGGGCGCTGCGCACGATCGCCCACTTTTACCATCACGAGTCATGCGGGCAGTGCACGCCGTGCCGCGAGGGTACGGGCTGGATCGAGAAGATGCTGATCGATCTGGAGGCCGGTTGCGGCACCATGCAGGATCTCGATTATCTGATCAGTGTCGCGACCAACATGGAAGGCAACACGATATGCGTGCTGGCCGACAGTTTGTCGATGCCGGTCAAGAGCTTCGTGCCCAAGTACAAGGACGAGTTCATCGAACACGTAAAGCAAAAGCGCTGCCCATTTCGCGCCAACGGCGCGCAGTCGCTACGCGCCGCCTCTTGAAAATTTCAGCGAGCCCACCAGATGCCCAAGGTAACCATCAACGGTAAGGAACTTGACGCGCCCGCCGGGATCAACCTGATCCAGGCCGCCGAGATGCTCGGGATGGAAATCCCGCACTACTGCTACCATCCGGCCCTGACCGTGGTCGGCAACTGCCGAATGTGTCTGGTCGAAGTGGAAAAAGCACCCAAGCTCCAAATCGCCTGCAATACGCAGGTTAGCGACGGGATGGTGGTCCATACCAACAGCGAGCGCGCCAGGGCCGCGCAGCAGGCGGTGCTCGAGTTCCTGCTGATCAACCATCCGATCGATTGCCCGGTATGCGACCAGGCGGGCGAGTGCAAGCTCCAGGACTATTACATGGACTACGACCGCCAGCCCTCGCGCTTTCCCTTGGGCAAGAAGAACAAGAAGGGCAAGGCGATCGATATCGGAAGCGACGTGATGCTGGACCAGGAGCGATGTATCCTGTGCGCGCGCTGCACGCGCTTCCTGGACGAGGTAACGCATACCAGCGAACTGGCGATCTTCGAGCGCGGCGACCACAACCGGATCGACACCTACCCGGGCCGCAAGCTGAACAACAAATACGCCGGCAACATTATCGATATCTGCCCCGTCGGCGCGCTGACCGAGAAGGACTTCCGCTTCCGCATGCGTGTCTGGTACATGCATCGCACACCCTCGGTGTGCGCCGGATGCGAGCGCGGATGCGCGATCGATATCTACGAGAATCATGGGCGGATTTACCGCTACAAGCCCCGCCACAATCCGCTGGTCAACGGCTACTGGATGTGCGATGAAGGCCGGCACAGTTTCACCAACCTTCAAACCGAACGCCGCATCACGCGGGCTCTGTATCAGTCCGACGGCCGTTTGGTGCCGGAAACTTTCAGCGCGGGACTCAGACGCGCCGCCGGCGCTATCCGCAAATGCGGCGAAGCCAACGGCGCCCGCGCGATCGGGGCACTGGTCGGAGCGCAAGCCACCAATGAGGAGATCTTCGCGCTCAAGAGTTTCATGAATGACGTCATCGGCTCCGACGTGATCGGCGGCATGAGCTACTCGCCGCCGGGATCAAGCGGCGACGACGATCTGTTGATCCGCGCCAATAAGAACCCCAACACGCGCGGCCTCAGCGCTCAGGGGATCGCGCTCGACGGGCTCGATACGCTGGCGCAGGAGGTTTCCTCGGGACGGCTCAAGATGCTGATCGCGCTGCGCGCCGACGCGTGCACGGCCCTGGGCGAGGCAGAGTTCATTAAAAGATTCGGCCCGCTGGATTACCTGCTGGTGTTCGACACCGACGTCAATGAAACTGCGCAGATGGCCAACCAGGTGATTCCTATCGCCGCATATCCCGAAATTGAAGGGACGTTCACCAACTTCCAGGGCGTGGTGCAGCGGCTGCATCGAGCTTTCGATCCGCCGGGCGAAGCGAAATCCGCCATCGAGGCCATCACCGATTTGAGCATGCTGCTGGACGGCGTCGAGCGGCCGCAAGCGGCCGATCGAATCTTTGCTGAAATGGCAGCGCGCGAGGCCGCCTTCGCCGGCCTGGAGTACGAAAAGCTGGGCCACAACGGTCTGAAGCTGAACGTGTAGCAGGCGGGACCCCGCACAGACGCCGGTCCCGCCGAAACATCACATCAGGTTGTACGCGCGGGCTACGTTTTCGCCCAGGATTCCGCGGGCCGCCTGCGGCGACATCCGCTCGACCAATTCCGCCAGCTCTTGCATGTAGTTGCCCGGATGGTCGGCATGCGGGAAATCGCTGGCCCAGAAGAACCTGTCGGCGCCGACGGAATCGGCGATCAACGCCAGCCGCTTTTCGTCGGGATCCGCCGAGATGTAGCACTGGCGAGTGAAATAAAACGACGGCAGTTCGCGCAGCGGCAGCGCGCTGCCCAGGATCGTGCCCTTGTAAAGCGCGTCGGCGCGGTCCAACCACCATCCGATCCATCCGGCGCCCGATTCCAGCACCACCACTTTCAGCTTCGGAAATTTGTCGAACACGCCATACATGAACAGGGTGTCGAACGGCATCTGCGTGCCCGCTCCGACGAACATGTCCGAATACCACACGCGCGCGGGGCCTCTCATCCCGTCGTAGCGCTGATGCAGGGTCAGGTCCGGAGGCTCGGTGCCGTTGGGATGGATGCCCAACGGTATATCGAGATCCTGAAGCGCGGCGAAAATCGGATCATGGAAGGGATGGCCGTGCGGTTTGCGCGTAATCGTGAACGGGATGCAGAACGCGCCCTTGCATCCGTCCTTGACCGCACGCTGCAGCTCGGCGACGGCCAATTCGGGGTCGGCCAGCGAGATATGCGCGATGGGAACGAGCCGGCCGCCCGAATCGCGGCAGAAGTCGGCGATCCATCGATTGTAAGCCCGGCAGTAGGCGTAAGTCAGTTCGATATCGGGACACTCCGGCTCCCACATTATCCCGATCGTCGGATAGATCACGGCCTTGCTGAGACCTTCCTGATCCAACCGCTGCACCCGTTCCTTCGGATCCATCGCGCCGAAAGCGAGGTCTTTCATGTAGCCCTCGTCGGGGCTGAGCGCGATAAATGGTTTGTCGATTTTGCCGGCCTTCCACAGCTCGCGCCGCTCCTTCATCCGATCGATTTCGCGGCCCATCGAACCCAGCCTCGTGAGCGCGCCGCGGGCGCAATACTTTGAAGGCTTGCCGGCGATCTCCAGGTACTCCCAGCCTTCAGCATCGCGCTTAAGCCGCATCGCCCGGTCGCGATACTTCGGTTCAAGATAGCGCTCCCAGAGGTCAGGAGGCTCAAGAATGTGACCATCGGCATCGATCACCAATTCCCCGTTTTTCATTAGGCGTCCTCCGTTCTGAAACGCACGTTATACCACTAGCCACAGGTGGAAAAGCGTTTACAGGCTTTCCATTTTTCACGAAATGGCGGCAAAGTTGAGGGCACTCCGCCAGAGGCCGCAGGCATACGCCTGCGGGGGTTTTGGTGAGAGAGGGGCGCCACGAGCGATGACCAAAATCGTCGTCGACGCGAGCGTAGCGGAGGCAGGAACTGCCGAGGCTCTCGTATTACTCAAAGGCATCCTCGGGCTGAACAAGTCGGGAACGGAAAATTAGCGACTTTGGAAAATCGCCTTTTCCCTCTTACCGCAGGGCGAGCGACGGATCGCGCAGACGTGGAAGCGTGAACCACACGTCATTGCATGCTTCCATCTCTTCAGCGTCGAGCGTGATTTCCGCTGCCGGCAGCGATTGGCGCAATTGCGCGGCCGAACTGGCGCCGACGATCGCCGACGTGATTCCCGGTTGGGCCAGCACCCACGCAATCGCAGCCTGGACCAGCGAACGGTTGCGCGCCGCGAAGAATTCCTTAAGACGCTCGACCGCTGCGAACTGCTCCTGATGCCAGTAGCGGCCGTGATAGATGTTGCGGGTGCGTCCGGAGAGAAAGCCAAATCGCGCGTTTGAGGGCGGCGGCGCATCGGGCTTGTATTTGCCGCTGAGAAACCCGCCCGCCAAGGGATTGTACGCAATCACGCCGACGCCATGAAAACGGCACAGCGGCAATAGTTCATGCTCGATCTCGCGAAACAGCAGATTGTAGCGGGGCTGCACGCAGTCGTAGCGCGCCAGATCATGCTTATCCGCGGTCCACAGCGCGTTCGCCAGCATCCACGCGGAATAATTCGAGCATCCCAGATAGCGGACCTTGCCCTGATGCACCAAATCGTCCAGCGCCCGCATCGTTTCGTCAATGGGAACGGCGGGATCAGGGAAATGCGTCTGGTAGAGGTCAATGTAATCGGTCTGCAGGCGGCGCAGGCTCGCTTCCACAGCTTCGAAGATATGCTTGCGCGACAGTCCCGCCTGATTGGGCCCCTTTCCCGTCGCTGCGAAGCATTTGGTGGCCAGAACAATCTGCTGGCGCCGCCCCTTGAGCCATCGCCCGATTATCTCCTCGGTGCGCCCGACCGTGGTGAGATCCCCGCCGATTGGATAGGCGTCCGAGGTGTCAAAGAAATCCACGCCGCACTCGACGGCGGTATCCATAATCGCGGCGCTGGTGGCCTCGTCGCATTGCAATCCAAAAGTCATCGTGCCCAGACATATCTCGGAAACCTTGAGCCCGGTGCGTCCCATCTGCCTGGTTTTCATGTTGCACTCCTTGAGAGTCGGTCATGCGTTGGAAAAGAAGAACCCATTTTATAATAGCGTGCGGATTGTTGCTGGCGGGATGCGCTCCGCCTGTGAGCATGGTTTATGTCCCCGATCCGAAAGCGCCGATCGCCGGATGGAAATGCCCTTCGGATCGCCGGTTTATTGCCCACACCAATCCGCCCTGTAGCTGGATTCCCGGCGTGGTGCTGACGCCGGGCTGCCGCGCGCAGTACATCACAAGCATCAATGAAGCGCGCGGTTGCGTGCCCGAGGCGGCCGACGGCTCCAACTCAACGCCCGTCAAATAGGTCGGATAGCTCTCTCAATGCAAAACGGCCGGGCGGCATCGCCGCCCGGCCGTTTTGGTTGGGCTTCCCGTTTCAGCTTACATAAGCGAGAAGTTGTACTGGAATTGGGCGAAGATCAGATCCTTGCCCTTGAACACGCCGCCGTCCAGACCGTACTTGTTGGTGCCCTGCACGTCGACCCACTCCAGCTTCATGAAGTACTTGTTAGTCCATGGAGGCGTCAACTGGATGCTCGGGAAGGACAGGAACGTCGTCCCGTTCGGATCGTAAATCGTCGTCCAGTTGGGCGAAATCGCACCCCACCACCAGCTCGTGCCGATG
>Ga0209061_1000290_pt1 | contig 147018 bp, 138 predicted proteins | sample Coa_R1_10_FD_187157 | JGI IMG/M metagenome (GOLD analysis project Ga0209061, IMG submission 187157) | Surface soil microbial communities from Centralia Pennsylvania, which are recovering from an underground coalmine fire - Coalmine... | ecosystem: Environmental > Terrestrial > Soil >... | reverse complement strand
GGCTGGCCGGCCTGGTCGCGACGGCAGTCGGCACGCGCCGCGTCCTCGCGTCGAGCGCCGACACGCCGCTCGGGTCCACCTCCACCCTGGCGCGCCACTCGATCGCCCGCGTCGTCGCCGAGGTGCTCGCCGTCTGCCTCGCCGGCGCCGCCTTCTTCGAGCTCTCGGTCTCTGGGGTCGCCGGGAGCCGGGGCACCTCGGCCGACTCGCTCGCCGCGCTCGCCCCTGGGCTGCTCGCGCTCGGCGCCGGGGTGCTGGGCGCCCGTCTCCTGCCGATCGTGCTGCGTGCGCCCCAGCGGCGGACGGCCTACTCGAGGCGGATCGCCGCCTCGTACGCGTCGCGTCGTGTGGCACGTCGTGCGGAGTTCACCGCCGTCGTCCTGCTCGGGGCGCTCGCGGTGGGGCTCACCGCCTTCGCCGTGAGCGGTTGGGCCATCGCCTCGCGCAACCGCGATGCCCGGAGCGCCTTCGACGTGGGGGCGCCGACGGTCCTTACGGTCTCCGTGCCGCCGGGGGTCACATTCCTCCGAGCCGTGCACGCCGCCGACCACGGCCGCCACGTCGCGATGGCAGCCCTCGTGGTCCGCTCGGCGAGCGGCACCACCCTCGCCGTCGACGCGTCGAGCCTGCCCGCTGTCGTGTCGTGGCCCCCCACGATGGGGATCGGGGCCGACGAGCTCGCTCGGCGCCTCGTCCCTTCGGGCCTCGCCCCTCCCGTGACCGTGTCGGGGACCGCCCTCTCCCTCGTCGCCAGGACGCGCGAGACCTTCACGGGCCAGCCTCCGCAGCTCGCCGTCGACCTCTACGACCCCGACTTCCAGGACTCGACGAGGCTCACACTGGGCTCGCTCGTTCCAGGGACCCACACCTACCGCGCCGCGCTCGAGGGCGCGTGCCCAGGCGGCTGCCGCCTGACGGACCTGGCGCTCAGCTGGACAGCGCCGAACCCCTCCTCCTCGGCAAGGGTCGACTTCACGGTGGACGCCATCTCCGAGCTCCGCCACGGTCGGGCGGTCGGGCTGGACGCCCACCTGGCCCGCCGGGGAGCCTGGAGCGCGACCTCCGGCGGGGCAGCGGTCCCGGGTCCCCGGGGCCTGAAGGTGGCCGTGCACCTGAGCTACCTGACCGCCACGGTCAGCGTCGGGCCGCACGACGCACCGACCGCCCTCCCCGACGTGGCCACCCCCGCGACGGCGTCGAGGGCGTCAGGGCACGGCGGTCCCCTGCTCGTCGGCCTCGACGGCGCCACCGTTCCGGGGCACACCGTGGCCGAGGTCCCCTCGCTGCCGTCGGTCGGCCCCGACGCCACCATGGTGGACCTCGGGACGGCCGAGCGCCTCGTCGCCACCACCATGAGCGGCGACACCGCCGAGGTGTGGCTCTCGGCGTCGGCGCCGCCGTCGGTCCTCTCGGCGCTCAGGGCCCGAGGGCTCACCGTGCTGTCGCGCGCGACGGCGTCGGCTGCGGACCAGCAGCTCGCGCGCGGCGGGGTGGGGCTCGCCTACTACTTCTTCCTCCTCGCCGCAGGCGCCGCCGGGGTCCTCCTGGTCGGGGCCGCGAGCTTCGCCGTCGTGTCGGGTGCTCGGCGCAAGCAGGGCGAGCTGGCGGTCATGCACGTCCTCGGCCTGGGTCACCGCGCGCTGCGGCGGCTGTTCTGGACCGAGCAGTCGCTGGCCGTCGCCGCCGGTGCCGCGATCGGCGCGGCAGCCGGGATCGCGGCAGCCGCCGTCGGGATGCGCACGGTGCCCGAGTTCGCCCACCAGGGCGCGGGTCCGCCGCTCGACCTCTCCCTCCCCGGTCTGCTCCTCGCCTGCGCGCTCGGAGGGATCGCCGTCGCCCTGGCACTCGCGACCTGGCTCGCCGCGTCGGCGATGGCCCAACGTGCGACCATCGACAGGCTCTGGGAGACCCAGGGATGACCCTCGTCGCCGACCGGCACCCGGCAGGCGGGCTCAGAGGGCGCGGGGGAGTGCGCGTCGAGCTGACGGGCGTCGTGCACCTCTACCGGCAGGCGGGTGCCGACGTCGTGGGCCTCCGCAGCGTCGACCTCGAGGTGGAGCCCGGCGAGATGGTCGCGCTGCTCGGACCCTCGGGCATGGGCAAGACGACGGTGCTGCGGCTCATGGCGGGGCTCATGGCGGCGTCCGCGGGAGTCGTCCGCGTGGACGGCACGGACCTCGGGCGGCTCAAGGCCGCCGAGCGCCGGCGGCTGCGGGCGTTCGACATCAGCTACGTCGTCCAGGGGACCCTTCCGAACATCCTCCCCTTCGCGACCGCCCTCGAGAACGTCTGGTTCGCCCAGCACGGGGCGGTCCGAGAGGGCCATCCGCCCCCGTGGTCCCCAGACGAGCTGCTCGACCACCTCGGGCTCGGCGCGCTCGGCGACGTCCCGTTGCACGCGCTCCCGCGTGCCGCCCAGCAGGAGGTCGCCGTGGCCGCGGGCGTGGCGCCAGGCGCGCGGCTGCTCCTCGCCGACGAGCCCACCGCGCAGCTGACATCGGCCGGCGCCGAGCGGGTGATCGCGCTCATGAAGCAGGTCAACGCCGACTTCGGCACCACGGTCGTGATCGTGACGCACGATCCCGCCGTCGCCGCGCAGTTCCAGCGGACCGTCACGATCCGGGACGGCCGGGTCGGCGTCGAGGCGCACCGCGGGGAGGAGTACGCGGTGGTCGACGGATCGGGGTCCCTCCAGCTCCCGCCGGACGCGCTCGCCGTCCTCCCGCCCAACAGCCGGGTCAAGGTGGTCGTCACCCCGTCGCTCGTCGAGCTCCACCCGCCCGGGGAGGCGCCGTGAGGGCGTCGGCGGTGGGCGCTGTCGTCGACCTCGACGGCGTCGGGGTCCGCTTCGGCGAGCACTGGGCGCTCGAAGGGATCGACCTCGAGGTCGGGCCCGGCGCGCCGCTCGGGATTGCAGGGCCGTCGGGATCGGGCAAGACCGTGCTGTGCGCCGTGCTCGCCGGCGCGGTCGTCCCCACCACCGGCGTCGTGCGGTACGCAGGTGCCCCCCTCGCCGATGGCCGCCCCGCCATCGCCCTGATCCTCCAGAACCACGGGCTCCTGAGCGGCCTGACCGCCGCGGAGAACGTCGCCTTCCCCTTGCAGGCGCGCGGCGTGGAGCCGGCTGAGGCCGCCGTTCGCGTCGCAGACGCCCTCGAGGCGGTGGGGCTCGGCGAGCAGAGGGACCGCCCGGTCGACGAGCTGTCCGGCGGTCAGCGCCAACGCGTGGGCGTCGCCCGCGCGCTCGCCGCCGACCCGGCGGTCCTGGTCGCCGACGAGCCGACGGCTGAGCTCGACCCGGACAACCGCGAGCGCGTGCTGGGCCTGCTCTTCGCGCACGGCGCCAAGGGGAACGTCGTCGTCGTGGCGTCCGACGATCCCGAGGTCATCGCCGCGTGCGGACCGGTGGTGCACCTCTTCGAAGGGAGGATCGTCCGGCGGACGGCGGGTGCGGGAGCCCGAGACGCAGACGGCGCCGGCGCCGGCGGCACGGACCCGGGCCGCGCAGGCGAGGGGGGGTGAGCCCCGCGCGGACCCGTCGCCCGTGCGCTCAGCCGAGGTGCGTCGGGACGGATTGGGCGAAGTGGAAGAAGTCGTCGGGGTCGACCCGCCGCTTCACCTTCACCAGGCGCTCGAGGTTGGCGCCGTAGTAGGCGCGCGCCCAGTCCTTCAGCTCGGGGTCGATGTAGTTCTGGTAGGCGCCCCGCACGTACGGCGCCAGGGAGCGGGCGGTGGCGGCGAGCCAGGCGCTCCCCGCCTCGACCACCGGTGGCGCCGCATCCGGTCCGAAGAAGACGCTCCACTGGGCGCAGGCCAGCGCGTCGCGGTGCACGAACGCCGTGGCGTCCGGCGCCACCGCGTTGATCGCCCCGCCGTAGGCGTCGAAGACGATGCCGCCTCCGACCGCCGGCACGTCGCGGTCGAGCGTGGACACGGCGTCGACAGCGGCGGAGACCGCCGCCCCAGGGGGCATCGACACGACGTAGGCGGACTTCGCCGCGAAGGCCGCGCGACTCAGCGTGCCCGAGGGGTTCTGGCTCGGGAGGTGGCATGCCGCGACGGTCTTGCCGGCGCAGCCTGCCTCGATGAGCATCGCGGGGAGGTACGACTCCTGCCCGACGAAGTCGGTCGTCGGTGCCGTCCCCACCGCGCGCTGGAGGGGGCGGAGCAGCGAGGCGAGCGCGCTGGCGGACCCGCAGAGCACGCCGCTCGTCCGCACGAAGGCGCCGCCGGCACTCCCCGCCGAGAGAAGCTGGCAGTTGGACCACAGGTCGTCCGGTGCCCCGGCCATCCACCGCATCCAGGCGCCGAGGACGTCGGCGGCCGCGCCGAAGGGCCACTGCAAGGTGAAGAGGGCGACGGGGGGGATGGGGTGCACGTCGAACTCGAAGGAGGTGGCGATGCCGAAGTTTCCCCCTCCTCCGCCCCGGCTCGCCCAGTAGAGGTCCTCGTCGTGCTCGGGGCCGCAGGCGAGGAGGCGACCGTCGGCGGTCACGATCCGAAGCCCCCTGAGCTGGTCGCAGGTGAGGCCGTAGCGGCGCGAGAACACGCTGATGCCGCCGCCCAACGTCAGCCCGGCGACCCCGACGGTGGGGCAGGACCCGCCTGGCAGCAGCCGTCCCGCCGCCCCCAGCGCCGCGTAGAGGTCGATGAGGCGGGCGCCCGCGCCGACCGTCGCCCTCGTCCCGCGGGCGTCCACGCGCACCCCCGCCATCCGCGTCACGTCCACCACCAGGCCGCGGCACGTGGAGTAGCCCCCGTAGGAGTGCCCCCCGCTGCGCGCGGCGACCGGGACCCGGTGGTGCCGTGCGAAGGCGACGCAGCGCTGGACGTCCGCCGGCACGGCGCAGTACGCGACCGCCGCGGGCCGGATCCCGTCGAACCGTTCGTTGTAGAGCTGCGAGGCGACCGCGTAGCGGGGGTCCTGCGGCGTCACCAGCGTGCCGGTGAGCGAGCCGGCGAGCCTGGCCCAGGGAACGGCGCGGCTGTCCACCGCCAGCTCCTGTGCTGCTGCGTCCCCTCTCCCGAGGATCGGCGCGGCAGCCCCGGAGCCGCTCGTGCCCAGTTCGGCACCCCGCGCGGTCCTGGCGACGGCGAGGCCGACCGCCGTGCCGGCTGCAGCGCTCAGGAAGGCCCTGCGGGTGACGGACCGGTGGTCGACGCTCAGGAGCGGTGCCGCCTCGCGCAGCTCGGGCACAAGCCGCGGTAGGTGACCTCCACGGCGGTCACGAGGAACCCGCCGCGTGCCTCGTCGGAGACGGGTGGCGGAGGGGAGGTGCGCGGGACGTCACGGATCGCCTGGCAGCCCTCGCAGACGAGGTGGTCGTGCGGCTCGGTGACGTTGGGGTCGTAGCGCTTGGGGCCCTCGGCCACCTCGACCTCGAGCAACTCACCCATGGCGGTCAGCTCGTTGAGCGTGTTGTAGACGGTGGCCCTGCTGATCTCGGGGAGGCGTGCCCGCGCGAGGTCGTGCACCTGCTCGGCCGTGAGGTGGACGTGCTCGCCGACGAGCACCTCGGCGACCGCCCGCCGCTGCGCGCTGAGGCGCCACTCACGCTCGCGCAGGCGTCCGAGGAGGTCGGTGGCCATGCGACCGAGACTACCTCCCTGGGGCCTTGACTTCGGAAGGATCCATGACTAGAACAAGTCTAGCTATAGACATAGTCGATCTCTCTCGGCGGACGGCAATCGCCCCGAACGGCCATCGCCCCGAACGGCAATCGCCCCGAACGGCCAGCGCCGGCCCCGAGCGGCACGCGACGTCGACGAATGGAGGGTCCAGGTGTCCGAGAGCGAGAGCCCCGCAGTCCCCTCGCCGGTGCCCAAGGTGCACCGACCGCTGTCCAACGAGGACTGGTGGCCCGAGCGGGTCAACCTGAAGGCCCTGCGCGGCCCGCGCCAGGGACCGGGTCCCGCCGCGGCAGCGAGGCCCTACGCGGAGGCGTTCGCGTCGCTCGACGTCGAGGCGCTCGAGCGCGACGTCGTCGAGGTGATGACCACGTCGCAGGACTGGTGGCCGGCCGACTACGGCCACTACGGCCCGTTGTTCATCCGGATGGCCTGGCACGCGGCGGGGACCTACCGCATCCACGACGGGCGGGGGGGAGCCGGGAGGGGCGCCCAGCGCTTCGCCCCCCTCAACAGCTGGCCAGACAACGCCAACCTCGACAAGGCGCGTCGCCTGCTGTGGCCGGTCAAGAAGAAGTACGGCGACAGGATCTCGTGGGCCGACCTCATCGCCTTCGCCGGCAACTGCGCGCTCGAGGCCATGGGCTTCCGCACCTTCGGCTTCGGGTTCGGCAGGGAGGACATCTGGGAGCCCGAGGAGATCTTCTGGGGACCGGAGGAAACCTGGCTCGGTGACGAGCGCTACCGCGGCGAGCGCCACCTCTCCGAGCCCCTCGGCGCGACGCAGATGGGGCTCATCTACGTGAACCCCGAGGGACCGAACGGGGATCCGGACCCCCTCGCCGCGGCTCGGGACATCCGCGAGACGTTCCGCCGCATGGCGATGGACGACACCGAGACGGTCGCGCTCATCGTGGGCGGCCACACCTTCGGCAAGACCCACGGCGCGGCGGGGAGCGAGCACCTCGGGCCAGAGCCCGAGGGTGCACCCCTCGAGCAGCAGGGGCTCGGGTGGAAGAGCACCTACCGGTCGGGCACGGGGCCCGACACCCTCACGAGCGGGCTCGAGGGCGCGTGGACGAGCGCTCCCACCGTGTGGGACGGGGGCTTCCTCGACAACCTGTTCCGCTACGACTGGGAGCTCACGACCAGCCCCGCGGGCGCCAAGCAGTGGACCCCCACCGATCCGGCGGCGCGCGACGACGTGCCCGACGCGCACGACCCGAACCGGCGCCACGCCCCGATGATGCTGACCACGGACCTCGCCCTCAAGCTGGACCCCGTCTACGGCCCGATCGCCAAGCGGTTCCACGAGCACCCAGAGGAGCTCGCCGAGGAGTTCGCCAAGGCCTGGTACAAGCTGCTCCACCGGGACATGGGCCCCGTGACCCGCTACCTCGGTCCGCGGGTGCCCGAGCCCCAGCTCTGGCAGGACCCGGTGCCGCCGGTCGACCACGAGCTCGTGGACGGGCGCGACGTGGCCGAGCTGAAGGCGAGGATCCTCGCAACGGGGATCCCGGTGGCGCGACTGGTCTTGACCGCGTGGGCGGCTGCAGCCAGCTTCCGGTGCACCGACCTGCGCGGCGGTGCCAACGGCTGCCGCATCCGGCTCGCGCCGCAGCGGGATTGGGAGGTGAACGAGCCCGCAGAGCTCGCGGCCGTGCTCGGGGCCTTGGAGCGGGTCCGCGACGACTTCAACGGCGCCCAGACCTCCGGCAAGCGGGTGTCACTGGCCGACCTCGTCGTCCTCGGCGGCTGCGCCGCCGTCGAGCACGCGGCCCGGCAGGCCGGGGTGGACGTCTCCGTGCCGTTCACGCCTGGGCGCACCGATGCGTCCCAGGAGGACACCGACGTCGAGTCCTTCTCCGTCCTCGAGCCGCGGGCCGACGGGTTCCGCAGCTACCTGCGCAAGGGGGAGAAGTTGCCGCCCGAGCACCTGCTCGTCGAGCGGGCCTCGATGCTGGGGCTCAGCGCGGCCGAGATGACCGTGCTGGTCGGCGGCATGCGGGTGCTCGGGGCGAACGTCGGGGGCACCGCGCACGGGGTCCTCACCGACCGCCCCGGGGTCCTGACCAACGACTTCTTCGTGAACCTGCTCGACATGTCGACCGAGTGGCGTCCGTCGGCCACTGCCGAGCACGTCTACGAGGGGTACGACCGCCGTTCGGGCACGCTCGTGTGGACGGCGACGGCAGCCGACCTCGTGTTCGGGGCCCACTCCGAGCTCCGCGCCCTCGCGGAGGTCTACGGATGCGACGACGCGGGCGACGCCTTCGTCGGCGACTTCGTCGCGGCCTGGGACAAGGTGATGAGCCTCGACCGCTTCGACCTTCGCTGACGCGGCGCGACGGCGCAGGAGCTCGAGCGGCACTCGACGTTTGCGCCGCCACGCGCGTCGGGTCCGTGCCGGCGGTCGGACACGTGCGCGAGGCTGGGCCGGTGCCCCGTCGCCTGATCCTCTGGGACATCGACGGCACGCTGCTCTCGACCGGCCCCGCTGGACGGGTTGCGCTCGAGGAGGGAGTGCGCCGGGTCTCGGGGCTCGACGTGCCCGGAGACGTCGAGATGAGCGGCAAGACGGACCCGCTGATCGTCCGGGAGCTGCTCACGTCGGCAGGCCTGGCCCGCGACGACGTCGAACGCCTCGTGCCCGCGGCGCTCGAGGAGGCCCGACGGGCCCTCGCGGCGGACTTGGGCCGCATCCGGCGGGAAGGCAGCGTGCACCCGGGGGTGCGGGAGCTGCTGGAGGCGCTGTCGTCGTTCGAGGGGGTCCGCCAGAGCCTGCTCACCGGGAACATCGCGCCCAACGCGCTGCTGAAGGTCCGTGCGTTCGGGCTCGACCGCTACCTGGACCACGAGATCGGCGCCTACGGCACAGACCACGCGGCGCGTGAGGGCCTGGTGCCGATCGCGCGCGAGCGGGCTCTGGCGCTCAGGGGCGAGTCCTACGAGCCCGGGGAGGTCTGGGTCGTCGGCGACACCGCCCGTGACCTGAGCTGCGCGCGAGCCGGCGGCGTGCGCTGCCTGATCGTGGGGACGGGCCATGCCGGCTTCGACGCCGTGCGCGCCCTGGACGCCGACGCCCTCTTCGAGGACCTCGCCGACACCGAGGCCGTCCTGCGGCACCTTCTCGACGGCGACAGCCCGGCCGCTCGCTCGGCACCGGGCGCCGCCGGCTGCGAGGTGGGCTCGGTAGAGTCCCAGCAGCCAACCGTTGAGGACGCGTCCACCACCTGAGCAGCCGAGTCTCGGGGACGGTAGTACGTGCTCGGACCCGCTGCGGTACGTGCTCATGGCCACGGCAGACCCATCACGAGTCAGCTCCCCGCCCTCGGTGAGGGAGCGGGGTACGGCGCTCAAGAGGTCGACAAGCCGTAGAGGAAGGAAGCGTTGTCGACGCCGATCATGGTGGCCACTCGCCGGGCGTTCGCGAGGCTCCACTCGTCGTGGTCGACCAGGGCCCCGAGGACCCGGGTCATGGCCGTGCGCCACAGGCGGGCCCCCAGGTAGTGGAGCTCCGAGGCGCCCCAGGCGTCCGAGGAGAACAGCTGCTTGGCGAACGGAGCGACCTCGAGGGACTCAGCGACGATCGTGGCGGCGTGCCCACCGGCGTAGTTGAGCGCCAGGCCGACGTCGAAGAAGACATGGGGGAACATCTGGGCGAGGTAGCCGGCCTCTCGGTGGAACGGGTAGCAGTGCAGGAGGACTACGGGAGTCTCTGACGGCTCGGTAAGGCGCAGGAAATTGGTGAGGAGGAGCGGGTTCGCCCGATGCAGGTCGAGGTCGGTGTCGCCATAGCCCGCATGGAGCTGGAGCGGCAGCCCCGCGTCGATGCCGCTCCACAACAGGTGCCGTGAGAGCACGGGATCCGAGAGCCTGATGGTGCCATCGCGTTCGATGCGGTCGAGCCAGTCGCCAGCGGCCCTTTGGACCGCACTTGCGGCGGGGCGCGTCGGGTCGACGTCGAAGCCGCAACGGTAGGCGACGATGCTCTTGGTCCCGACAGCTCCCTCGAGGCGGGCGGCGAGCCGCTCTGCGAACAATGAGGCGAACGAGGAAGCGGTCGGACCCTTCGCCGCGACCTCCTCGGCAACCGCCTCGAGGCGGACGATCTCACGGGCGTCCGCCTCGGTGGCGGCGGCCATCTCATCGGGGGTGAGGAGCGCCGTGGCGGCGAAGCCCGTGTCGACGAGGAAGGCGCTGGCTCCTTCTGCGCGGAGCATGCGTCGGTTGACCTCCTCGGCACCGAGTTCGTGGCGGCGCGCCAGGTACGCGTCCTTACTGGTGTGCGGCTCAAGGTCAAGCAGCGGCGCGCACCATCGCAGCAGAGCGAACCCGACTTGGGAGTCGAACGCGGATTGTCCCGGGAGGCGGCCCCGGTCGGACTCGGTGATCGTCTCTTCGAACGTTGCGTCCGCAACGTCGTCCCGAAAGGCTCCGTGGACGTGGTGGTCGACGAGAGCGAGGGAATCGAGGTGCTCGCCCAGCGGCCCGGGAGTCACCATCCGGCGTAGGGGGCGACGGTCTCGTCGGCGACCTTGCCGGCCGCCGCATCGGCGATCGCGCTGCCGAGAAGGTCGACCGCATGGTCGACCTCTTCGTCTGAGATGACGAGCGGGGGCGTCACCTCCAGCACGTTGCCGCCGACGTAGTAGACGACGGCGCCGAGTTCGAATGCGCGGTAGACGGTCTTTGCGGCGAGCATGTGGTCAGGCTCCTTGGTGCCTCGGTCTGCGACCAGCTCGACGCCGACCGCGAGCCCGCGGCCCCGCACGTCGCCCACTTGCTCGAGCTCCAGGCGCATGAGCCCGGCGCGCAGGCGCTCACCGGCGGCCCTCGCCCGTGCCGCGAGGTCGTCTGCGACGAGGGTGCGAAGGACCGCCCGCCCTACCGCGGTGCACACTGGATTGCCGGCCGTCGTGAGCAGCGCGGCGGCAGGGGGGCCGTCGAGGACCCAGGCAGGTCCGACGGCGGCCGAGAGCGGCATGCCGTTCCCGAGAACCTTGCCGAAGGTGACCATGTCGGGGACGATCCCGTCAGCCTCGAAGGCGTGCAGGAGTCCGGGCCGCCCGAGGCCGACCTTCACCTCGTCGCAGACCATCAGGGTGTCGTGGCGCCGGCAGATCGCCTGCAGCTGGGCCAAGAACCCGGTGGGGGGCACAACAAGACCGCCGTCGGAGAGGATCGGCTCCACCATCACGCAGGCCACGTCGCCCTCGTCGAGCGCACGCGCCACGGCATCAAGGCTCTGTTGGACTGCGGCGTCGTGTGGGTCCACACCTTGTGGCGCGGTCGGCGGCCGGTAGGGATTGGGGTAGGGCACGAAGACCGAGTCGGGGTCGGAGCGTGCGGAACCAGCGTCCACGTGAACACCTGACACGCCCATCGCGACGCCGAGCCCGCCGTGGTACGAGTGCTCGAACGCCACGACGCGGCGCTTGTTGGTGGCGAAGCGGGCGGCGCGGATGGCCACGTCATTCGCGTCGCTGCCGGCGTGGCCGAGGTATACGCGCCGATCACCCTCGCCGGGCACGAGGGCGAGCAGCTCCTCGGCGAGGCCGACCGAGTCCGGATGGACGGCGGAGAGCCCGCCCGCCCCCGCGGGTGCGCGGCTCGCGCGCACGACGGCTTCGGTTACCGCAGGGTGGCCGTGCCCGAGGCCGGCTGCGGTCCACGTCGAGGTGAGGTCCAAGAGACGCCGGCCACCGGCCTCGACGAGCCAGCAGCCGGATCCCTCCACCACCGCGAGCGGGAAGAAGCGCAGCTTCTCGATGCCTGCCACGCTGCGAAGGTCGCGCTCGTACAGGGCGCGTGCTTCGGGCGCAAGGCTCTCGGGAAGGCTGCCCCTCACCGGGTCGTCGCCCCGAGCGGCACCCGCAGGTCGGGCACGAGCTCTTTGGACGCGGGCTCGCTGATCTCCTCGGAGAGGCCCTTCCCTACCTTGGTTGCGAGACCTGGCATCAGGAAGGTGATCCCGAGCCCTACGGCCGCAACCATGAACGCGATGAACACCGAGGCAGTCGCGCTCACCTGACCCTTCACGTTGAAGTAGAAGACAGCGATCATGAGCGCCGCGCCCAGGACGGGGAACACAAGCTCCCAGAGCCGGTCCTTACGCTCGCGGGCGAGCTGGACGATCGTGCCGATCTCCACGAACAGGTACGCGATCATGAGCGTCATCGCCCCGATCGTCGCGAAGTAGAAGTACGAGTCGAGCGCCGCGTCGCCGGTTCCAACCACCGGCCGACCAGTCGCCCAGGAGGTGAGGGCGACCACGAAGGAGACGACCAGGATGAACGCAATCGCGTAGAGGGGCGCTCCCTGGCGCCGGTCGAGCCGTGCGAACGCTCGTGGTCCGAGACCGTCGCGGCTGAACGCAAATAGGAGACGACCCGACGTCGCCGCTGCCGAGAGGTGGCAGGCGAACGCCGACATCAAGGCGGCGAAGGAGATTACAAGCTCAAACCACGTCCCGATGAACGAGGCCCCGAGCGTGGCGAGGGAGTTGCCCTGGGTCTGGAAGGTGTGCAGCCCCGCCGCGCTCGTGCCGTAGCCGACGGTCTGGACGTACATCATGAGGACGAACAGGATGCCGGTGAGGACGATGGCGCCGGTCAGTGCCCGCGGGATGTTGCGCCGCGGGTTGTCCGTCTCCTCGCCGAGCGCTGCGCAACCCTCGAAGCCGGCCCAGGACAGGAAGCCTGCGACGACCGCTCCCATGACAGCGGTGAAGCTCGATCCCTTGAAGCTGAACACGCTCCCGGTGAGTCCGGTGTGGGGTGCACCGCCCTTGGAGAGGATCACAATGGCCAGCACGATCATCGCCACGATCCCTACCCCTTCGATCGCGAGCAGCGTCCTCGTCACGACGCGCAGGTTCCTCGTGTTGAGAAACGCCGACAGCAGCACCGCGCCCAAGGCCGAGATCACCCAGGGCACCTGGAAGGGGTGTGCGGGGTTCCCCTGGACGGCGCGGATGAAGGCGTTGAGAAAGCTGCCGACCGCAGCGAGGCAGCAGATCGAGAAGAAGGCGTAGGTCGCCATGATGCAGAATCCGCTGAAGAACCCCGCTCGAGGGCCGACGGTCATGCCGACCAGCGCGTACGCGCTTCCCGCGTGGTTGTAGCGCTGGGTCAGCCGGACGAAGCCGTGCGCGATCAGGGCGATGCCGATGGCGGCCAGGATGAAGACCAGCGGGACTGCCTTGCCGACTGCTGCAACGGTCCCCTGTCCGTTTCCCGACATCGCGAGCGTGGGACCGACGATCCCGAGCGAGAGTCCGAGGGCTCCCCAGAGCTTCAGGGTCCTGCGCGGCCTGTCCGTTGACCGGGTCGAATCCTCGGCACTGTTGTGGAGCGCTCCGGACATGGTGGTCATGGGTTCCTCCCCCTGTTCATGCGGTGGGCGGCGGTCTCCCGCCGGACCACCGGGTGCGGTGGTGCTGGTCAGCTCCTGTCCAGTCGGTCGGTCGTCATCTGTTCCCTCTCATGCGGACCAGGCGAAGCGCAGTAGGTCAATCAGCTCGGCCATCGTGTGGCCCTTGCCCATCTCGACCTCGTGGCGGCGCACCGCCACGAGCGCTTCGAGGAGGTCGTGGCCGAGCAGCCGGGCCATCGTGGCCGAACTCTCGAGAGCGTCGAGGGCTTCCGCCTGGTCACCGCCGAGCGCGGTGATGCCTGCCTGTGCACGGAACTCGTCGTCGAGGGTCTGAGGATCGACGGTGGTCTCCGCGGGCAAGGGACGGGGATTCTCCAGTCCATCGAGCACGAGCCCGAGCAGGACCGCCATCGCCGCATAGGGGTTCGCGGAGGGGTCGACGCACTTCACCTCGACATGCGCGCCGTAGGGGTTGCCGGTAGTGGCCGTGCAGAGCCGGATCGCGGCTTCCCGATTCTCGAGCCCCCAGCAGTTGAACGCGCCCGCCCAGTGCCCCGGCTGAAGGCGCAACGTGGAGAGAACCGAAGGCGCGAGCACTCCGATCGCATCGGGGAGGCCAGCGACGAGACCCGCCACGATCGATGCGCCGTCGTCCGTAAGGCCATGGGGACCGTCGCCGCCGGACAAGAGTGGCCGGCCGTCGTGGGCGAAGGAGAAGTGCACGTGCGCGCCATTGCCGATGCCTTCTACGAGCGCCTGTGGCGAGAACGACACACGCCGACCGTGATGCCGAGCGGCTTCGGAGACCAAGATGCGTGCGCACACATGCGCGTCGACCGCCTCGAGAGGGTCGAGCGGCGGGAGAGAAAGCTCGAACTGGCCGGCGCCGTACTCGGCGTGGAGCTGTTCGAGCGGGAGCCCCGCGAGGTCGAACCCAGCATGCAGGTCGTCGAGGAAGGCCGTGTTCTCCAAGAGTGGACGAGCGCCGTAGGCAACGCCGGGGATCACCGTGCCGCCCTGCGCGTCGAAACAGACGAACTCGAGCTCGATAGCTGCTCGCACGGAGACCCCCACGGCATGGGCACGCGCCATCTGCCGGCGCAGCGCCGTGCGCGGGCAGAATGCGAGCGGACTGCCGTGCTGGTCGACGAGCTCGACGGGTGCCCAGGCGTGCCCGGCGTCGGTGCGGCGCAGCGCGCCGAGGTCAAGCCGGAGACGCATGTCACCCACCGCGCTGAACGACGGCGTGAAGGCGATGGCGTCGTCGACGCAGAAGACCGCCCACGAGGGCGACGCGCCGAGTCCCGGCACGGCGAACGCACCGAGCCGAGGCAGCGCCACCTGCTTGGCCCGAAGCACGCCGGCCGAGTCGACATACGTGCCGCGCACCGTGCGGATCCCCGCCGCGCCGAGCTCTGCTGCCAACGCGGCGACCCGCTGTGGGCTGGGGAGGGGCATGGCGGTCGGGTCCGGCGGGATCACCTTGGCGCTCCACGCATCGATGCAGGGCCAAGCGGGCTCGCCGCGAGTGCTGTAAGGGATCTTACGAATGGCCGAGGAACCATGTCTACGGTAACATTAGTGCCACGCCCACCGCGCCGACAAGAGCCTTCCGCACCGTGAGGGCAAGCGTCTCGGGAGGAGGCGGACGGCGGGTGGGAAGAGCCGGTCGGCGGGAGAAAGGGGACGACACATGTGCCGCCTGATCGGCTGGGCAGTGGACCAGCCATCGACGCTCGTCGATCTCGTTGGGTCCGGGAGCTTCGAAGTGCTTCGGGACGTCTCCGCGTTCCATGCCGACGGCTGGGGCGCTGCGTACGCGCGGGAGGCTGATAGCAGTGGTCCGCCGCGGCTCGAGGTGTATCGGTCCACCGCGCGCGCCGGCAGCGACGCCGAGTTCTGTTCGGTGGCGACCACCGTGGCTGCGCGGGCGGGGCTGATCCACCTGCGGCGCGCGACCGACGGGTTCGTCGTGCGCGAGGAGAACACCCACCCGTTCGTGGTCGACGGCTGGGCCTTCGCGCACAACGGCGGGATCCCGCGGTCCGAGCGCCTCGATGCCTTGACTAGTTCCCGCTCGCGTGACCGCCGGCGCGGGGACACGGATAGCGAGCGGTACTTTCTGGTGCTGCTGGAGCGGGTCGAAGCCTGTGGCAGCCTTCTCGAGGGTATCCGCGCCGCGATTGCCGACGTGCGCGAGGTGTGCGGCACCGCGTCGATGAACGCGGTCCTCCTCGGCCCCAACGTGATGGCTGTCATCCACGCATCGCGCGGCGCGTCTCCGCCGCTGTCCGAACTGATCGAGACAGCGGGCGGTACATCCGGACGGTTGCCACGGGGCCACTGCGACCGCTACTACGATCTCGTCTACCGACCTCTTGGAACCGGGGTCATCGTCTCGTCGACCGGAATGCCCGACGACACCTGGCGCGATCTCCCCCACGAGTCGGTGCTCATCGCCGACGTCGCAGCGGCGACCTTCGAGGTGCACCCAGTTGCGGGTGCCCTCGCAGAGTCCGCGGCGGGCTAGCACGCCGGCGCGTGGATGCCGCGTCGACCGGATCTCTCGCGCACGGCTGCCACCCGCATTCGAACCCGTCGGCGTACGCTCTGAGGCTGGTGCGAGAACCGGTGGCTCTTCCGGGTGGCCTCAGCGTCGCCGAGCAGCTCCGTCGCTCCCTCGGGGAACTGGCTCCCGCCGAGCGACGGGTGGCGCGGGCGCTCCTCGCTGTCTATCCCGCTGCAGGTCTCGGCACCGTGGCCGGGTTGGCAGAAGAGGCGTCGACCAGCTCGGCGACCGTGGTGCGGCTCGTCCAGAAGCTTGGCTACGCCGGCTTTCCCGAGTTCCAAGAGACCCTTAGGTGTGAGCTGGCAGACCGGCGGACGGGGCCCGTGGAGCGGCTCGACACGACGGCGACACGCGGAACGGACGTGCTCGAGCCGATGGCCAAGCGACTCGCAGACGTCACGGCGAGCATCCTCACAACCGTCCCGCGCGCGGAGCTTGACGCCGCCGTGGCGCTCTTGGCGGATACCAAGCGTCGCGTGTACCTAGCCGGGGGGCGCGTCAGCCACTCGCTCGCGGAGTACCTCACGACGCACCTCGGCCGCATGCGACCGGGTGTCCATCTCATGCCGCGCGACCGGATGCGCCGTCATGCGGAGCTCTTGGACCTCCGCCGCCGCGACGTCCTTGTCGTCCTTGATTTTCGACGCTACGAGGCGGCGACCGTGGACCTCGCCACCCGGGCGCGCCAGCGAGACGTGCGCCTCGTGGTCATCACCGACGTGCTGCTCTCTCCGGCTGCGCGCGACGCCACGGTAGTGCTTCCCGTCGAAGTGGACAGTCCGTCACCCTTCGACACGTCGGTCTCCTCGATCGCGCTGTTGGAGGTGCTCCTGTTCGCGACCATCCACGCGTTGGGTGAGCCGGCGCTCGAGCGGATGAGCGAGTGGGACCGGCTCGCCGAGTCCGAGATCGTCTACGAGTAAGCGCGGCCGACGTTCTGTATCCGTGCTCGTGCCGGGGCGCGGTCTGCTGGGTGCGCCCCGTCGAGAAGGCCCCCCACGCCTGGGAGATCGTTGAACAACCCGTTGGCCGGTGGTCTGGCCAGGCGTCGTGTTCGTCCTGTGACTTCGGGACATGTCTGGACCGAAGCGCCCGCACAGAGACGGCTCGACCCGGTCACCCAGGTTGGGCAAAGCCAAAGGAACGGTCCCTCAGGAACGTCGCGAGAACCGTTCGCCACAACTTCAACAATCTCCTAGAGTCCGGCGGGTGACGTCGACCTTCACGGTCGAGGACGACCTCGAGCCCTACCGCAAGGAGCTCACCGGCTACTGCTACCGCATGCTCGGTTCGGGTTTCGAGGCCGAGGACGCCGTGCAGGAGACCCTCGTGCGGGCGTGGCGGCACGCGTCGGGCTTCGAGGGACGCTCGAGCCTGCGGTCGTGGCTCTACCGGATCGCGACCAACGTCTGCATCGACATGTGCCGGCAGGTGCAGCGACGCGCCCGGCCAATGGAGCTGGGTCCCTCCTCGCTCCCCGACGAGACGCTGCTCGGGCCTCCGCGTCCGGAGTCGACGTGGGTCACCCCCATCGCCGACGGCAGGGTCGGGGACCGACCCGAGGATCCCGCCGAGCTCGCCGCCCACCGAGAGTCCGTCCGGCTCGCCTTCGTCACGGCGCTCCAGCACCTTCCGCCGCGCCAACGTGCCGCCCTCATCCTGTGCGAGGTGCTGCGCTGGTCGGCTGCGGAGGTCGCCACGCTGCTCGGTACCAGCGTCCCCGCCGTCAACAGCGCGCTCCAGCGGGCGCGCGCCACGCTCGCGTCCCTGCCCGGACGGCCGGCGTCGGGCCCGCTCGACGACCCCGACGCGCAGCTCTTGGCGCGCTACGTCGACGCCTTCGAGCGGTACGACATCGATGCCCTCGTGCGCTTGCTCCACCGCGACGCGGTGCAGTCCATGCCTCCCTTCGCGCTGTGGCTCCAAGGCGCCGAGCGCATCGGCGCCTGGATGGTGCAGCCGCAGCCGAGCCACTGCCGCGGCTCGCGCCTCATCGCGACCGCGGCAAACGGGTGCCCCGCCTTCGGGCAGTACCGGCCGGACCCCGCCGGCGGCTACTCGCCGTGGGCCGTCCAGGTGCTCGAGATCTCCGGGGGGAAGATCGCGGAGATGGCGTTCTTCCTCGAGATGATGGCACCCGGGCGCCTCTTCGGCGCCTTCGGCCTGCCGGCCCACCTGGACGCCACGGGCGCCGTCTGACGAGGCTGGCCCCCGACGCGCTCAGATCAGCTTGTGCGCGGTCAGCCATGCCCGGGCGACCGCGGCCGGCTGCTTCTTTGTTGTGGTCACCAGCAGGTTCAGCTTGGAGAGCGCCGCCGTCGTGAGCCGCTTGGACAGCCTGTCGAGCGCCTTGCGCACCCCCGGTTTGTCGACCGACGTGCGGATCACCGGGATCACGTATGTGGCCCCCTCGAGGTGCTTTGTGTCCTTCAGCTCCACGAAGTGGTTGGACTGCACGGTGCCGTTGCTCGAGAACAGCTCGACCACCTGGACCTGTCCGTTCTTCAAGTCGGCGACGGAGATGGGCCCCGCCTCGTCGGTCTGCTTGAACGACGCGAAGTGGAGGCCGTAGACGCTCTCCAAACCCTTCAGGCACCCCTCGTATGTCGGGCACTCGGGAGGACCGCCCAAGACGAGCTTCGACGCGACGGGCTTCAGCGAGGCGATCGTCTTCAGGTGGTACTTCTTCGCGGTCGCGCGGGTGACCGCGAAGACGTTGGTGTCGATGGCCTTGGCGGCGGGGAGGACGGTGACCTTGTACTTCTTCAGGTGCGCCTTCAGGTACCGCTCGGCTGCGGCCAAGGTCTTGGACTGGGGGAGTGTCGCGCCGTTGCCGGCGAGGTAGTTCACGAGGGACCCGGCGTAGTCCGGCTCGAGGTCGATCTGGCCGTGCTCGAGCGCCGGCACCACGATCGCCCTCGTCCCGAGCGAGGGCTCGACCCTCACCTTGTAGCCCGCGTGCTCGAGGACGTCGGCGTAGAGGTTGGCGACGATTGTCTGCTCCTCGAAGTTGGTCGACCCGATCACGATGGTCGGCTTCGCCGCCTTGTGGGACGCAGGAGCGGCTCCCGCGGCAGGCAGCCCCACGAAGGCAAAGGTGCTCGCCGCAACGAGCGCGGTCAGCGTGACGGTCGTGGCGACCACAGCCGCACAGGCTGCGCCGCGCGTGCGCAGAGGGGTCTTCATCTGGGCCTCTCCTCTCTGTTGTCCGACCACCGTAGCGGCCGGGGGCCTCCGCACCACCGCGGCACGTTCACGCCACCGCTGTGCTCGTGCCCGCGCGCACGAGGAGCGTCCCATCGCGGCGGAGCGGCCGAGGCGTGGCGAGACGCTGCAGGCGCGCGAAGACGACGGCCACGAGGGCTGCCGTCAGGACGACCAGCAGCCCCCCGCAGAACGCCTCGACGGTGTCGTTCGTGTCGAGGCCGGCGATGACGTAGGTGCCGAGGTCCGAGTAGCTCACGTAGGCGGCGAGCGTCGAGGTCGCGACCACCTCGATCGCCGCGACCCGCACTCCCGTTGCGACGACCGGCAACGCCAGGGGCACCTCGACTCCGAGCATCACCTGCACGGCGTTCATCCCCATGGCGCACGCGGCGTCGCGCACGTCCCGGTCCACCTCGCGCACACCGACGTAGGTGTTGGTGAGGATCGGAGGGACGGCCAGGACGCCGAGCGCGAGGAACGACGCGAGGAACCCGTTCCACGCAAGGGAGATCGCCGGCAGGATCGCGAAGAGCGTGAGCAGCGCGAGCGTCGGGATCGCACGTGCGGCGTTGGCCGAGTTCACGGCCAGGAGGGCGCCGCGTCCGAAGTGGCCGAGCACGAGCCCTGCGCCGCCGCCGAGCACCAGCGCCGCGCCCACGACGGCGAAGGTCAGCGCCACCTGGTGGACGAAGAGCGCGGGGATGCCGTTTGCCCCGCGCCAGTGTGTGACCTGCGCGAACCATGTCGCGACCTGCGAAAAGAAGTGCATGTCAGGCCCGCGCGTCCGCCGCCGGGAGTCGGTGCCTGCCTCGCGACCACGGCACGAGCAGCCGTTCCGCCCCGACGAGGAGGAGGTCGAGGACCGCCGCGAGCGCGACGGACAGGACCAGACCGGCGAGCACCTCGGTCCCGTTGTCGGCGTTGAACCCGGTCGTGATGAGGCGTCCGAGCCCGCCGAGGCCGATGAGCGCGGTCACCGTCACTAGACCGACCACCGTCGTCGTCGCGATCCTGAGCCCGCCGAACAGGTAGGGCAGCGCGAGCACGAGGTCGACCCGCACGAGCGCGGCCGCCGGTGAGTACCCCGAGGCGGCGGCGGCCTCCCGCACGTCTCGTGGCACGGCGTCGAGGCCCGCCACGATGTTCATCACCAGGATGAGCAGCGTGTAGCCCACCAGTGCGACCTCTGCGGTGAGGACGGTGCCGATCCCGGTGAGCGGGAGGATGATGACGAACAGCGCGAGCGACGGGACGACGTACAACGCGCTCGAGAAGGCGAACACCGGGAGCCGTACGAAGCGGTAGCGCCACGCGGCCACCGCGAGCGGCAGGGAGACCACGAGGCCGATCCCCACCGCGAGCAACGAGAGCTGGAGGTGCTGGAAGAGGTCGGCGCGCACTGTCGGCCACGCCGGGAGCGCGCTCCACTCGAAGAGTCCGGCGATCATCGCCCCGCCCGGCACCGCCACGACGCTACCGCTCCGCCGACCGCGCGCGCCCGCGGCCGCGGGAGCTCCTGGCGCGTCCCGTGGGTAACCTAGTCGCCCCATGATCGTGCTGGACTCGCTGTCCAAGCGCTACGCCAAGGGCGCCCCCGCCGTCGAGTCGCTCTCGATGGAGATCCGCAGCGGGGAGATCTGCGTCCTCGTCGGCCCGTCGGGCTGCGGGAAGACGACCACCCTGCAGATGATCAACCGCCTGGTCGAGCCGACGAGCGGCCGAGTCCTCATCGACGGCGAGGACGTGACCGCCATGGACGCCGTCGCCTTGCGCAGGCGCATCGGCTACGTGATCCAGCAGGGCGGGCTCTTCCCGCACCGGCGGGTGTCGGACAACGTCGCGGTCGTGCCGCGCCTCCTCGGCTGGGAACGCCGCCGCGTCGCGCAGCGCGTGGGCGAGCTCCTGGAGCTCGTCGGCCTGGACCCCGACCGCTACGCGCGGCGTTACCCCCACGAGCTGTCGGGCGGGGAGCGCCAGCGGGTCGGCGTCGCCCGCGCGCTCGCCGCCGACCCTCCGGTGCTGCTCATGGACGAGCCGTTCGGCGCGGTCGACCCCGCCACCCGCCAGCGCCTCCAGCAGGAGCTCGTCGATCTCCAACGCGCGCTCACCAAGACGATCGTCTTCGTCACCCACGACATCGACGAGGCGGCCCGGCTCGGAGACCGGATCGCAGTGCTCTCGAAGGGCGCGGTCCTCGAGCAGTACGACGCACCCGTGGAGGTGCTCGGACGCCCGTCGACGCCCTTCGTCGCCAGCTTCGTCGGTGCCGACCGCGGCGTGCGCAGGCTGTCGGTCGTCACCGTCCGTCACGACGACCTCTTCCATCCCCTCGAGGTCACCCCGTCGACGCCGATGTCGGAGGTCGCGACGCGCGCGGCGCGCTGCCGGTCGCCGCAAGGAGGCGTGCCGGGGGAGTGGAGCGGTGCCGGGGACCCCGCCGAGACCCGGTGGGCGATCGTGGTCGAAGAGGGCCGCCTGGCCGGCTGGGTGGCGGTCGACGACGGTGCCTCCGACCCGGCGTGCACGGCGGGCGCACTGGCGCAGCCCTTCGCCGTCGAGGTTCCCCTCGGCACCACGCTTCGCGCGGCGCTCGCCGAGATGCTGGAGCACGACGTGAGCTGGCTGCCGGTCGTCGAGGACGGCCGCTACCTCGGCGTCCTCACGCCGAACCTCGTCCACGCCGCCATGCGGCGCTCGCTCAACGACCCGCAGCGCAGGGAGGAACGCCAAGACCGCTCCCGGGCGGTGGCGGGCGCCACAGCTCCTCGCTGACGGGCGGGGCAGCCCTGTTCGCGCGAGCAGGTTCGCGCGAGCAGCTTCGCGCGAGCGGGCCGACGTGCCGGCCCGGCTCCTCCGATCAGGACGCCTTCCTGCGGCTCACCGCTGCCTTCTTCGTCCCCGCCGCCTTCTTCGCGGCCGTCTTCTTCGTCCCCGCCGCCTTCTTCGCCGCCCCCGACTTCGCCCCCGCCGCCTTCTTCGTCCCCGCCCGTTCGGCAGCTGGCCCGAGGAGACGTGCCTTGCCGCTCCGTCCGGTGCCGTCGCGCGCACCCCCCCTCGTCGCGCGCAGGCTCGCTTCCAGCGCGTGGAGCAGGTCGACCACCGGCGCGCCCTCCGGCGCCTGGGGCTCCACTGCCACCACGGCGCCCGAGCGCTTCTGCTCGATGAGGTCCTCGAGCCGCTCCCGGTAGGTGTCGCGGTGCTCCTCGGGGTCCCACGCCGTGGTCATCGAGTCGATGAGCATCGTGGCCATCTCGAGCTCCTGGGGCGACCAGTCGGCTTCGACCGGCAGCGTGTCGATCTCGGCCACGGGGTCCCGGACCTCGTCGGCGTACAGGAGCGTCTCGACGACCAGCGTGTCGGCGCGTGGACGGATGGCCACGAGGTACTGCTTCTCGCGCAGCACGAAGGTGGCGAGGGCGACCTTGTTCGACCGAAGCATCGCCTCGCGCAGCAGCGCGTACGCCCGCTCGGCGCCCTTGCCGCCCCCCTTCGCCGGCGGCGCCAGGTAGTACGTCCGGTCGAAGTACACCGGATCGATGTCGGCGAGGTCGACGAAGCCCGACACGTCGATCGTCTTGGAGCGCCCCGGGGCAACCGAGGCGATCTCCTCGGGGCTCAGGAGGACGTACTCCCCGCCTCCCAGGTCGTAGCCCTTCACGATGTCCTGGTAGGGGACTTCCTCGCCGGTCCGCTCGTTGACACGCTTGTTCCGGACGCGGTCCGAGGTCCCCGCCTGGAACTGGTTGAAGCGGATGGACTTCTCCTCCGTGGCGGAGAACAGCGCCACGGGCACGTTCACCAGGCCGAAGCTGAGCGACCCGGTCCAGACGGCTCTGGCCATGCCGCCCCCTTCCTTGTCCGACGAGCTCCAATTCAAGCAGGAACCCGGTACCGCTGACCAGGGCGTCTCCAAACCTCGCCGATGCGCCGCCCCATCCACCACCGCGTCACACCCCGTTGCGATGCTGGAGGCATGCAGCGGCACGCGCAGCCCGACGGACGGAGGACCCGGCGACGGCCCGGCGGCGGGTGCCACCTCGTCCTCGTGAGCGGCGGGGCGGGTGGGTCGGGGGGCGCACCGGACGCGCCGGGCGGGCAGCCGGCCCCCGCCGAGGTGGCCGCCGCGCTCGCACGGGCCACCGACGAGGTCGTGGCCACCTCACCGCTCGTGCTCCCGCTCGCCCTGTCGCTGTGCATGGAGCGTCACGACGCCGGCGTCGAGGGACTGATCGCGGTCATGCAGGCCCTGCGCAAGGCGGTGCTCGCCGAGTCCGGCCTCGACGCGGCGAGCGAGCCCGTCCCCCTCGTCGCCGGCGACCCGAGGACGGCGGCCCTCCGCCTGGCCGAGCACCTGCGGGCGCTCCTCGTCCGTGCGGCACAGGCGTGCGCCGCCGCGCCGGACGAGGTGGCGAGCGCCGCGGCGGCCCGCCTCGCGTAGCCTGACGGCACGCCGCTCGACTCCTACCGGTCCAAGCGCGACCCGGCGCGCACCCCCGAGCCCGTGCCCGCCGACGACGCGCGCCCACGCAGGCGCCGCCGGGGCAGCCCGAGGTTCGTGATCCAGGAGCACCATGCCAGACGGCTCCACTGGGACCTGCGCCTCGAGCGCGACGGCGTCTACGTGTCCTGGGCGGTGCCCAAGGGGCTGCCGACCGACCGGGTGCGCAACCACCTGGCCGTGCACGTGGAGGACCATCCCCTCGCGTACGGGTCCTTCGAGGGCACCATCCCGGCAGGGGAGTACGGGGCCGGCGAGGTCACGATCTGGGACTCGGGGACCTACGAGGCGACGAAGTGGACCGAGCGCGAGGTCAAGTTCCACCTGCACGGCCGGCGCGTGGACGCCCGCTTCGTCCTGTTCCGGACCCGGGGCGACGACTGGATGCTCCACCGTGAGGACCCTCCGCCCGAGGGGTGGGAGCCGGTGCCCGAGCTGGTGCGCCCGATGCTCGCCGTGGCCGGGGAGCTGCCCGACGAGCACCGCCACGACTGGCGCTTCGAGTTCAAGTGGGACGGCGTCCGCACGATCGCGTACGTCGAGGGCGGGAGCGTGCGGCTGACGTCGCGCCGTGACCTCGACCGCACGGCCGCCTATCCGGAGCTGCGCACGCTCGGCGCGGTGCTCGGCTCGCGCCAGGTGGTCCTCGACGGCGAGGTGATCGCGCTCGACGAGAACGGGAGGCCGAGCTTCGAAGCCCTCCAGCCGCGCATGCTCGTCGAGGACTCGGCACGCGCCCGCCGGCTGGCTGCCGCCCGGCCGGTCACCTACATGGTCTTCGACCTCCTGCACCTCGACGGGTCCTCCACGACCGGCCACCCCTACCTCGCCCGCCGCCGGCTCCTCGAGGAGCTCCTCCCCGCCGGCGAGCACTGGGCCGTCCCTCCCTCGCATCGTGGTCCGGGGGTCCACCTCCTCGAGGCCGCGCGGGCGGAGGGGCTCGAGGGCATCGTCGCCAAGCGCGCCGACAGCCCCTACCGACCCGGTCAGCGGAGCCGCGACTGGGTGAAGGTGAAGGTCCACCGCACCCAGACCGTGGTCGTGGGCGGGTTCAGCGCTCCGAGGGGCACGCGCCGGGGGTTCGGGGCGCTCCTCGTGGGGGTCCAGGGCGACAGGGGGCTCGCCTACGCCGGCAAGGTGGGGACCGGCTTCGGCGACCAGGCGATCACCGACCTCCTCGAAAGGCTCCGCCCCCTCCGGCGGCGCACGCCGCCGTTCTGCAGCGCGGTGCCGGCGGGCGAGGCGTCGGGGGCGACCTGGGTCGAGCCGGAGCTCGTCGGAGAGGTGCGCTTCAGCGGGTGGACCCGCAGCGGGCGCCTCCGGCAACCTGCGTGGCTCGGCCTGCGCGACGACGTGCGCCCCGCCGAGGTGGCGCGCGAGGCGTGAGGCGTCCGTGAGCCCGGAGTCGAAGACCGTGACCGAGGTGGAGGGGCGGCGCCTCACGCTCACGAACCTCGACAAGGTCCTCTACCCCGAGGCGGGCTTCACGAAGGCCGACCTCATCAACTACTACGTGCGGATCGCGCCCGTGCTGCTCCCGCACCTGGTCCGCCGCCCGGTCACCTTCGTGCGCTTCCCCGACGGAGTGGACGGCGGCTCCTTCTTCGAAAAGCGCGTGCCGCGCGGTGCCCCGGGCTGGGTGCAGGCCGTCGACGTGCCGCGCTCCGGACGCTCAGGACCCGCCCAGACCATCCACGCGCCCTTGATCGGGGACCTCCCCTCGCTCGTCTGGGCGGCCAACCTCGCGGCAGTCGAGCTCCACGTGCCGCTGTGGCGAGCCCGGCGGCGCGCGCAGTACGGCCGGTTCGACCAGATGGTGCTCGACTTGGACCCCGGACCGCCGGCGACCGTCGTCGAGTGCTGCCGGGTGGCCGAGCTGCTCGTCGGGGTGCTGGCGCAGCGGGGGCTGGACGTGGTGCGGCCCAAGACGAGCGGGAAGAAAGGCCTCCAGCTCTACGCCGCGCTCTCCCCGGCGCGCCCGTGGGAGCGCGTGCGCGAGGAGGCCAGGGCGATCGCAGAGGCCGCAGCGCGCGAGCACGGCGACCTCGTGGTCGCGCGCATGCGAAGGGACCTCCGCCCCGGGAAGGTCTTCATCGACTGGAGCCAGAACGTGCCTGCCAAGACGACCGTCGCCGCCTACTCGTTGCGGGCCGGGCCGCGGCCGTCGGTGTCCACGCCGGTCACGATGGCCGAGGTGGCGGCGTGCGCCGCGGGTGGCGATCCCGAGGTGCTCCGCTTCGGCCCGACAGCCGTGCTCGAGCGGGTGGGGGAGCTCGGCGACCTGTTCGCCGTCGGCTGAGGGGACCGCCTCAGGCGACGTCGCCGGACCCGACCAGGCGGGCGCCGTAGTAGGTCGTCAGGTACTCGAGCGCCTTGGCCTGGCGCGCCTCTATGGGCTCGGGCGCGCCCGGCTCGAAGACCGCCGTCGCGTCGGGGCAGACGGCCACCTCGAACCCCCGCGCGAAGGCGTCGTAGGCGGTGTGGCGCACGCAGCAGTCCGTGTGCTGCCCGACGAGCACGAGACGGCCGACGTCGTGGCGCCTGAGCTCGTCTTCGAGGGCGCTGCAGGTGAACGACGAGTAGAAGCGCTTCGGCACGATCACGTCGGCGACCTCCGGTCGCAGCGCCTCGATCACCTCGGCACCGGGCGTGCCGGCCATCGCGTGCGGGGGGAAGACGCGGAGCTCGACGTCGGAGGGCTGGTGGGCGTCGTTGGCGTAGACGACGACCCAGTCGCGTGTCGCGCGGGCGCGTGCGGTGAGGCTCCGGATCGGCTCGACGATCCCGCGTGCCGCAGGGTTGGCGAGCGGGCCGTCCACGAAGTCGTTCAGCATGTCCACGACCACGACCGCGCTCCGCACCGCACGCCACCTGCCTTCGCTCGCCTGCGGACCTTCCCCGACCCGAGCGTCTCCCTGTCGCCCCGATTGTGGCGCGCCGGGGACCCCGGCGTGCGTCAGAGCGCCCCGGCCTCGATCGCCGCCATGACCGCGGCCACGACGTCCTCGACGAAGGCGCCGTTGAGCGGGAGGTGCCCGTGCAGCAGCCGGTGGTACGCGGGGCCGTAGAGCAGGTCCATGATCAGCCCCGTGTTGGCGCCGGGTGCGAGCTGGCCGCGCGCGATCGCCCGTTCCAAGACGGCCATGTGGCTGGCGCGCATCGGGGCGATGAAGCGCTCCCGCCAGCCCCCTGCGAGCTCGGGGTCCCGCTGGACCTCGGCGATCAGCCCCTTCAACGTCCTGCCCGTGGCCGGACGCCGGACCACCCGCGTCCACCCGCGGAGCAGTTCGAGCAGGTCGGCACGGAGGTCCCCGGTGTCGGGGACGGGCTGGCGGTCGAGGAAGTCGGTGACGAAGGCGTCGAAGGCGAGGGTCCCCTTGGAGGGCCAGCGCCGGTAGACCGAGGCCTTCCCCACGTGGGCCCGTGCAGCGACCTCCTCGATCGTCATCGCCGCGAGACCGCGTTCGGCCAGGAGCTCGGTCGTCGCGTCGAGGATGGCGCGCTCGGTCTCCGTGCTGAGAGGCCGGCCGCGGGGAGCCGGGCCCTCGTGCTCGCCGTCGTCGCGGGCCACCGTCCCTCCACCCTAGCCCATGCCGTGCGCTCCGAAACGGACCGTTCTGTTTCTTTGGCTTCTACGGCGTCGGGCGGCACTGGCACCCGTGTCCGACACGGGGGATGGTCAATCGGGAATAGCCCAGCACGGGCGGCGTTGCAATCGGGTGTCGTCGAATGCTAAACGATACGTACCGTTTCATATCATGCAGACCGCCAACCAAGTGAGATCCGAGATGCCCGAGCACGCCCCCACGGCCGTCATCCCCACGTCAGCCATGCCCAGGTCCGCCGGTCCCAGTTCAGGCGGCCCCAGTTCAGGCGGCCCCGGTTCAGGCGGCCGCGACGTCGCTGCCTCCCAGCCCGCGGTGCGCCACGAGGGCGCCGCACTGGCGCTCATCCTCGCCGTGGCCTTCATGGTCGTCCTCGACTTCAGCATCGTGAACGTCGCCCTCGCGTCGATCGAGCGCGAGCTGCACGCAGGCACGGCGGCCGCCCAGTGGGTGGTCACGGCCTATGCCATCACCTTCGGGGGCCTGCTCGTCCTCGGGGGGAGGATCGGGGACCTCTTCGGGCGACGCCGCATGTTCGTGGCAGGCCTCGTGCTGTTCTCGCTCGCCTCCCTCGCAGGCGGGCTGGCGACGTCGATCGGCGCCCTCGTGGCCGCGCGTGCCGTGCAGGGTGTCGGGGCGGCCCTGCTCGCACCCGCCGCCCTCTCGCTGATCACGACGAGCACCCCCGAGGGCCCGCGTCGGAACAAGGCGCTCGGGTACTACGGGGCGGTCGCGTCGATCGGCTTCGTGGCCGGCCTCGTCTTCGGCGGGGTGCTCGTCCAGTACCTCGACTGGCGCTCGGTGCTGTGGGTGAACGTGCCCATCGGCCTCGCCGCCGCCGTCCTGGCGCCGGTCCTGATCGTCGAACCTGCGCCGGCCGCGGAGCGGACGCGCCTCGATCTCGGTGGGGCGCTCCTGGTCACGGGTGCCGTCGCCGCCCTCGTCTACGGCATCTCCGAAGGGCCCGACCTCGGGTGGACGTCGCCGACCACCCTCGGTGCCCTCGTGACGTCCGTGCTGGCCGCGGCGGCGTTCGTCCACGTCGAACAGCGCCACCCCGCCCCCCTCGTGCGCCTCGGGATGCTCCGCAGGAAGAGCCTCCGCTCGGCCAACCTGACGATGGTCCTGCTCGGGGCGTGGTCGGCGGGCGAGCTCCTCACCGTGCCGCTCTTCTTCCAGCTCGTGCTGCACTACTCGCCCCTCGTGACGGGCCTGGCGATGGCGCCCCAGGGCGTGGTGGGGTTCCTCGGCGCCTCCTCCGGCGCGCGCGCCGTCCGACGCGTCGGACTTCGGAGGCTCCTCGTCGTCGCGGCGAGCGCGGCGGGTGTCGGGCTCCTGCTCCTGGCGATCTGCTTCACCACCAGGCAGTACGGGCTCTTCCTCCCGGGCTTCGTGCTCGCGGGCTTCGGCACGGCGGTCACCGCTTTCGGGGCGACCGTCGCAGCCACCAAGGGCGTCGCCGACGACGAGCAGGGTCTCGCCGGAGGGCTCGTCAACATGTCCCGCCAGGTGGGCGCCGCCCTCGGCGTCGCCTTGACGGCGGCGATCATCGGCTCCGGCGCGACCTCCGGCGGGTCCGTCGGCCCCGACCGCGCGTCGCTGCTCGTGGTCTCGCTGTTCGGCCTGCTCGCCGCCGCGGTCGCCGGCCGCGGGATCGCCCCGCGCCACGACCGGGCCGGCGCGCTCGAGGACGGGGTGGCTGCGAGCCCGGAGAGGGTCACAGGAAGCCCGGAGCGGGCCGGCGTCATCGTCGTCCCACCCGTGGTGCCCGTCTCCGCACCGGCCAGTGCCTCCCACCACCTCGCCCGCCGGGTCCGCCCGCTGCACGCCTACCGCGTGGCGCGCTGCCGGATCCACGGGCGGGCACGCGGGGGGTGGGCGGGAGCCCTCGGGACCGGCGGGCTGACCGCTGCGGGAGGGCACGAGGCACCGCCGCGCCCGACCGTCTGCTAGCCCCGCGCGTCTGCTAGCCCCGCGGGGGCGGATCGTCTCGGCGGCGCTGGAGGAGCCCGCGCACGTACGCCGCCTGTCCGACGTGCTGGAGGTCGTCCACGAGGGCGTCGACGAGCCTGCTCCCCACCGTTGCCGGGGGCACGCTCGCCTCGTCGACGATCTCGGCGAGGGTGGCGTCGTCCAGCGACCCGACCCACGACACCGTCCGCCGGTGGACGTCCTCGAAGTAGTCGAGGAGCGCGGCGGCCGAGGCGGTCACCCTCCTCGCGGTCGACGCGTCGTGTCCGTAGCCGGTGTCGGCGTCGTCGAGGTCAAGGGAGAAGCGCGCCGACCACCCGTTGGCGGTCCACACCTGCGGTTGCCCCGCGAGGGAGGAGACCACGCGGTCCTGGATCCTCGTGAGGTGCCAGGCCAGCCACGCGATCGAGTTGGAGCCTTCTGCGGGGGTCTCGGTGAGCTGGTCAGGGGACAGGCCGTTCACGGCCGGGTACAGGGCGTCCCGGACGCGCTCGAACTCGTCGGCCAGCAGCTCGGCAACGGTCATCGGCTCCTCCACTCCCTCTCCCCTTCCTTCCCGTCGACCGCCGACCCGGTACCGCGCGGACCAGCTCGCACTCCGGCGCCCTGCGGGCAGAGCGGGCAGACTTGCGCCGTGCGACGCGTCGGCGACGGGGAGCGGGCGGGCGATCGGGCCTCGCGCATCCTCGCACGGGAGCAGGCGGTCCCGCCCTGCTCCGCGCGCACCTGCGGCTGAGGGCGGGGACCGCAGCCGGTGAGCTGGCCACTCCTCGTGCCTGGGGTCCTCGTGATCGCGGTCACCTCGGCGAACGTGCTCTTCACGATGGTGCTGCCACGCCGGCCATTCGGGATCGACCGCCTCAGCCTCTGGCTCAACCGCCTGGTGCTCGCCGCGATGAGCCGTGTGTCGCGCCTCGTCGCCTCCTACGAGGCCAAGGACGCGGTGCTCTCTCCTGCGGGGCCCTTCGCGCTGGTGCTCCAGCTCCTCGTGTGGGCGGCGGGGCTCACCGTGGGCTTCGGGCTCCTCGTCGCAGCCGACGGGCACTCGCTCCGCGACGGGCTCCTCCAGGCCGTCACCGCCCTGTTCACGGTCGGGGCCGTCCACCGTGGCGGCCCTCCGGTGGTCTCGCTCGACATCGCGGCGGGCGCGCTGTGGGTGGTCATCGTGGCGCTGCAGATCGCCTACCTCCCGACCCTCTACGGCGCCTTCAGCCGCAGGGAGGCGCTGGTCGCGCGTCTCGAGAGCCGCGCCGGGCTGCCCGCATGGGGCCCCGAGGTCCTCATCCGCCACCAGCTCGTCGGGATCGTCGACGCCATGCCCGAGCTCTACGCCGCGTGGGAGGAGTGGGCTGCCGACGTGGCAGAGACCCACACGACCTACCCCGTGCTGCTCCTCTTCCGCTCGCCGGAGCCCTGGTACTCCTGGGTCGTCGGTCTCCTCGCCGTGCTGGACGCCGCAGCGATCCACCTCGCCGCCGCACCGTCGAGCGCGAGCTCGCACGCGCGGCTCTGCCTCCGGATGGGGTTCACCCTGTTCGACCGGATCGCGGCCGCCCTCGGCTGGCAGGTCGACCCCGACCCGGACCCCGAGGGCCCCATCCGCCTGCCGTTCGACGAGTACGCGCACGCGATCGACAAGCTCGCCGAGGCGGGGTTCCCTCTCGAGCGCACCGCAGAGGAGTCCTGGCCCGACTTCCGGGGCTGGCGCGTGAACTACGAGCCCGTGGCGTACCGGCTCGCCGACCGCCTCACCGCGCCGCCCGCGCCGTGGTCCGGCTCACGCCAGCACATGCGCGGCGGCGCCGTCCTCCCGAGGCGCCCGCCCCAGCGCCAGCCGGGGGAGCGGAGCCGGCGCAGCCACGCGATCGTCACCCCGGCCGGACGGCGAGCGCGGCGCTGACCGCGTGCAGACACCTCGCTCGTCGTCGGCTCTGACTGGTTGAGCCGGGGACTGGTTGAGCCGGGCGTCCGTCAGCTCGCCGCGGCGTCCCCGGTCCCGCCGTCGTCGACCCGGACGGCCGAGACCTCGAACTCGAGCGTGACGTTCTCGCTGACGAGCACGCCCCCGGCTTCGAGCGCGACGTTCCAGTTCACGCCCCAGTCCTTTCGGTTCACCGTCGTGGTCCCCTCGAAGCCGATCCGGGTGTTCCCCCACGGGTCCACCACGTCGCCGGTGAACTCGAGGTCGAAGGTGACGGGCTTCGTCACGCCCTTGATCGTGAGGTCGCCGGTCACGCGGTAGGTGGTGGCGGAGACGGGCTCGACCTTGGTCGAGCGGAACGTGATCTCCGGGTACTCGTCCATCGCGAAGAAGTCGTTGCTGCGCAGGTGCGCGTCGCGCTCGGGGTTCCGGGTGTCGATGCTCGCCGCCTTGATGGTCAGCTCCAGGCTGGACTTGGAGGGGTCCTCCACGTCGAAGTAGCCAGAGCCCTCGAACTCGTTGAACGAGCCGCGCACCTTGGTCACCATCGCGTGTCGGGCGACGAAGCCGAAGCGGCTGTGGCTGGCATCGATCTTGTAGGTCCCGGTGAGGGTCTTCGGGACGGTCGTGGTGGTCATGGTTCCTCCTGTGCTCGGTGCTCTCTCGCCGTTGCCGGTGCGCGGCCGCCCGTGTGCGACGACCGCCCACCCTCTCAGCGCCAACACTGGAGGACATGTCATGTATTCCCGCCGCCGGCCTACGATGGGGGGGTGGCGGGCCGCAGGGACCGGAGTGCAGAGGGCAGGGACGGGAGTGCAGAGGGCAGGGACCGGAGTGCAGAGGGCAGGGACGGGAGTGCAGAGGGCAGGGACCGGAGTGCAGAGGGCAGGGTCCCCTGGCTCGACGAGCGCCAGCAGCAGGCGTGGCGGTCGCTCCAGGTCATGCAGGCGCGCCTGAACGCCGCGCTCGCCTGCGAGCTCGCCGCCGATGCCGGCCTGTCCCTGGCGGACTACGTCGTCCTCGTGGTGCTGACCGAGAACCCAGCCGGATCGGCCCGCCTGTTCGAGCTCGCGGGCTACCTCGGCTGGGAGCACAGCCGAGCCTCGCACCACATCGCGCGCATGGCCGCGCGCGGGCTCGTCCGCAAGGAGCGGTGCGCGACCGACCGCAGGGGCGCGGTCGTCTCCGTGACGGCCGCCGGGAGGCGGGCGATCGAGAAGGCCGCGCCCGGACACGTGCGCGCGGTGCGCAGGTACGTCGTCGACGTCCTGTGCGACGACGAGCTCGACGCGCTGGGAGCGGCAGCGCGCAAGATCGTCGGGGCGATCGAGCGCGCCGGGACGGACCCGGCCCCGGCGACCCCCGTCGGCTGACCCGCGGCCACGCCGCTCGGCAGACCCGCGGTCACGCCGCTCGGCGGACCCCGGTCAGTGGGACACAGGTCGGCGGGCCCCCGGTCAGCGGGTCTCTGGGCTCACCCACGTCTCGGCCCCGACCGGCCGGTACGAAGCCAGCGAGTCGAAGACGCCCCGGACGCTCGTCGCAACGGGGATCAGCCGGCGGTTCTCCGGCTTGAGGAGCCCCAGGTCGACCATGCGGTCGAGCTGCATGGCGAGCGGGTCCCAGAAGCCGCCGACGTCGAACAGCACGATCGGCTTCCGGTGGATCCCGAGCTGCGACCACGTCGCCGTCTCGGCCAGCTCCTCGAGCGTGCCGAGGCCCCCGGGCAGCGCGACGAAGGCGTCTGCGAGGTCGTACATGAGCTGCTTGCGCTCGTGCATCGAGCCGACCTCGTGGAGGGCGGTCAGCCCGGTGTGGCCGACCTCGCGGCGGAACAGCCCGGTGGGGATGACACCGGTCACTCTGCCGCCCTCGGCGAGGCAGGCGTCGGCGAGGATCCCCATCAGGCCCGCGCGGCCGCCGCCGTAGACGAGGCCGATGCGCCGCCTCGCCAGCTCCTCGCCGACGGCCCTGGCCGCCCGCTCCACGCGCGCGTCGGTAGGGAGGGACGAGCCGCAGAAGACGCAGACGGACCGAAGCGTCGGCACGGAGCTCACGCTAGGGCCCGCGCCGGGGAGCCTCGGAGCCTCAGTGGGGACGGGGGGCGTCGTCAGTGGGGACGGTGGGTGTCGTCGAGGACAGAGCCGCAGTCCGGGCAGACGAGCGCCGCGTAGCAGACCGTCTCGCCTCCCTCGGGGCTGTCCTCGCACACCCCGCACTCGAGCCACGCGCCGAGCCGGGAGGCACGCCCCGCCTCGTCGAGCACCCACGGGCGGACCTCGAAGGGAGGCCGGTGCCGCACGTGGCGCCGGTGGCCGCACGAGAGCTCCGCGACCCACTCGCCCGCCTCGTCCTGGTGGAAGGCGACGATGGCCCGGTCCTGCACGAGACCGACCCTACGCGCCGGGGCTGCTCCACGCGCCGGACCTGCTCCACGCGCCGTGCCCGACTCCACGCGCCGGGCCTGCTCCACGCGCCGGGGCCGTCTCCCTGGCGCCTTCTGCGGCCGGGAGGTCCGGAATCGCCCACTGTTCGCACAGAGAGCCCGAAAATCAGTCGCCACTTGACGGTTGTGTGGAGGAAATCGTAACGTTGCGGGGTACAACGATCCGCAACGTGTCACCACGCAGTGGCGCCGGGTCCACCCCGCGGCGGCGAATCGAGCTCGTCCGCGGTCGCCCCGGTCCCGGCGCGCTGGATGGGGGGTTGATGTGAGGTTCGCCCAGATGTCGCCGCAGCCGTCGAGGTTCGCCGGATCGCCACCGGGGTGGCGACGGCGGCTCGGGATCCGACGGGGCGCTCCGCTCGCTGCGGGGCTGCTCTCGATGGTGCTCGCCACCGGGCTCGGCTCCGGACTGGGCGCCGGCACCGCCGGCGCCAGCTCGAAGACGCCCAAGGTGGTGACAGGCGGGAGCGCCAGCTATTCCCTCCTGCCCGGCGACGTCTTCACATGGATCATCCCGATCGAGAGCCAGAATGCCTACGAGCCGTACCAGACCAACGTCGAGGACTCGACGTACCTGCCGCTGTACTGGTTCGGCAACGGGTCACGGATCGGGGTCAACTACAAGCTCTCCATCGGGGAGCCGCCCGTGTGGTCCGACGGGGACAAGACGGTCACCGTGCACATGAAGAGCACATACAAGTGGTCCACAGGGGCGCCGGTCACATCCAACGACATCAAGTTCTTCTTCGAGCTCTACCAGGTCGGCAAGTCCAAGATCGGGAACTACCTGCCGGGGCTCCTGCCCGACAACGTGGCGAGCGTGACATACCCGAACTCGACCACCTTCGTGATGCACCTCAAGCGGGCGTACGACCCCGAGTGGTTCGAGGGGAACCAGATGGGATGGATCTACCCCCTCCCCGTCCAGGCCTGGGACAAGACCTCGCTGTCGGCGACCGGTTCGCTGTCCAACTCCTCCACCCCCGCCGGTGCCAAGGCCGTCTTCACATTCATCTTCTCCCAGGCCAAGGACCGCCGGACCTACAGCACAAACCCGATGTGGAAGGTCGTCGACGGGCCGTTCGTGATCGCGAGCTACGACGCGGTCACCCACGCCGCGACGTTCGACCGCAACGCCCACTACACCGGGCCGACAAAGCCGCACCTCGCTTCCTACAGCGTCTACAGCTACACAACAGCGACCGCGGAGCTCGACGCGCTGCGCTCCGGGAAGATCACCTTCGGTTACGTCCCCTACAGCGAGCTGACCCAGGTCTCGTACTTCAAGTCCCACGGCTTCACGATCAAGGCGTGGCCGATCTTCTACGACGAGGTCGTCGAGTTCAGCTACACCTCCAAGGAGTGGGCTCCGCTCTCCAGGCAGCTCTACATCCGCCAGGCGCTCCAGCACCTCATCACAGAGCACCTCTACATCCAGCGCACCTTGGGCGGCTTCGGGTTGCCCGACTACGGCCCGGTGGCGGACTACCCGCACTCGAGCTACGTGGCTCCCTCCCTCACCAAGGACCCCTACCCCTACAGCCCGAGCGCCGCCTCGCACCTCCTCTCGGCCCACGGCTGGGCGAAGGGGTCCGATGGCTACCTCGTCTGCAAGCGGCCGGGCACCGGCCCGCACGACTGTGGGAAGGGGATCGCCAAGGGCCGCAAGCTGACATTCCTCTTCATGTACTCGACCGGGACAACAGCGTTCTTCGCCGAGGTGTCCGCCTTCGCCGCAGCCGCCAAGAAGGTGGGCGTCGACCTGCGCCTCGACGGGCAGACCACGACAACGATGTACTCGATCGCGGGCGTGTGCCCGACATCTCCGTGCAAGTGGGGTCTCGCGGGCTACGCCGGCTGGTTCTGGAACTACGGGCAGTACGAGCTGCTGCCGGTGGGCGAGGACGAGTTCGGCAAGGGCAACTACTGGGGCGGGGGCTACTACTCACCCGAAGCCCAGAAGCTCATCGACGCCGCGGAGACGGCGCCTGCCAGCCAGGCGAAGAAGGCGCTCTACCGGGACGAGACCTACCTCTCCAAGCAGGTGCCGTCCCTGTGGTGGCCGCTCCAGGACTGGGAGGTGGTTGCGGCAAAGAAGAACCTCTCGGGCTGGCAGCAGCTGAACCCCTACGCCAACTACATGCCCCAGACGTGGTACTACACGAGCTCCGGGTAGAGCTCCGGGTAACCTGTCTCGTCCATGGCTGACCGCCTCCAGCGATCGGCTGCGGCCGGCTCGGGGTCCGGGCCCGACCGGGGGACCTGAGACGTGCTCGCGTACCTGCTGCGCCGCATGGCGCAGGCGGTGGTCGTCCTCCTGCTCGTCTCGATCATCGTCTTCCTCCTGCTCCATGCGATGCCCGGGGGATTGGTGCGCGCCCAGCTCGGGCCCAAGGCGTCCCAGTTCGCGGTCCGCGAGCTGACCATCCAGGAGGGGCTCACAAAGCCGCTGCCCGTCCAGTACGGGATCTGGCTCTCGAACGCCCTCCAAGGGAACCTGGGCATCGCCTACAAGCAGTCGACCCCGGTGGCGACCCTCCTCGGCGAGTACTTCGTGCGGACACTCATCCTGGCAGGCGCCGGGCTCCTGCTCGCGATGCTCCTGGCGGTGCCGCTCGGCCTGCTCCAAGGCGGCCGGCGCAACTCCCTGCTCGACTACGGGATGTCGGGCGTCTTCCTCACCACCTACTCGATGCCCTACTTCCTCCTCGGCGTGGCCTTCATCTGGATCTTCAGCCTGAAGTTCAACCTCCTGCCGTCGACCGCGACAGCGTTCGGGCAGAGCTTCGTCACCGACGTCCGCGTCCTCACCCTGCCCGTGGTCACGCTCGCCCTCGGCAACGCCGCCTACTTCAGCCGGTACGTGCGCAGCTCGGTCATCGACAACCTCGCCGAGGACTACGTGCGCACCGCCCGGGCCAAGGGTGCGGCGAGGAGCCGGGTCCTCGTGCGCCACGTGCTGCGCAACTCGCTGCTGCCCTTCGTCTCGGCCGTCGGGCTCAGCATGCCGACACTGGTGAGCGGCACGCTGCTCGTGGAGGTGCTCTTCGCCTATCCGGGCATGGCGCTGCTCTTCTGGGACGCGCAGCAGAGCCGCACATACCCGCTCCTCCTCGGGATCCTCCTGCTCGTGACCGGCTTCGTGGTGATCGGCAACCTCCTCGCAGACCTCGCCTACGCGGCGCTCGACCCGAGGATCCGCTATGTCTGAGCCGGGTCCGGTCGCCGAACCCGGGGCGCCCGGCCCGGCGCTGACGGCCGGGCCGGTGGCGGGAAGCCCGGTCGTCGCCTCAGCGCCGTCGGTGCCGTCGGTGCCGTCGGCACCCGAGCCGGCCGACCCCAGAAGGGGCGTGCTCCGGTGGCGCCGGCTCGCCGAGGACGCCAGGGTCTTCGTCGAGAACCGGCTCGCCCTCGTGAGCCTCGTGTTCATGGTCGCCATCGTGCTGTTCTGCTTCCTCGGCCCGCTCTTCTACAAGACCAACCAGACATCGGCGACACTCCTCAACGCCAACCTCGCCCCCTCCGGGCCGTTCCCCCTCGGCACCGACCCCGAGGGCTTCGACATGCTCGGGCGCCTCATGCTCGGTGGGCAGAGCACCCTCGAGGTCGGGCTGGCGGTCGCCGTCATCTCGACGGCGTTCGGTGCGCTGTGGGGGGCAGTGGCCGGCTACGTGGGCGGTGCCGTGGACTCGATCCTCATGCGCATCGTCGACACGGTGCTCTCGATCCCTTTCCTCTTCCTCGCCGTGCTGATCGCCACCCTGCTCACCCCCTCACTGTGGCTCATCGTCGTCGCGGTCACGGCGGTCAGCTGGCCCTCGACCGCCCGGATCGTGCGCGGCGAGACGCTCACGCTGCGCACCCGCGACTACGTCACCGCCGCGCGGGGGGTGGGGGCGTGGCAACTGCGCCTCGTGGGGCGCCATATCTTGCCCAACTCGATCGGTTCGGTGATCGTGAACGCCACCTTGAAGGTCGCGACAGCGATCCTGCTGCTGACGTCGCTCGCCTACCTCGGCCTGGCCGTTCCGCCTCCCGCGACCACATGGGGCCGGATGCTCAAGATCGGCATCACACACCTGGCCGACGGCTACTGGTGGGAGCTGTGGCTCCCGGGAGCCGCCATCGTCCTCACGGTGATCGCGGTGAGCGGGATCGGCGACGGCCTCTACGACGTGGTCGTGAAGCGCCAAGCCACCCAGACCAAGTGATGGGGAGGGCAGCGTCGGAAGAGGGGACGCGCGAGGGGAGGCATGCGACCCTCGCCTTCGTGTCGGGCAAGGTGCGGCCCCATGCCGGCGCGACCCGTGCGCACGAGGCGCTCGCGGTCGCCGGCACAGCGGTGCTCCTCGTGGGGAGCGACGCAGAGGTCCGCGAGCTCGTCGGTCCCCGCACGCGCGTGGTGGACCTGCGCGGCCGCCTCGTCCTGCCGGCCTTCGGCGACGCGCACGTCCATCCCGTGAGCGGGGGGCTGGAGAGCCTGCTGTGCGACCTGAGCGGGCTCAGGACGCGCGACGCCTGCCTCGACGCCATCGCGGCCTACGCGCGTGCCCTCCCGCCCGGCGCGTGGGTCCGGGGTGGCGGCTGGTCGATGGAGTCGTTCCCCGGCGGCACGCCGGAGGCCGCGGACCTCGATGCCGCGGCAGGAGGCCGCCCGGCCTTCCTCCCCAACCGCGACCACCACAGCGCGTGGGTCAGCTCCGCGGCCCTCGAGCTGGCGGGGGTCGACGCCTCGACGCCGGACCCGCCGGGAGGCCGGATCGAGCGGAGACCCGGCGGGGCACCCACCGGCACCCTGCACGAGGACGCGATGGCCCTCGTCGCCGCCCACGTGCCCCGGCCGAGCCACACCGAGCTGCGCCGAGCCCTGCTCGCCGGGCAGGAGGGGCTGCACTCGGTCGGCATCACCTTCTTCCAGGACGCCTGCGTCGGGGAAGCCGAGGAGCTCGGCGTGCCCGACACCTTCGACACCTACCTCGCGGCCGCCCGCGAGGGCGTGCTCACCGCAGAGGTGGTGGGAGCCCTGTGGTGGGACCGTCATCGCGGGCTCGAGCAGGTGGACGACCTGCTCTCGCGCCGGGAGGCCGCGGGGCGCGCCGGAGCCGGAGGGGGCGGGTCGTTCCGCACGGACGCGGTGAAGATCATGGTCGACGGGGTCTGCGAGACGTTCACCGCGGCCATGTCGAGCCCCTACCTCGGGGCGGACGGGGCCCCCACCTCGCACCGGGGGGAGCTGTTCATCGACCCCGAGCTCCTCGCGGAGGCGGTGCAGAGCGTCGCGGCCCTCGGCTTCCAGCTGCACTTCCACGCCATCGGCGACCGGGCGGTCCACGTCGCCCTGGACGCCCTCGAAGGCATTCCCCCTGAACGCCGGCACCGAGCGCGCCACCACCTCGCCCACCTCCAGTTCATCGAGCCCGGCGACCTCCCGCGCTTCGGCGAGCTCGGAGCGGTCGCCAATTTCCAGCCGCTCTGGGCGTGCCACGAGCCCCAGATGGACGAGCTCACGATCCCCTTCGTCGGCGCCGAGCGGGCGGAGTGGCAGTACCGCATCGGGTCGCTCCGGCGCCTGGGTGCCCGCGTCGCCTTCGGGAGCGACTGGCCGGTGTCGAGCCCCGATCCGCTCCAGGAGATCCACGTTGCGGTCAACCGCATGCTCTCGGCACGTGAGGGGCGCCCCGGGGCCCCTGAGACGACGGTGCCGTTCCGCGTCGCCGAGCGCCTCTCGCTGCGTGAGGCGCTCGAGGCCTTCACGAGCGCGGTCGCCTACGTGAACCACGCCGAGGACCGTCTCGGGACGCTCGAGCCAGGGCGGCAGGCCGACCTCGTGGTGCTCGACCAGGACCTCTTCGAGCTCCCCGCTGGAGAGATCGGCGACACCTCGGTCGCGATGACCGTGGCGCGGGGGGAGGTCGTCTTCGGCGACGAGTGAGCCGGCGAGCTCGCCCGCGAATGCGTGCGCGACGCCGGAGCGGGGAACTGGGAGACCCGTGCACAGCGTGACGACCGTTCCCGCCGAGAGGACGCCGACCGTTTGCGAGAGAGGTGCCTAGCCCGTGGGCCGCAGGATCCGCTGGCTCGGGCTCGCCCTCTCGCTCTGCTTCCTCCTCGTCCTCGCCCAGCTCGTGAACATCCAGGTGCGCCAGGCACAGGCGCTCGACAACTCCCCGCAGAACCCGCGCATCGCGGCGACCCGCTTCGACAACTTGCGCGGCGACATCCTCGCGGCGAACGGCGAGGTCCTGGCCCGATCGGTGCCGGCGCCGAGGGGCTCTGCGTTCCGCTACGTGCGCCAGTACCCGACCGGCTCGCTCTTCTCGCAGATCGTCGGGTACGACTCGCCGTTCTACGGCACCGACGGGGTGGAGGGGGAGTACAACAAGTGGCTCGTGGCGCACCCACAGTCCCCGCAGAACCTCGGCCAGATCCTGACACCGCCGCGGCCGGCGCCCGACTCGGTCACCCTCACGGTCGAGCCGTACCTCCAGGCGCTCGCCCAGCACGAGCTCTCGACGATCCCCTCGGCGGACAAGGACGGCGCGATCGTCGTCCTCGACCCCAAGACAGGAGCAGTCCTCGCGATGGCCTCGAGCCCCACGTTCACACCGAACCCGCTCGCCTCGCCCGACGTGAACGTCGAGAAGGCGGCGCACCACGCCGACTTCACAGTGCCCGACCACGAGGGCTTCTACGCGGGGGCGCCGCTCGCCACCTACGACCCCGAGCCGCCCGGGTCGACCTTCAAGGTGGTGACCACGGCGGCCGTGTACAACCTGAAGCCCTCGCTGGAGGGCTTCACCTACCCGGTGTCCAAGTGCACCAAGCTGCCGGACTCGACAAAGCAGCTCTGCAACGACGCGACAAGCCCCGCCGGCGCGACCCCCTGCGGCGGCACGATCCCCGAGATGCTGCCGCCCTCGTGCGACCCCGGGTACGCCAACCTCGGACTGGCCCTCGGCGGCGCCACGCTGTGGCGCCAGGCGGAGCTCTTCGGCTACAACCAGCGCCCGCCCATCGACCTCCCGTCCTACGTCTCGCCGTCCACGTTCCCCGCGCCGGGCACATTCTCGGCGACAAAGCTCGGTCCGCCGGGTCTGGCCTACTCGGCGTTCGGCCAGCAGGACGACAAGGCGACCGCCCTCCAGCAGGCGATGGTCGCCGCCGCCGTCGCCAACGGGGGCACGCTCATGACCCCCCACGTGCTCTCGGTCGTGCGCAACGCCCAGGGCCAGGTGGTCGACCGCTACCGCCCGAGCGTCTACAAGCACTCGATGACCCCGGCCGCGGCGGCCGAGGTCACGCGGCTGATGGAGTCCGTCGCGACCGCCCCCGACGGGACCGCCTACGGCATCTTCCCGCCGTCGCTCAGGGTGGCGGTGAAGACCGGGACCGCGCAGACCGGCCTGCCCGACCTCTCGGCGGACATCCACGACTGGATGATCGGGTTCGCACCGGCGACACACCCCGAGGTCGCCGTCTGCGTGATGGTGCCCTTCCAGCCGTCGGGGACCTACGGTGCCACGACCGCGGGTCCCATCATGCGGGCGGTGCTCACCGCAGCCCTCCATCCGCCCCCCGGCCAGTAGCGCCCCGGCGGCGCTCGGGTCTTGCGGCGCCGGGGTCCTTCGGGCGCTCGCGTCCTTCGGGCAATAGCGTGAACGTCGTGGAGCTGTTCGTGCTGCCGCTGGGCGACTGCTGCTGCGACTACGAGGTGATCGCGCCCGGGGTGCACGACGGGCGCCGGTCGCACATCCCGGTGAACGCCTTCCTCGTCCGGATGGACGACGGAGATCTGGTGCTGGTGGACACCGGCATGAACCGCGTCCACGTCGACGACCCCGACGCGACGTGGCGCGGGACGCCGACCGCGACCGCCCTCGTGCCGGTGATGCGCCGGGAGGACACGCTCTTGTTCCGTCTGGCACAGCTCGGGGTCGCGCCGCAGGACGTCGACTACGTGGTCAACACCCACCTGCACTTCGACCACGCGGGGAACAACGACCTCCTCGGCCGCGCGACGTTCTTCGTCCAGCGTGACCAGTACGAGCACGCCAAGGGCAACCCGAGCTTCCCGAACCAGTACTGGAACCTCCCTTCCCTGCGCTACGAGCTGGTCGACGGGGACGCCCGGCTCTTCGAGGGCATCGAGGTGCGCCACACGCCCGGGCACTGCGTCGGGCACCAGTCGGTGGTCGTGCAGCTCGCAGAGACCGGGACGGTCGTCCTGTGCGGGGACGCCGTCTACTGCAGGGACAACTTCGACCACGACAGCTGGGGCGGGCAGGCCGACCCCGTCACGGCCCGACAGAGCGCGCAGCGGCTCCGTCAGCTCGCCGAGGCACGCGGCGCCCTCATGATCTACGGGCACGACCCCGTGCAGCTCCACGAGCTGCGACTGGCTCCCGGCGCCTCCTACCGCTGACACGCCGGGCCGGCGCCGATCGCCGCCGCCCGAGGGGCGCGAAGGCGCGCGCCACCAGACCTTCCCACGTCTCCGATTCGACCGGGGCTGGCGAGTCGGACAGTGTCGGTGCCGTCTGTACCCCGTGCGCCGCAACGTCAAACGTGGGTTCCACCTGGGCCGACGCGCGATTCGCCCCCTGGCGTCCCCTTCCGGGGACGAGCCGCCTGTAGTAGAGTCACCGGGGGGCTGGCGTCGATTCCTTGCGAGGTGGAGATGCCAGCTCACGCCGGAGTGCGGGCCGCGGGCCGCCGCCGTGCCGACGCGCCGGACCCCTCCACCGCTGACGGCGATTCGGCCCTGCTCGCCGAGCTGCTCCGGGCGCTCAACGCGCTGCTCGCCGGGAACCGGGACGTCCGGCTCCCCACGCGGCGCCTCGGGATCGCGGGGGAGGTGGCCCGGGCGTTCAACGCCCTCGCCAAGCGCCAGGACGACTTCGCCGGCGAGATCGCGCGGGTTGCCGACGTGGTGCGGCGGGAGGGGAGGACGACCGTCCGCCTGCGACCCAAGCCCTCCTTCGGCGCCTGGGCCCCGACGGTCGAGGCGACCAACGCCCTCATCGACGACCTCGTCCGGCCCACGACCGAGGTCACCCGCGTGATCTCGGCGGTCGCCGAGGGCGACCTCACCCAGAAGGTGCTCCTCAGGATCGACGGCCGGCCGGCCAGCGGGGACATCGCGGAGATCGGCGCCGTCGTGAACTCGATGGTGGACCAGCTCCGCACCTTCTCCTCGGAGCTCACCCGCGTGACGCGCGAGGTCGGCACCGAGGGCCATCTCGGCGTCCAGGCCGACGTGAAGGGGGTCTTCGGCATCTGGCGGGACCTCACGGGCTCGGTCAACTCGATGGCCGCCAACCTGAGCGACCAGGTCCGCGACATCGCGCGCGTGACGACCGCCGTCGCGACGGGCGACCTCTCCCAGAAGGTGACCGTGGACGTGCGCGGTGAGCTGCTGGAGCTGAAGGAGACCGTCAACTCGATGGTCGACCAGCTCCGCTCCTACGCCAACGAGGTCACGAGGGTGGCGCGCGAGGTGGGCACCGAGGGGAAGCTCGGCGGCCAGGCGGACGTCCAGGGCGTGTCGGGCACCTGGCGCGACCTGACCGACAGCGTGAACCAGCTGGCGGGCAACCTCACGAGCCAGGTGCGCAACATCTCCCAGGTCACCAAGGCGGTCGCGCTGGGCGACCTCTCCCAGAAGATCACCGTCGACGCACGCGGGGAGGTTGCCGAGCTGAAGGACACCATCAACACGATGGTCGACCAGCTCTCCGCCTTCGCCGACGAGGTCACGAGGGTGGCGCGCGAGGTGGGCACCGAGGGGAAGCTCGGCGGCCAGGCGCGGGTGAGCGGGGTGGCGGGCACCTGGCGCGACCTCACCGACTCGGTGAACTCGATGGCGGCTCGGCTGACCGACCAGGTCCGCGACATCGCGCGCGTGACGACCGCGGTCGCCACGGGCGACCTCTCCCAGAAGATCCAGGTCGACGTGCGCGGCGAGATCGCCGAGCTGAAGGACACCATCAACACGATGGTCGACCAGCTCTCAGCCTTCGCTGCCGAGGTCACGAGGGTGGCGCGCGAGGTGGGCACCGAGGGGAAGCTCGGCGGCCAGGCGGACGTCCAGGGCGTGTCGGGAACCTGGAAGGACCTGACCGACAGCGTGAACCAGCTGGCGGGCAACCTCACGAGCCAGGTGCGCAACATCGCCCAGGTCACGACGGCCGTGGCCCGAGGTGACCTCTCCCAGAAGATCAGCGTCGAGGCCCAGGGGGAGATCGCCGAGCTGAAGGACACCATCAACACGATGGTCGACCAGCTCTCTGCCTTCGCGGCCGAGGTCACGAGGGTGGCGCGCGAGGTCGGCACCGAGGGGAAGCTCGGCGGCCAGGCGGACGTCCAGGGCGTGTCGGGGACCTGGCGCGACCTGACCGACAGCGTGAACCAGCTGGCGGGCAACCTCACGAGCCAGGTGCGCAACATCGCCCAGGTCACGACTGCCGTTGCGCGAGGCGATCTCTCGCAGAAGATCACCGTCGACGTGCGCGGCGAGATCGCCGAGCTGAAGGACACCATCAACACGATGGTCGACCAGCTCTCGGCCTTCGCGGCCGAGGTCACGAGGGTGGCGCGCGAGGTGGGCACCGAGGGGAAGCTCGGCGGCCAGGCCGAGGTGAAGGACGTCTCTGGGACCTGGAAGGACCTCACCGACAACGTGAACCAGCTGGCGGGCAACCTCACGAGCCAGGTGCGCAACATCGCCCAGGTCACGACGGCCGTTGCCCGAGGCGACCTCTCCCAGAAGATCACCGTCGACGCACGCGGCGAGGTTGCCCAGCTCAAAGAGACCGTCAACACGATGGTCGACCAGCTCTCCGCGTTCGCGGACGAGGTGACGAGGGTGGCGCGCGAGGTCGGCACCGAAGGCCGCCTCGGCGGCCAGGCGTTCGTCCCAGGGGTCTCGGGCACCTGGAAGGACCTCACCGACAACGTGAACCAGCTCGCGGGCAACCTCACCAGCCAGGTGCGCAACATCGCCGAGGTCACGACGGCCGTCGCCAAGGGCGACCTCTCGCAGAAGATCACCGTCGAGGTGCGCGGCGAGCTGCTCGAGCTGAAGAACACCGTGAACACGATGGTCGACCAGCTCTCCGCCTTCGCCGACGAGGTCACCCGCGTCGCGCGCGAGGTCGGCACCGAGGGCCGCCTCGGCGGCCAGGCCGAGGTGAAGGGGGTGTCGGGAACCTGGCGCGACCTGACGGCGTCGGTGAACTCCATGGCGGACAACCTGACCGACCAGGTGCGCAACATCGCGCAGGTCACCACCGCCGTCGCCCAGGGGGACCTGTCCCAGAAGATCACCGTTCCCGCCCGCGGCGAGATCCTCGAGCTGAAGGACACCATCAACCAGATGGTCGACCAGCTCTCGTCCTTCGCGGCCGAGGTCACGAGGGTGGCGCGCGAGGTGGGCACCGAAGGCCGCCTCGGCGGGCAGGCCGAGGTCGAAGGCGTGTCGGGCACCTGGGCCCGGCTGACCGAGAGCGTGAACCAGCTCGCCGGCAACCTGACGAGCCAGGTGCGCGCGATCGCCGACGTCGCGACGGCGGTCACCGCGGGGGACCTCTCACGGCAGGTCACGACCGAGGCGCCCGGAGAGCTCGGCGACCTGAAGGACAACATCAACCAGATGATCGAGAACCTGCGCGCCACCACGTCGCGCAACGAGGCTCAGGACTGGCTCAACTCGAACCTCGCGCGGATCAGCGCGACGATGCAGGGCCAGCGGAACATCAAGACCCTCGCGCAGCTCATCATGAGCGAGCTCACCCCGCTCGTCGGCGCGCAGGTCGGCGCCTTCTACCTCGCGGTCGGGAACGCGGAGGGCTCGGAGGAGCCCGTGGCCTTCGAGCTGACGGCGGGCTTCGGCGCCCTCGGACCCAAGGGGGCCCGCACGCGCTTCGCGCCGGGTGAAGGGCTCGTCGGCCAGTGCGCGCTCGAACGAAAGCCCATCGTCGTCGACAAGGTGCCCCGGTCCGGCCTCCGAGTCCGCTCCGGGCTCGTCGACGCGGCGGCTTCCCACGTGGTGGTCGTGCCCGTCCTCTTCGAGGATCGCGTCCTCGCGGTGCTCGAGCTGGCCGCCATCGAACCCCTCCCCGAGGTGAACCGTCAGCTCCTCCTCCAGATCGTCGAGACCGTCGGGATCGCGCTGAACACGATCCTGGCGACGACGCGGACCGAGGAGCTGCTCGCCCAGTCCCAGGAGCTCACCCGAGAGCTGCAGAGCCAGTCGGCCGAGCTGCAGCGCAAGCAGGAGGAGCTCCAGCACACGAACGCCGAGATCGAGCTCGCGCGCGGTGAGCTCGAAGAGCGCGCCGCGCAGCTCGCCCAGAGCTCGCGCTACAAGTCGGAGTTCCTGGCGAACATGTCCCACGAGCTGCGCACGCCGCTCAACAGCCTCCTCATCTTGGCGCGGATGCTCGCCGACAACCCCGACGGGCGCCTGAGCGAGCGGGAGGTCGGCTACGCGAGGAGCATCTACGACTCCGGGGGCGACCTGCTCGCCCTCATCAACGACATCCTCGACCTCTCGCGCGTGGAGGCGGGGAAGCTCGAAGTCGTCACGGCGCCGGTGCCCATCTCGACCCTCTGCGCCGACGTCCGCCAGATCTTCGAGCCGATCGCGGCGGAGAAGGGGCTCGACTTCGCGGTGTCGGTCGACGACGGGGTGCCCGACACCGTGGTGACCGACCAGCAGCGGCTCGAGCAGATCCTGAAGAACCTCCTGTCGAACGCGTGCAAGTTCACGGAGGAGGGTGGCGTGGAGCTGCGTGTCGGCCTGGGCGAGCCGGGCACCGACGGCCGTCCGCGGCTCGCCCTCGTCGTCCGCGACACCGGTATCGGCATCCCGGCCGAGAAGCAGGAGCTCATCTTCGAGGCGTTCCAGCAGGCTGACGGGACCACGAGCCGCCGCTACGGGGGCACCGGTCTCGGGCTCTCGATCAGCAGGGAGATCGCCCATCTGCTGGGCGGTGAGCTCGAGGTGGAGAGCCGGGTGGGCGAGGGCAGCACCTTCACCCTGCTGCTCCCGCTCGACGTCGCGGTCTCCCCGCCGGCCAAGCCGCTCGGGGCGCCGAGGCCGCGGCGGGTCGCAGGCGCCAAGACGGCGCGTGCCCCTTCGACATGGAAGGGCACCCGCGTGGTCCTCGTGGACGACGACGTGCGGAGCCTCTACGCGCTCGCGAGCGCCCTCGAGTCCCACGGGATGACCGTGCTGTGTGCGGACAGCGGCCTGGAGTGCCTCAGGCTGCTCGACCACACGCCCGGGGTCGACATGGTCCTGGTCGACATCATGATGCCCGAGATGGACGGGTACGAGACGATCAGGCGCATCCGCTCGGCTCCCGAGCGGATGGGGCTGCCGGTCATCGCCGTCACCGCCAAGGCGATGGACGCCGACCGCGAGGCCACCCTCGCCGCCGGCGCCTCCGACTACATCACCAAGCCCGTCGAGATGGAAGAGCTGCTGAGGCTGATGCGCGTATGGCTGAACGACAGCGAGTGACCGATGAGCCGGCGGACCGCCCCGCCGACAAGGTGCTGCTCGTCGACGACCGCGAGGACAACCTGATGGCCCTCGAGGCGGTGCTCGAGCCCCTCGAGTACGAGCTCGTGAAGGCGAGGTCCGGCGAGGAGGCGCTCCGCATCCTCCTCGCCACCGACGTGTCGGCGATCGTCCTCGACGTCCAGATGCCCGACATGGACGGCTTCGAGACGGCCGCGCTCCTGCAGGCCCGCGAGGCCACGCGGACCATCCCGGTGCTCTTCCTGACCGCGGTCGGGCTGAGCGTCGAGCACGAGCTGAGGGGCTACGAGGTCGGGGCCGTCGACTACATCTGCAAGCCGTTCGAGCCCTCGGTGCTCCAGGCGAAGGTGCGGGCGGCCGTGCGCTGGGGCTCCGAGCTCGCGAGCCTTCGGCGGTCTGCCCGTGTGTACGAGGAGGCCGAGGCCGCGCTCTCGGCCGTCCCGGCCGGCGCGGCGGGGTCGGTGGCGTCGCCCGAGGGGTCGCCGGTCGAAGGCAGCCCGCGGGCCGAGCCGGTCGCGACCCGCAGGTCCCTCGACCTCGACCTCGAGGCGACCGTGCACGCCCCGGCCACCGCCCGGGCGGCGGTCCGCCAGGCGCTCGAGGGCGTGGGCGAGGCCCAGATGGACGTGGCGGTGCTGCTGGTGAGCGAGCTCTTGGCCAACGCGGTTCTGCACGCCGGGACCGACGTCCGGCTCCGTCTCGACCTCGGGGACCGCCTCGTGCGAGTGGAGGTGGAGGACTCGGTCGCCCGCCCCCCGGACCCGGTCGACTCGGACCAGGCGGCGGAGGGAGGTCGGGGCTGGCTTCTCGTGCGCCAGCTCGCCGACCGGTGCGGGTGGACCACGCTGTCCAACGGCAAGATCGTCTGGTTCGAGCTCGAGCACCGCGCCGGCGGGGACGCCAGGTGACACCCGGCCGGCGGGGGCCGCACGAGAAGCCGTCGGAGGGGACGCGAGGCCGCGCCCGGGTGCGTGACGCGCGCACCGAGCTCCCGGCGCCCGAGGACCCTGTCTCCCGGAGCCGGCGGCTCCTCGCCACCGCGGAGCGGGACCGGCTCGAGCAGGTGCTGCGGATGCTCCCACGGGCGCTCGCGGGGTGCTTGGTCCCTCGCGCTGCCTCCGTGCTCGCCGAGGCCGCCTGCCTGCTCGCCAACGCCCGGGTGGCGTGGGTGGTCTCGCCCGACGCCGCGCCGGTCAGCGTCACGGCCGGGCCGGACGCGCCGTGGGTGGATCCCGACGTCCACCCCGAGCACTGGGCGGTCGTCGGCGCCGCGCTGTCCGGCATGCCTGTCCACGTGCCCGACGTCACGGCCCGCGGCGCGCTCGACTGGTGGGCACGGGACGCCTCCGGCGTGGTCTGCCCGGAGGTGACCGTGGAGGGCAGGCCGGTGCGCTCCCTCAGCGTGCTGCCGGTCCACGGCGAGCGCGAGGTGCGCGCGGCCCTGGTCCTCGCGCACCACCGCCCCGGCGCCTTCTCCGAGCGCCAGCTGGCGCTCGTGGCGGCGGTCGCCGACCACCTGGGCCACGGCCTGGAGATGTGCGAGGCGGTCCGCGAGCAGACCAAGGTGTCCACCGCGCTCCAAGAGACGCTGCTCCCTCCGGTGCTCCCGGCGTTCGACGGCGCGGAGCTCGCGGCCCGCTACCGGCCGAGCGGCTCGGGCAACCTCGTCGGCGGCGACTTCTACGACGTCTTCGGCGACGGCCGGAGCGGCCTGTGGCTCCTCCTCGGGGACGCGTGCGGGATCGGCCCGGAGGCCGCCGGGCTCGCCGGTGTCGCCCGCTACACGGCGAGGGCCCTCGCCGAGACTGCCGAGGGTCCCGTCGAGATGGCGGCGCACCTGAACCGCGCGCTCCTCCGGGCTGCACCCGACGACCGCTTCTGCACGGCCGTGCTCGCCCACCTCAGGCAGCCTGCGGCCGGGATGCTCGAGGTCTCCCTCGCCTCGGCGGGCCACCCCCCGCCCTACCTCCAACGCGCCGGCGGGGAGGTGGTGCCGGCGCTCGGCGCGACCGGGCTCGTGCTCGGCATCCTGCCCGACGCGTCGATCGGACAGGCGGAGCTCGAGCTGAGGCCGGGGGACACGCTGGTCTGCTACACCGACGGGGTCGTCGAGGCGCAGGCCGAGGACGGCGAGCAGTTCGGGGAGGCGCGTCTCGCCGGCGTCCTCGCCGACGCGTGCGGCCGGTCGGCGACGGGCACGGTGCGCCGCGTCGAGCGCGCCGTGGTGGACTTCCGCTCGCCCGACGGCCACGACGACCTCGCCGTCGTCGCCGTCCGCTGCACGCCGTCTCGGCGTGCTCCGTCGTGGGCTCATGTCGGATAGACGTCACTAAGCCCTTGACAGGGCGTCTCCATGACGTCATAGTGACGTCATGGAGCTGGCACCCGTCATCGAGGGCATCGGGGCGGACCTGCGCCGGGCGGCGTCGGTCGGAGGGGAGGAGGCGGCGCGCCTCGCCGACCTCCTCGTGTCGGGCGCCGAGCCTGCCATCCGACTGCGCCTGATCGAAGCGCTGCACGCGGCGGCCCACGAGCTCGAGCGGTCCGCGCCGGGCGCTGCGGTCGAGGTGCGGATGGCTGGGCGCGACCCGGTCCTCTCCCTCGTGGACGCAGCCGCCGCAGGTGCAGCGGGCGAGGCGGAGGGGGGCGGCGGGCTCGCCGGCTACGCCGACGACGACCTCCTGCGGCTCACGATCCGGCTGCCCGAGGGCCTGAAGGCCCACGTCGAGCAGCAGGCGGCCTCGGTCGGGTCCTCCATCAACTCCTGGATCGTGGCTGCCCTCGCCAGGGCGCTCGACGGGCCGTCGGCGCCCCGGTCGCAGCCCAGCAGGCGGATGCCCCGCCGGATCACCGGGTTCGTCCAGGGATGACCCCCGTCGATGAGAGAGGTGACGCGATGCACGCACTGGAGAGGTCCTTCGAGGCCGACGGCCCCGTGGAGGCCGAGGTCGAGGTCCCCGCGGGGATCGTGGAGGTCGAGCCCAGCCGGGCCTCCCGGGCGACCGTGCGGATCGAGGCGATGCGCTGCTCGCGTCGCGCAGAGGAGCTCCTCGAGGCGACCGAGGTCTCCTACGCCACAGGCACCCTGCGGGTGCAGGTCCCCGGGCGGCCGATGCGCAACGTGGAGGTGCGCTGCACCCTCGGCCTGCCCGAGGGCTCCCGCCTCTCGACGAAGACCGCGTCGGCCGACGTTCGGTGCTCGGTCCGTCTCGCTGCCTTCGAGGGGACGACGGCGAGCGGCGACGCGGTGCTGGGCGACGTCGACGGCGACGTGGTGCACAAGTCGGCGAGCGGCGACCTCGTCTGCGCCCAGGCCGGGGGCAGGCTCGAGGTCCGCACTGCGAGCGGGGACGTCTCGGTGCAGCACGCGGCGGGGGACGTGGAGGTCGCGCTCGCCAGCGGAGACGTGCACGTCGCGGAGGCGGCCGCCTCGGTGTCGGTGAGGTCGGCGTCGGGTGACGTGCGCCTGGACCGGGTCCGCTCCGGCCGCGTGCAGGCGCAGAGCGCCTCGGGGGACGTGACGATCGGGGTGGCCGAGGGCGTCGGCGCCTACCTGGACGTCACGACCGTGAGCGGCGAGACGCGCTGCACCCTTCCGTTCCACGAGGACGCCCCCGGCGCGGGGGCGGGACTCGAGATCGTCGCCCGCACGGTCAGCGGCGACGTGGTCGTCACCGGGGCGCCGAGGTGAACCCGGCGCTCGTCACGATGCTGGCCGAGGAGGCCCGGGCGCGGCTCGTGGCGCGAGGGGGCGCCGGTGGCCGCCAGCGCGCTGCCACGGGCATTGTGGACCCTGGTGCCGCGACGGGGAATAGCCACAGGGATGCCAGCCGGCGAGCCGAGCCCTCCGAGCCGCCGCACGAGGCGCTGGCCGAGGTGGCTCCCGCCCCCGCGGGTGCTGCTCGTGGTGGTCGTGGTGGCGGGCTTCGGGCTGCTCCTCTACCGGATCCGCGGCGACCTCGACACCGCCTTCCACCGGGTCCGGTTCTCCGGTCTCGTCTGGCTGCCCGTCGCCTTCGTCGCAGAAGGCCTCTCGTTCTTCGCCTACGCGCTGGTGCAGCGGCGGCTCCTCGCCGCCGGGGGGGCGCACATGACGCGGCGCACGGTGGTGAGCCTCACCGTCGCGGCGACGGGCATCACGAACTTGGTGCCCGGCGGGACGGCCCCGTCGAGCGGCTGGCTGGTCAGCCAGTACCGCCGCCACGGGGTGCCGATCTCCCTCGCCCTGTGGGCGGTGCTCGCCGGAGGGTTCGCCGCCGCCATGACCGAGCTGGCGCTGTGCCTGGTGGGCGCCGCGACGGCCGGACTGATCGGGCCGGGACCGCTCGTGGGACTGCTCGTGCTGCTGGCGGGGATCGCCGTCGCCGGCGTCGTCGTCTCGCACCGGCTCGCCGCCGTGCGCAGGTGGCTCGAACGCGACCGCCGGCTCCCCGGGCTCCGGCTCGCGCGGCGCGCCGTCCGCCACGCCGGTGACGTCGCCCACTTCCGTGCGACGCTCTCGGGGGGCGCCCAGGTCTACGGGCTGAGCACCGCCAACTGGCTCCTCGACGTCGCGGTCCTGGCGATCGGCTTCGCCGTCCTGGACCTCCCGGTGCCGTGGCGGGCGCTCCTCTTCGCCTACACCGCCGCGCAGATCGCCGGCTCGCTCGCCCCGGTCCCCGGCGGCATCGGGTTCGTCGAGGGAGGGATGATCGGCGCGCTGACCCTCGCCGGCACGCCGACGGGGGACGCCGTCCTCGCCACCGTGATCTACCGGCTCGTCACCACCCTCGGGATGGCCGGGATCGGGGCTCTCGCGCTCCTCGCCGTCCACCGGCGCACGCCGCCGCAGGCCCGGCTCTCGGGGACGGCGGCCTCGCTGGTCGGGAGGGGCGCAGGGGACGAGCGCGGAGGTGCCGAGCCACGGGAGGCGGGGTAGCGGCGTCCGCCGCCCGGCGGGGTTCAGGGCGAGGTCGCGAGCCCCGCCGTCCGCTCGGCGAGCACGGAGAGGAGCGGCGCAGCCCCGATGTCGTCGAGGATCCGGCGTGCCTCCTCGACGAGCTCGGCCGGCTGGTCCTCGGGGGCGAGCAGGATGGCGGCGTCGAGCCCGCACAGCGCGAGGTCGAGCGGGGCGTCGATGCCGCGCCACGCCTCCGCGGCGGCACGGAACCGCTCCGCCGTCCCGAAGGCGGCGTCACCTGCGGGCCCGGTCTCGGCCGCCTCCAAGGCGCGCACGCCCGCGTCGATCGTCGCGCGCGCGGCGAGCGCCCAGCGCCCGTGGAAGCTCGCCATCAGCGCGCGGGCCTCGTGCGCGAGGGCGGCGTCCCGCCGCCACAAGGCGGCGTGGCCGAGGAGGCCGAGGGCGGCGAGGGTGTTGATCCCGTCGGGGTCCGCCGCCACGATCGGGCGCACCGCGGCGACGACGTCGTCGAAGGCGCCGTGCGCCAGGTGCACGTAGCCGAGGGCCCGAAGGTACGTCGTGCGCAGCTGGACGTGCTCGGCTTCCTCGAAGAGCGGCCGCAACCGTGCGAGGCTGTCCGCCCCGGAGGGGTCGTCCACGGTGAGCCCCGCGAGCGTCGCTTCGAGGATGTCCTTCCACGCGGCATCGTTCTCGTGGAGCCTGTGGGTGCGCGCCAGTGTGTCGACGCGCGAGAGGCGCTCGCGCAGCGACCCCCAGTCGCCGATCAACAGCGCGGTCTCGGCGGCGTTCAGGACGTTTATCACCTCGAGCCTGCGGTCGCCCGCCCGGCGCGCGAGCTCCGCCGCCTCGTCGGCGATCCGCATGGAGCGCCGAGGGTCGTCGTCCAAGGAGAACGCGCACTCGCGCATCCGGCTCACCGCCTGGTCGCTGACCGCTTCTGCCGAGTCGAAGATGCCCGTCACGCCCCGCTGGAGCAGCGCCGCCTCCCGGTGGCGGCCGAGGCAGTACAGCGCCGTGGCGCGCGCGCCGATGGCGCGAGCGAACACGAGCGCGTCGTCGAGGCGCTCGCTGATGCCGACCGCCTGGTCCGCGAGCTCGAGGCCCTGCACGTACTCGCCGATGCGCAGGTAGAGCTCGCCGATCCACATCGACAGGGCGGCGCGCACCTCCTCGGCACCACGTTCGGGGAGCAGTGAGAGCGCGCGCTGTCCCTGGCCGATGCTCGCCGCGACGTCGCCGTCGGAGGCCGTCGTCGCGATCAGGAGCTCAACGGCGGCCTGGCCGGCCGCCACCACCTCGCCACGCCCTTCGTAGATGGCCATCGCCTCGGCCGCGTACGCCTTCGCCTTCGCCGACGCGTTGGCCCGCTGCGCCGCCCTCGAGGCCAGGCACAGCATGGCCGCACGCCCCGAGTCCGCGGCGGTGACCTCCAGCCCCTCCTCGGCGTAGGCGAGCGCCTGCTCGGGCGAGCCGAGGGAGAGCGCCCGCTGCACGGCGCGCTCCAGCCAGGCGCGCGCCAGCTCCGCCACCTCGTCGCGCTCGGGCCCGGGCGCCGTCGCCCGGTAGGCGTCGAGGTAGTGCGCGGCCACGAGCCCGGCGAGCTCGTCGTCGCCGAGGGTCTGGAAGTACGCGGCCGAGGCCAGGTGCTTGGCCCTGCGGTCGCGCTTGGAGAGGGTGCCGTAGGCGACCTCGCGCACGACGCCCTGGACGAAGCCGTACTGGCCGCGCTCGGGTGAGCGCGGGTCCACGTCCACGGTCAGGAACTCCCGGCGAACGAGGTCGCGCAGCTGGTCGGTCGCGGACGCCTCGTCGGTCCCCGAGACGGCCGCCAGCGCGGCGGGCGCGAAGGTCGTCCCGAGGACCGCGGCGTCCTGCAGGAGCGCGCGCTCGGAGGCCGGAAGGGTGTCGAGGCGCGCCGCGATGAGCGACTGGAGGGAGTCGGGAAGCTCCAGGTCCCGCACCTCTCCGAGGAGCTCGTAGCCGTCGTCGAGCTGGACGACGGCGCCCTGGTCGCACAGGGAGCGGACCATCTCGACGGCGTGGAGCGGCACGCCGTCGGCACGCCGGACGAGCTGCTCGGCGACGTCGTCGGGGAGGCCGCGCACGAGACCGTGGAGCAGCTGGCGCATGGCACCCGCGGGGAGCGGGTCGAGGTGGAGCGAGGTGTAGTCCCGACTGGTCGAGCCGAAGCCGCGCCGGCGGTCCGCGAGCTCGGGCCGCGCCAGCGCGAGGACGAGGATCGGGTAGGCCCGCGACCACTCGGCGATGGACTCGACGAAGTCGAGCAGCCCGGCGTCCGCCCACTGCAGGTCTTCGAAGACCATGACGACGGTGCCCTGGGCGGCGATCCGCTCGAAGAACGTGCGCCAGGCCGAGAAGAGCTCTTGGCGGTCGGCGCTCGTCGGCTCCGAGACCCCGAGGAGGTGCGCCAGGCTCCGTTCGACCCACCGCCGCTCGTCGGGGAGCTCGACGTGCTCGGCGACGGCGTCGACCAACTTGCGCCGCGCGGTCGTCTCGTCGTCCAGCTCGCTGATGCGCGCGCGCATCCGGACCATCTCGGCGAGCGCCCAGAAGGTGATCCCCTCGCCGTAGGAGGGTGACCGGCCGTGGTGCCAGAAGACGGTCTCGGCGAGCCCGTCCACGTACCTGAGCAGCTCCGCGGCCAGACGGCTCTTCCCGATCCCCGCGATCCCGGTCACCGACACGAACCGTGCCTTGCCCTCCCGGCCCGTCGAGTGCAGGAGGTCGACGAGGAGCCGGAGCTGCTCCTCGCGTCCCACGAACGGGGGCTCGAGCTGGGTGCTGCGCCCGGCGCCGCGACGCTGCGCGACGACCCTCGTCGCTCGCCAGGCGGAGATCGGCTCGTCCCTCCCCTTCACCGTGAGCGCCTTGGGGCCCTCGAAGGCGACGGCGTCGCGGGCGGCGAGGAAGGTGGCCTCCCCCACGAGGACCGTCCCGGGATCGGCGGCGGCCTGCAGGCGCGAGGCCGCGTTCACGAGGTCGCCCGCGACCATCCCCTGTCCCGAGGCGCCGAGGGTGACCGCTGCGTCCCCGGTGAGCACGCCCGCGCGTGCGGCGAGGCCCGGCAAGGCGGAGCCCGTGCCGAGCGCGTCGACCGCCGCCACGAGGTCGAGCGCCGCGCGGACGGCACGCTCGCCGTCGTCCTCGTTGGCCGTGGGGAACCCCCAGACCGCCATCACCGCGTCCCCGATGAACTTCTCGACGGTGCCGCCGTAGCGCTCCACGATCGACCGTGCGGTCTCGAAGTAGCGCGAGAGGAGCTCGCGGACGTCCTCGGGGTCGCGGTGCTCCGAGAGCGTGGTGAACCCGACGAGGTCGCAGAAGAGCACCGAGACGTGCCGCATCTCGGACACCGGCGCCGGCGGGGGAAGCGCCGTGCGGGCGCCGACGGCGGGGTCCGCAGTTAGAGAGGCGCCGCATTGGCCGCAGAAGGCGTCGCCCTCCTCGCGGGGCGCACCGCACGCCGGGCACGCCATGGCGAGCGCCGTCCCGCACGAGGTGCAGAAGCGACGCTCGGGTCGGTTGTGCGCACGGCAGTTCGGGCAGATCATTGCGGGCCCCCTCGACCGAAGGCTACCAAGCAGGCCGCGAGCGCCCGCCGCCGCACGCCGCTACGCGCGGCGCGCGACGAAGACCGGGATCTCGCGGCTCGTCTGCTCCTGGTACTGCGCGTAGGGAGGGTAGGCGGCGACGGCGCGCCGCCACCACTCGGCCTTCTCGTCACCGGTCACCTCCCGGGCGACGAAGTCGAAGGCCTGCGGCCCGTCTTGGATCATGAGCGCCGTCGGGTCGGCCTTCAGGTTCCAGTACCACTGGGGGTGGTCGGGTGCACCTCCCTTCGAGGCGACGAGCGCGTACTCGCCGTCGTGCTCGACCCGCATGAGCGCGAACTTGCGGATCTTGCCGGTGCGGTGCCCCCGCGTCGTGACGATGACGACCGGCATGCCCGTGTCCTGGAGCGTGTTGGCACGCGTCCCGCCGGAGCGCTCGTACTCGGCGACCTGCTCGCGCACCCACTCCGAGGGCGACGGCTCGTACTCCCCGCTGAGCGGCATGAGCGGACCTCCTTGGCAGTTGGGGCGGCGCACGTCCGTGGCGCGTGCACCGCCGGCATGGCAGCGTTGGCACCGGCACCGGGGCTCCTCGAGCGTGTCCCGGCTTGGCCCAGGACCTTACCCACCGGCGCGCGCCGGTAGGATCCTTCGACGTCGAAACACAGGGTCCGACGCCGCGCCTTGGGTGTGCGGACGCCCGGCCCGAGAGCGCCCGAGAGAGCCCGAGAGAGGTGGTCGCGGTGGGAGCCGAGGAGATCGAGCGGGTCGGTGTCGTCGGGGCCGGGCTGATGGGCTCGGGCATCGCCGAGGTCTGCGCGCGCAGCGGCCGGTCGGTGCGCGTGGTCGAGGTGGACGAGTCGTCGCTCGCACGCGGTCGTGCTCGCATCGAGGCCTCGGTGCGCCGCGCGGTGGCTGCCGGGAAGCTCGCCGAGGAGGAGGCGGACGCGGCGCTCGAACGGATCGAGCTCGGCACCGATCTCGGGGCGCTCGCCGACCGCCAGCTCGTGGTCGAGGCCGTCGTCGAGGCCGAGCCCGACAAGGTCCGGGTCTTCGAGGCCCTGGACAAGGTGGTGGAGGACCCCGGGGCCCTGCTCGCCTCCAACACGTCCTCGATCCCCATCATGAAGCTCGCGATGGCCACGCAGCGGCCGGAGCAGGTGGTCGGCCTCCACTTCTTCAACCCGGTGCCGATCCTGCCCCTCGTGGAGGTGGTGGCCTCCCTGCTCAGCTCCGAGGAGACCGTCGAGCGGGCCGAGCGGTTCGCCGTCGAGGCGCTGGGCAAGCGCGCCATCCGCTCGAAGGACCGGGCGGGGTTCATCGTGAACGCGCTGCTGGTGCCGTACCTGCTCTCGGCGATCCGCATGATGGAGTCGGGCTTCGCCACGCCCGAGGACATCGACACGGGGATGGTGAAGGGCTGTGCGCACCCCATGGGCCCACTGGCGCTGACCGACCTCATCGGTCTCGACACGACCATGGCCGTCGCCAACTCCCTCTACGAGGAGTTCAAGGAGCCGCTCTACGCGCCGCCGCCGCTCCTCGCCAGGATGGTGGACGCGGGGCTCCTCGGGAAGAAGACCGGGCGTGGCTTCTACGACTACACCGACGGCGAGGCCCGGGTCGCGCGCTGAGCGTCGGCGCGACGTGCGGGGCGGGGACCCGAGCGGGGGGGATGTGAGCGGGAGCGACGAGCGTGCCGGGCGTGCCGCCGCCGCCTCCTCGGGGCTCGTCGGCCGCCTCGACTACCCGATGTTCGTGGTGACCGCGGGGACCGGGAGCCAGCGCGACGGGTGCCTCGCGGGCTTCGTCACCCAGTGCAGCATCGTCCCGGCGCGCTTCTTGGTCTGCCTGTCCAAGGCGAACCGGACCGCCGAGGTGGCGTCGGCGTCACCGGCGCTGGGGCTCCACCTCCTCGGCGGGGACCAGCTCGACCTCGCCTCCACCTTCGGCGAGCTGACCGGCGACGAGGTCGACAAGCTCTCCCTCGTGCGCTGGCGGCCGGGCTCGACCGGGGTCCCGATCCTCGAGACCTGCGCCGCGTGGCTGGAAGGGCGCGTCCTTCAGCGGACCGACCTCGGCGACCACGTGGGCCACCTCCTCGAGCCGGTCGCGGGGGGCGCGGGGAGCGCCGCGGGGCTCCTGTGGTTCTCCTCGACGGCGGGCTTCGATGCCGGGCACCCGCCCGAGGAGCGGCGGCGCCCGCCCGCCGAGCGCGGGGCCTGAAGACGTCGGAGCCTTCACTGGCTCGGGTTCGCTCGGGCGCGCGTGGCGCTCAGCGCCGTTCCTCGGACGCGGCCCGGGCCGCCGCAAGGTCGCGGGGGCCGTCGGCCGTGCGCTGCTCGGCGAGGAAGCGCGCCTGGAGCTGCGGCTCGCCGTCGAAGGTGACCACGACATGCTGCTCGGGTCGTCTGCGGTTCTGGTGGGCCTGCGCGGCCATGGAGCGCTGGTCGGCCTCGGTGAGCGGTGGCTGGACGATCGCGCGTGGCCAGAGACGCCGGGCGAGGACGACGTTGACCTCGGCCGCGTAGACGGTGAGCTCGGCAGCCAGGTAGAGCCACGCGAACAGGCCGAGGACGATGGCGAAGAGCCCGTAGACGGCGCTGTCGTCCCTCAGGTAGTGGCCGACGACCAGCTCACCCGCAGCGAGCAACGCCGTCCAGGCGATCCCTGCGATGACCGCGCCGGGGACGAGCGTGCGCCAGCGGACGGGGGCGGGGGTGAGCAGCCGGTAGGCGAGCAGGAACTCGGCGCAGCTCACGAGGGAGGTCGCCACCTCGGAGAGCACCGACACCGCCAGTGCCTCGTGCGCGAGCGCCACGAGGGCGGTGAGCCCGGCCGAGACGACCAGCCCGACTCCGAGCAGGCCGAGGAACCCGACTGCCCGGAGGAGCCGCTTGGGGTAGTTGGGACGCTCCGGCCCCGGCAGGTTCCAGATCTGCATCATGGCGAAGATGCCGTTCTCGGCCAGCGTGAGCGCGCCCCAGAGCATGCCGGCGAGGCCCACCGCGAGCCCGACGGCGCTGTCTCTGTGCAGCGAGGAGATGTTGCGCGTGAGGTCTGTGCCGACGATGGGGAAGTCGCGCACCGCCGAGCGCAGGAGGTCGTGGCGGAACGCCGAGTGCTCTCCGACCACGATCCCCGTGAGGGTGACGAGGAGCAGGAGCATCGGAAAGGTGGTGCCGAAGAGGGAGTGGGCGATCGTCGCAGTGAGCGACCCGGCGTTGTCGTCCCCGTACTTCTTCACCACGGCGAAGACGACTGCGAGGGGAAGATGACGCTGCTGGAAGGCGTCGAGGGTGCGGACCTGTCGCTCGATCGGGTTCATGACGGGGAGGTTCCCGGCGATCGGGCGCTCACTCCTTCCACTGCATGGCGAGCAGCGCGACGTCGTCCGAGCCCTGGTCGCCGACGAGCGCGCCGACCACGCGGTCCAAGAGGACCTCCGGGTCGCCCGTCCCGCTCCCCGCCGCCTCCTGGAGACGGCGCAGCCCGGTGTCGAGGTACTCGCCGCGTCGCTCGACGAGCCCGTCGGTGTACGCGAGCACCGACGCACCCGCTGCGACCTCCACGCTGCGGGCCGCGCACCGCACAGGGCCGCCGACCCCGACGGGGGCGCCAGGCTCCACCTCGACGAAGTGGGTGGTCTCCCCGGAGACGACGAGCGGAGGCGGGTGCCCAGCGCTCACCACCGTGAGCCGGTGGGCGGGCACGTCCACATGTCCGAGCAGCACGGTGGCGAAGTGGCCGTCGCGTGCGACGTCCAAGAGCGCAGCGAGCTTCTCGAGGATCGTCCCGGCGTCGTCGCCCTGCGCCGCGTAGGCGCGGATGGCGTAGTGCAGCGACGCCATCGTGCTCGCGGCGGGCACGCCCCGGCCGGAGACGTCGCCGACGGTGAAGATGAAGGAGCGCTCGTCGCAGCGGATCACGTCGTACCAGTCGCCGCCGATGTCCGCCGTCGAGTCCCCCGGCACGTAGCGGGCCGCGAACGCCATCCCGGCGACGTCGGGGAGGGCCTTGGGCAAGAGCGCGTGCTGCAGGGTCTCGGAGATCGACCGCTGCTCGGCGTAGAGGCGGAGGTTCTCCCGGGCGAGGCGCTCGGCCGTCCGCCGGCGCCGTACGAGCCACTCGGCCATGACCACGGCCGCGGCCACGATGACGGCGCCGACGGCTCCGATGATCCACGGGAGGACGGGCAGCAGCCCGCCGCCGAGTGGACGGCGGGCGGAGGCCACGAAGACGAGCGAGGAGGTCCCGAAGGGCTCACGCACGCTCGAGGACGCCGCACGCGACGGCGGGGGTGTCGTCGCCTCGAGGAGGTCTCCCCCGTGGGCCGGGCGTCCGAGGTAGAGGGCGAAGGAGAGGTCGTGGAAGGCCGAGGAGGGCGGGACCACGGCCCGCCGGTGGGGGGGGAGCGCGGACTCGGCGAGGATGGCGTAGCGGGCCGCCCCGCCGGGGCCCTCCATCGCGTAGCCGAGCCGCGGCGGGGTGCGGTCGAGGCGGTCCACGACGTCGAGGACCCCCGGACGCGGCACCCCGGACATGACCGCTGCGACCGCCGCGGGGTCGCTCCCCATGGTTGTCGGGGCGCCCAGCCGGAGCACGGGCACCGGCCCCGCCGGGGAGAGCCGCCAGAGCGACAGCGAGACGAAGAGCCTGCCGTGCCCGGTGCCGACGTCGGGGGCGACGTAGGGCTCGACCACCTTCGGGTCGCCGCCGCTCACCTCGGCGGCGGCGAGCGCGGTGTCGAGGGGCGAGGTGATCGAGGGCACCACCTCGCCCAGCACCAGCCCGGCCGTCTCGGTCTGGGTGTGCAGGAGGTGCGCCTGGGTGTGGGCGTTCACCGCCCCGGTCAGCCAGACCAGGGCGGCGACCACGAGGGCGCCCACCACGCCGACGACGGGGGCCACGAGGTGCGTGTGGCGGCCGGCCGGGGCCTCGCCGGGCGCCGCCGGCGGCGCCACCGAGCCCGCATCGGGGGGGGCCGGCGGTCCGGGGGGTGTCGCGGGGGCGGGTGGCGTAGGCGACGTGGAGCGCGCGGGCGTTCCCGCAGGCGATGTGGAGTGCGCTGGCGTCCCCGCAGGCGATGTGGAGCGCGCTGGCCTCTCGGCAGGCGGTGCGGGTGCGTCACCGGGCGCCCCGCGCCCCCGGGCGGGCGCGGCCGGAGGACCGGGCGTGCCGGTGGGCAGGCGGGCGGTCGCCACTGCGGAGGGCTCGGTGATGGCTGGCACAATAGTGACCAGGGGTGCGGGATTCCTGGCAGTGGGTTCGCTGGTCAGTCCGGTAGCGTCGGCCGTCATGGTTCGGGCAGACCTCTCCCCCGTGTCGATCGCCTACTACTCGATGGAGATCGCCCTCGACGACCGGCTCCCGACCTTCAGCGGGGGCCTCGGCGTCCTCGCGGGCGACCACCTGCGGGCCGCCGCAGACCGGGGGCTGCCGCTCGCGGCCGTGACCCTCCTCTACCGGCAGGGGTTCTTCACCCAGTCGATCGTCGGAGGGGAGCAGCGCGAGGCGCCGGCCGAGTGGTCCCCGCGTGCCCACCTCGAGGAGCTGCCGGTGCGGGTGCCGGTCGTGGTCGCGGGCCGACGGGTCGAGATCCGGGTCTGGCGGGCGACGGTGAGGGGTGCGGGCGGTCACGCGGTGCCCGTGCTCTTCCTCGACACCGACGTCGCCGAGAACGCGCCCGAGGACCGCCGGATCACCGAGCGGCTGTACACGAGCGACCCCTTCGAGCGGCTGCGCCAGGAGGCGGTGCTGGGCCTGGGCGGCCCGGTGGTGCTCGACACCCTCGGTTACCAGGGAATCCAGGTCCACCATCTGAACGAGGGGCACGGCGCCCTCGTCCCGGTCGCGCTCCTGGCGCGCCGGCTGGCAGGGTTCGACCCCGCAGGGGTGCTCTCGCGCGGGCTCCTGGGCGCCGCAACAGGGGACCTCGCCGCCGTGAGGCAGCGGTGCGCCTTCACGACCCACACCCCCGTGCCCGCCGGCCACGACCGGTTCTCGCCCGAGACCGCCGAGGCGGTGCTGGGCAGGCCGCTCCTTGCGGCCCTGGGGGCGCTCGGGTGCCTCGAGGAGGGGGGGACGCTCAACATGACCCTCCTCGGGATGCAGGGGGCGGGGTTCGTGAACGGCGTGTCGCTGCGGCACGCCGAGGTGACGCGGCGGCTGTTCCCCTCCGTCGAGGTGGAGGCGATCACGAACGGGGTGCACGGCGCCACCTGGGCCGCGCCCGCCACGGCCGCCCTCTTCGACCGCTACCTGCGGGGCTGGCGCCTCGACAGCGCACCGCTCCGCTACGCGACCGGGCTGCCGCTCGACGAGCTGCGCGCGGCGCACCAGCGCAACAAGGCGGCGCTGTGCGAGGAGGTCCGTCGCCGCTCCGGCGTCGTGCTCGACCCCGACGTCCTCACCCTGGGGGTGGCGAGGCGCTTCGCCGCCTACAAGCGCAACGACCTCGTGCTCTCCGACCTCGAGCGGTTGTCGGCCATCGCCGAGTCCGCCCCCCTCCAGGTCGTGTTCGCCGGCAAGGCCCATCCCAACGACACGGAGGCCAAGGAGATGATCCGGCGTGTGACCGCTGCCGCCGGGACGCACCGCGGCCGGGTGACCGTCGCCTTCGTCGAGAACTACGGCATGGGGCTCGGGCGCACGCTGTGCGCGGGCAGCGACGTCTGGCTCAACACGCCGGTGCCGCCCAACGAGGCGTCGGGGACGAGCGGCATGAAGGCGGCCCTGAACGGCGTCCCGAGCCTGAGCACGCTCGACGGCTGGTGGCTCGAGGGGCGGGTCGAGGGCGTGACCGGGTGGTCGGTCGGGGGGCCTGCCGAGGCGGAGGCGACGGACGCCGACGGAGCTGCGCACGGGGACGACGCCGACCAGCTCTACCGTGTGCTCGAGGGGACCGTGGTCCCCCTGTACTGCAAGGACCCCGACGCGCTCGTCGCCATGGGGCGTCAGGCCATCGCGCTCAACGCCTCGTTCTTCTCGGCGCACCGCATGGTGGACGAGTACGCGCGCCGTGCCTACCAGAAGGCGGTCGAGCCGCGCGTGGACGGGGAATGGCAGCTGCACCCGCCCCGAGAGCCGGACGGCGTGACGTCGAGGGGACGGAGGGCGGGACCGAGGTGAGCGACCGTGTCGAGGCGTGGCCCGGGCGCGCCTACCCCATGGGCGCCGCGTACGACGGCGCGGGGACCAACTTCTCCCTGTTCTCCGAGGTCGCCGAAGCGGTCGACCTGTGCCTCGTCTCCGACGAGGGGGACGAGACGCGCGTGCCACTCGAGGAGGTCGACGCGCACTGCTGGCACGCCTACCTCCCAGGGGTAGGACCGGGCCAGTGCTACGGCTACCGGGTCCACGGGCCCTGGGACCCCGGGCAGGGGCTTCGCTGCAACCCGCACAAGCTCCTGCTCGACCCCTACGCGAAGGCCGTCGCCGGGGCGGTCGACTGGGACGCCTCGTGCTTCGGCGAGCTCCCGGGGCAGGAGGACGCCCGGAACGACGCCGACAGCGGGCCCCACGTGCCCAAGAGCGTGGTCCACAACCCCTACTTCGACTGGGGGTCCGACCGCCCGCCGGGCACCCCCTTGCACGAGACCGTCGTCTACGAGGTGCACGTGAAGGGGTTCACCGTTCGGCACCCCGGGGTGCCCGAGGCGCTGCGGGGGACCTACCTCGGGCTCGCGCACCCAGCGGCGATCGAGCACCTGAAGGCGCTCGGCGTCACGGCCGTCGAGCTCCTCCCGGTCCACCAGTTCGTGCACGACGCGCACCTGGTCGAGCGGGGCCTGCGGAACTACTGGGGCTACAACTCGATCGGCTTCTTCGCGCCGCACAACGAGTACGCCTCGGGCGACCGCGGCCAGCAGGTCCAGGAGTTCAAGGCCATGGTCCGCGCGCTGCACGAGGAGGGCATCGAGGTGATCCTCGACGTCGTCTACAACCACACCGCCGAGGGCAACCACCTCGGGCCGGTCCTGTCCTTCAAGGGCATCGACAACCGCGCCTACTACCGGCTCGCGCCCGACGACCCGCGCCACTACCTCGACACGACCGGCACGGGCAACAGCCTGAACGTCCGTCACCCGCGCAGCCTCCAGCTGATCATGGACTCGCTGCGCTACTGGATCTCCGAGATGCACGTGGACGGGTTCCGCTTCGACCTCGCCGCGAGCCTCGCCCGGCAGTTCCACGAGGTCGACCGGCTCTCGGCGTTCTTCGACCTCATCGAGCAGGACCCGCTCGTGAGCCAGGTGAAGCTGATCGCCGAGCCCTGGGACGTCGGCGAGGGTGGCTACCAGGTCGGCAACTTCCCTCCCGTGTGGTCCGAGTGGAACGGCAAGTACCGGGACACGGTCCGGGACTTCTGGCGGGGGGAGCCGGCCACCCTGCCCGAGCTCGCCTCCAGGCTGACCGGCAGCTCGGACCTGTACCAGGCCGACTCGCGCCGGCCCGTCGCCAGCGTGAACTTCGTCACCGCGCACGACGGGTTCACCCTGGCCGACCTCGTGTCCTACGACGAGAAGCACAACGAGGCGAACGGGGAGGACAACCGCGACGGGGAGAGCTTCAACCGGTCCTGGAACTGCGGCGTCGAAGGGGAGACCGACGACCCAGCGGTGCTCGGGCTCCGCCGGCGCCAGCAGCGCAACTTCCTCACGACGCTCCTGCTCTCCCAGGGCGTCCCCATGCTGCTCGGCGGGGACGAGATGGGTCGCACCCAGCGCGGCAACAACAACGCGTACTGCCAGGACAACGAGATCTCGTGGTTCGACTGGGACCACGCCGACGACGAGCTCCTCGCCTTCGCGCGCGACCTCATCGCGCTCCGCCGCGCGCACCCGGTCTTCCGCCGCCGGCGCTGGTTCCAGGGCCGCCCGATCCGCGGTGCGCCCGACATCGCCTGGTTCCGCCCCGACGGGGTGGAGATGGACGACGCCGACTGGGAGTCCGGGTTCGCCAGGTCCGTCGCGGTGCTGCTGAACGGGGACGCCATCCCCGACCGCGACGAGCGCGGCATGCGGGTCACCGACGACTGGTTCCTGCTCGTCCTGAACGCGCACGACCAGCCGATCGACTGGACGCTGCCGGGCCACGGCGTGGCCCGCTGGCGGGTGGTGCTGGACACGGCGGCCGAGCTGGAGGCCGGTGCCGACCTCGACACGGGGAAGCGGCTCGCCGTCCCCGCGCGCGCGTGCGTGCTCCTCGTCGGGGTCGAGCTCGAGCCGGCCGGCACCTGAGCGGCGTGGGACAATCCGCCTCCGTGGGCGCCGCAGGCACGGTGGACCTCGAGAAGCAGCTCGCGGCCGCGGCCGCCGCCGAGCTCGTGGAGGACGGCATGGTGGTCGGGCTCGGGACGGGCTCCACCGTCGCGCACCTCCTGCCGGCGCTCGCGGCGCGCGGGCTCGACGTGCGGTGCGTGGCGACCTCCCCCCGCACCGAGGAGCTCGCCCGGGAGGCCGGGCTGCGGGTGGTGCGGTTCGGCGCGATCGGGCGCCTGGACATCGCCCTCGACGGTGCCGACCAGGTCGCGCCGGACGGCTGGCTCGTGAAGGGCGGCGGCGCCGCCCACACGCGTGAGAAGCTCGTGGCCGCGGCCGCGGACCGCTTCGTCGTGATGGTCGACTCGACGAAGCTCGTGGGCGCGCTCGGGCCGCCGGTCCCCCTCGAGCTGCTCGGCTTCGGGCTCGCCTCCACGCTGCGCCGCCTCGGCGCCGTCGGGCCGGTGCGCCCGCGCGGGGTCGGGCGCAGCCCCGATGGGGGCGTGATCTGCGACTACCTCGGCGCCGTCGAGGATCCCGACGCGCTCGCGGCGGCCCTCGCGGCGGTGCCCGGGGTCGTCGAGCACGGGCTGTTCCCTCCCGAGATGGTCGCCGACGTCGTGGTGGGCCGGGGCGGCCGTGCGGAGCGCCGCCCCGCGCGGTCCTCCCCGCTCACGAGCCGGCGGGTGCGGCGGGACGGTCGCACATGACGAGCGAGGAGCCCGCCTCCACCCGGCCCGCAGGGATCGAGGGGTCGGCCGCGAGGAGCCGTTCGAGGGGGGCGCGCTTGTCCTCGCCGCTCACGAGCCACAGGAGCTGGCGCGCCCGCTCGATGCCGGGATAGGTGAGGGTCATGCGCCTGCGGCCCTCGTAGAAGGTGGAGGTGACCGCGACCGGCCGGTCGGAGACGTCGAGGACCGGGTCTGTCGGGACGAGCGACGCCGTGTGCCCGTCCGGGCCGACGCCCAGGTGCACGAGGTGGAACTGCAGCGGAAGGGAGATGCCGTAGCGGACGGCGGCGTCGTCGAGGTCGTCCTCCTCGACCGGCATCGCCCGCACCTCGGCCCCCACCTCGCCGAGTGCCGCGCGGAGGTGCGCCAGGTTGCGATCAGGGTCGTCGGGTGGCGCGACCCGCTCGTCCACCTGCCAGACGACCGTGCGGTCCCACGGCACCTCGAGCGTCCTGAGGACGCCGAACATCTGCCACGGCGACCGCCCGCCGCTGACCGCAAAGTGGAAGACGCCGTCTGCGTCGACGGCCTCGCGGGCCACGTCGGCGACGTAGCGGGCCGCGGCCCTCGAGAGCGTGTCGAGGTCGTCGAAGACGATCAGGTCGTGGTGCACGCGCTGCTCCCGCTAGGAGCCTGCGGGCTTCTCGGCATGCCCTCCGAACTCGCTGCGCATCGCCGAGAGCAGCTTGCCGGTCAGCTCGCCCAGGCCCCGGGAGGCGAACCGCTCGAACAGGGCGGCCGAGATCACGGGGGCCGGCACGCCTTCGTCGATGGCCGCGAGGACCGTCCAGCGACCCTCGCCGGAGTCCGAGACCCTGCCGGCGAACCCTTCGAGGCGGGGTGTCCGGGCGAGGGCGTCGGCGGTCAGGTCCACGAGCCACGACCCGACGACCGAGCCGCGCCGCCACAGCTCGGCCACCTCGGCGATGTCGATCGAGTACCGGTAGGCGTCGGGGTCGCGCAGCGGGGTGGTCTCGGCGTCGGCCGCCGCGGGTCGGGTCCCGACGTCGGCGTTGCCGATGATGCTCAGGCCCTCTGCGATCGACGCCATCATCCCGTACTCGACGCCGTTGTGGACCATCTTCACGAAGTGCCCGGCGCCGCTCGGGCCGCAATGGAGGTAGCCGTCGGCGGCCGTGCCGTCCGTCCGCGTCCTGCCGGGGGTGGGAGGGGCGCTGTCGCGGCCGGGCGCGATCGTCTTGAAGATGGGGTCGAGGCGGCGGACCGCCTCGGTGTCGCCCCCGATCATGAGGCAGTAGCCGCGCTCGAGGCCCCAGACCCCGCCGCTCGTGCCGCAGTCGACGTAGTGGATCCCGCGCTCGGACAGCTCCTTCGCCCGGGCGATGTCGTCGCGGTAGTAGGAGTTCCCGCCGTCGATCACGGTGTCGCCGCGCTCGAGCGAGCCCGCGAGCTCCTCCAGCGTCGAGCCGACGATGGCGGCGGGGAGCATCAGCCAGACCGCCCGCGGGGGGTCCAGCTTGGCGGCGAGGTCCGCCAGCGAGCTGGCCCCCGTCGCGCCCTCGTCCTCGAGCGCCTTCACGGCGTCGGCGCTCACGTCGTAGACGACGGCGCGGTGCCCGTCGCGCATGAGGCGGCGGACGAGGTTGGCGCCCATCCTGCCGAGGCCGACCATGCCGAGCTGCATCGGGGTGTCCGTGGCCATCCCGTCACCCTATGCCCCGGGCCGGCGCGCCTGCGCCTCCCCGACGCCGCCCGCGGCTCCCGCTCAGCGCCGCTTCAGGCTCCGGTAGCGGCGGATGAGCGCGTTGGTCGAGGCGTCGTGGGCGAGCTCGGGCTCCGAGCTGCTCTCGAGCTCCGGCACGATCGCCTTGGCGAGCTGCTTCCCGAGCTCCACCCCCCACTGGTCGAACGAGTCGATGGCGAAGAGGGCCCCCTGGACGAACACGTCGTGCTCGTAGAGCGCCACGAGCGCGCCGAGGACGCGGGGGGTGAGCACCTCGGCGAGCAGCACGTTGGTGGGCCGGTTGCCCGGCATGACCCTGTGGGGGACCTCGGCCTCGGGAGCCCCCTCGGCGCGCACCTCTTGCTCCGTCCGGCCGAAGGCGAGGGCCTGGGCCTGGGCGAACACGTTCGACATGAGCAGGTCGTGGTGGTCGCGCAGGGGGTTGAGGCTCTTGGCGAACCCGATGAGGTCGACGGGCACGAGGCGGGTGCCCTGGTGCAGGAGCTGGTAGAAGCTGTGCTGGCCGTTCGTCCCCGGCTCCCCCCAGTAGACCGGCCCGGTGTCGTAGTCCACGGGCGTGCCCGTAAGGGTCACCCGCTTGCCGTTCGACTCCATCGTGAGCTGCTGGAGGTAGGCGGGGAACCGCTTCAGGTACTGGCAGTAGGGCATGATCCCCACCGTCTGGGCCCCGAAGAACTCGTTGTACCAGAAGGAGAGCAACGCCAGGACGACCGGCATGTTCCGCTCGAGCGGCGCCGAGCGGAAGTGCTCGTCCATCTCGTGGAACCCGGCGAGCATCTCGGAGAACGCCTCGGGCCCGATCGCCAGCATCGTGGACAGCCCGATCGCCGAGTCCATCGAGTAGCGCCCGCCGACCCAGTCCCAGAAGCCGAACATGTTGGCAGGGTCGATCCCGAAGCGTGCGACCTCGGCCTCGTTCGTGGACACCGCGACGAAGTGCCTCGCCACCGCGTCGTCGCTCCCGAGGGACTCCACCACCCACTGGCGCGCGGACGTCGCGTTCTCGATGGTCTCGAGCGTGGTGAACGTCTTCGACGACACGATGAAGAGCGTCTCATCGGCGGCGAGGTCCCGCGTCGCCTCGACGAGGTCCGTCGGGTCCACGTTCGAGACGAACCGGAACGTCATGTCGCGCCGGGAGTACCAGCGCAGCGCCTCGTACGCCATGACCGGACCGAGGTCGGACCCCCCGATCCCGATGTTGACCACGTTGCGGATCGGCTTGCCGGTGTAGCCGGTCCATGCGCCCGAACGGACCTTCTCCGAGAAGGTGGCCATGCGTGCCAGCACCCGGTGGACCTCGGCGACCACGTCGGTGCCGTCGACGAGCAGCGGCGTGCCCTCGGGCATCCGCAGGGCGACGTGGAGGGCCGGCCTGTCCTCCGAGACGTTCACCCTCGCGCCGGCGAACATCGCGTCGCGCCTCGCCTCCACGTCGACGTCGCGGGCGAGCTGCACGAGGAGCGCCAGGGTCTCGTCGGTGACCCGGTTCTTCGAGTAGTCGAGGTAGAGCCCAGCCGCCTCGAGGCTGAACCGCTCGGCGCGTCCGGGATCGGCCTCGAACAGGTCGCGCAGGTGCGTGCCGGCGACCGTGGCATGGTGCGCTTCGAGCGCGCGGAAGGCGGGCTGGGCCCGGAGGGGAGTGCGGTCGGCGGAGTGGGGCATCACCTGTCGACGCTACCGCCCGGGTGGCGTGGCTCCCCCGTGCTGGCGTCGGCTCCCGAGCACGACCCCCGCCCGCTCGGGAGGGCTAGCGCGCCCCTGCCGGGCGGTCGGCCACCGCCCCCGCAGCTGGCGCGCCTGCCGGAGCGCCGGCGGCAGTGGTCTCGAGGACGCTCTTGCGCAGCCGCTCGAGGCTCGCGGCGAGCAGCCTCGAGACGTGCATCTGGCTGATGCCCACCCGGGCCGCGATCTCGGACTGGGTCAGCCCGTTGGCGAAGCGGAGCTGGAGGATGAGCTGCTCGCGCGGCGCGAGCTTGGCGATGGCGGGCGCCAGGAGCTCGCGGTCCTCGACGGTGTCGAGCGAGGCGTCGTCCTCCCCGATGTGGGAGGCCAGGGTCTCTTGGTTCCGGTCGGTCGCGTCGATCGAGGAGGTGCGGTAGCCCTGCCCGGCTTCGAGCGCCTCGAGCACCGCCTCTTCGGTGGCGCCCGTCGCCGCGGCCAGCTCGGCCACCGTCGGCGAGCGGCCGAGCTCCTGGGCCAGGGTCTCGGTGACCTTGCCCAGCTCGAGGTACAGCTCCTGGACTCGCCGGGGCGCCCGCACCGCCCAGCCCTTGTCGCGGAAGTGGCGCTTCAGCTCGCCGATCACGGTGCGCGTGGCGAACGTCGTGAACTCGACGCCCCGCTCGGGGTCGAAGCGGTCGACCGACTTCACGATCGCCAGGGACGCCACCTGGACCAGGTCCTCGTAGGGCTCGCCGCGGTTGGCGTAGCGCCGGGCGAGCTGGTGGGCGAGCCCGAGGTGCGAGGTCACGAGGCGGTCGCGGATCTCGGGGTCCCGCGTGGCGGCGAGCTCGAGGAACAGGGCCCTCGTGTCCTCGCCGGGCGAGCGTGCGTCGGCGGTCGTCACGTCGGGGTCAGACGGCAGCGTCCGAGCGGTGCTTGCGCAGCCACGCGCTCGGCCGGCGGTCCCGCAGCTCGTGGCCGTGCTCGTCCACGAGGGCGTCGAGGATCCGGAGCGACAGGTCGTCGGCGTCGGCCCCCCGCGAACCGTCCTCCCCGTCTGCGGTCTCGTACCCGCAGCGCACCGTGATGGCGTCCCCCTCGCACTCGTAGGTGAGGTGCAGCCGGCCGTCCTCGCGTGCCCCGACGAGCGAGAGGCACAGCTCTTCCACGGCGAGCCTGAGGTCCTCGATGTCCTCGACGCCGAAGCCGGCACGGCTCGCGACCGTCGCCGCCGCAAGCCGCGCGAGCACCACGAGGTCCGCCTGCACCGGGATCGAGAGGTCGACCGAGACGGCGCCCGTCCGGCGGTCCACCATGCTCACTTCACGCTCCCGACGGCCTCTCGCACGCTCTCGAAGATCGGGAAGACCCCGGTGAGCCCGGTGATCTCGAAGACCTTGAGGATGCGTGGCTCTTCGATCACGAGGGGCAGGTCGCCGCCCGCCTCCCGGCAGCGCTTCAGGGCTCCGACGAGGACGCCGAGCGCGGTCGAGTCGAGGAAGGTGACGCCGAGCAGGTTGACCACGACCGTCGCCTTGCCCGACGCGGCGAGCGCCTGCAGCCGGTCACGAAGCGGCGGAGCGGTGGCGACGTCGATCTCGCCCGACGCCGACACGACCGGGACGCCGTCGATCTCCTCGTCCTCGATGGTGAAGGTCTGGTCCATGCGGTCACGGCTCCTTTTGCTGGGTCCCCTCCGCGGCGGGGCCCCGTCGGGGCCCCCGTCTCCGAGGGCCGCTCTTCGGTGGCGTGGGCCGAGGCGTGCAACCTCGATTGCCCAGCCGCAGGGATACCCCCTGAGGCCGTTCCGTACACGCGCCGGCACCGAGGTTAGGCGGGAGCGCATCGTCCCGCGCGGTTCCCCCGGGCGGGACGACGCGCGGGCCTGCCCTCAACGGGGGATGGCGAGCTCGAACCAGACGACCTTGTGCGTCCCGAGGTGCTCGGTGCCCCACTCGGAAGCGAGGGCGTCGACGATGGCCATCCCGCGCCCGTGCTCCCGCTCGCCCGTGAGACGGAGGACTCGGGGCCGTCCCGGGCTCGAGTCGGTGACCTCCACCCGGAGGCGGTCGTGCGCCACGTCGATCTGGAGGAGGAACCAGCCCCCGCCGTGCACCACGGCGTTGGTGGTGACCTCGTCGGCGAGCAGGACCGCGGTGTCCCTCACCTCCGAAGGACAGGCTGCCAGGGCTTCTTCGACGAGGTGGCGCGCGGCGCGCACCGAGCCTGCGTCGCCGGCCAGCCGGAGCCTCCGAGCCCCTGACGGCCCCGTGCGACCCTGCGGGCGGTCCTTCGTCGCCGTTGCGGCTTCCTTCATCGACTGTCGCTTCCCGTCAGACCTCCCCTCGTCCCGAGGGGGTGCCGGGTGCCTCCCCGGCGATGGGGTCTCCGCCTTGTTACGTCTCCGAAGGGCCAGGTCGCCAAACTGGCTACCCGCCCTCCAGCACCACGGTCACCGAGGCGGGGTCGCCCTCTTGGAGGACGAGCCCCTCGGGGTCGACGCCGCCCGCATCGAGCAGGTCGCGCCGCGCCGCCCGCAGGCAGTCGAGGCGCTCCGGCCGGTCCACCACCGCGAGCTGGGCCACGCGCGCCCGCATCGACCGCTTGCGCGCCGTCTTCTCCTTGCGCACCGCAGCGAGGACCTCCGCCGCCGCGTCGAGCACCGGGGTCGCGGTCGAGCCCGAGGTGCCCAGGCCGAGGTGCGCCTCGAGCTCGGCCGCGTCGGGCCACGGCGCCAGGTGGACCGACCCGGCCTGCCACCAGCTCCACACCTCCTCTGCGACGTAGGGGAGGAACGGGGCGAAGAGGCGGTGCTGGACGGAGAGGGCGAGCAGCAGCGTGGCGCGCGCGGAGCAGGCGCCCGGGTCGTCCGGGCCGCCGTAGGAGCGGTTCTTCACGAGCTCGAGGTAGTCGTCGCAGAAGGACCAGAAGAAGCCCTCGGTGAGCTCCAGGGCTCGCGAGTGGTCGTAGGCCGAGATGGCCGCGGTCGACGCCTCCACCACCCCTGCGAGCCGGCGCAGGAGGTCCCGGTCGATCGGCTCGACGACGTCCCCCGGGCGGCCGGCGTCTCCTGGCGCCCCGTCCGTCCCCTCCGTCCTCGTGGTGCGCTCGAGGCCGAGGACGAACTTCGACGCGTTGAGGATCTTGATGGCGAGGCGCCTGCCGATCTTCATCTGGCCCTCGTCGAGCGCCGTGTCGGTCCCGAGCCTGCCGCATGCCGCCCAGTAGCGGACCGAGTCGGCCCCGTGCCGCTCGAGGTAGGGCATCGGCGTCGTGGCGTTGCCCTTGGACTTCGACATCTTCTTGCGGTCCGGGTCCACCACGAATCCCGAGATCGCCGCGTCGGACCACGGCAGCCGGCCGAGCTCGAGCTCCGCACGCACGACGCTCGAGAAGAGCCAGGTGCGGATGATGTCGTGCCCCTGGGGCCGCAGGTCCAGCGGGAAGACCTTGGCGAAGAGCTCCGGGTCCTCCTCCCAGCCCGCCACGATGAGCGGGGTGAGCGAGGAGGTCGCCCAGGTGTCCATCACGTCGGGGTCGCCGACGAAGCCGCCGGGCCGGCCGCGCTGGTCCGGCTCGTACCCCTCGGGCACGTCGGTGGACGGGTCGACCGGGAGCCGGTCCTCTGCGGGAAGGAGCCGCCGGTCGTGGCGGATGGCGCCGTCGTCGTCGACGGCGTACCAGACCGGGAACGGCACGCCGAAGAAGCGCTGGCGGCTGATGTTCCAGTCGCTGTTCAGCCCCTCGACCCACGCGCGGTAGCGGTGGGCCATGTAGCCAGGGTGGAAGCGCAGCTCGTCGCCGAGCGCGAGCAGCCGGTCCCGGATCTTGAGCGTGCGCACGAACCACTGGCGCGACGAGACGATCTCGAGCGGACGGTCGCCGTTCTCGTAGAACTTGACGGGGTGGGTGATCGGGCGGGGCTCGCCGACGAGGTCGCCCGAGGCGGCGAGGAGCTCGACGGTTCGCCGCTGCGCCTCCCGGACGGTCCGGCCCACGAGCTCCCCGTAGGCGCCGAGGGCGCCGTCGAGGTGGTCGGACTCCCATCCCGGCGCACCCCAGGGCACGGGCTCGAGGCGGCCGTCGCGCCCGACGATCGTGCGCGTCGGGAGGTCGAGCTCCCTCCACCACACGATGTCGGTCGTGTCGCCGAAGGTGCAGACCATCGCGATCCCCGTGCCCTTGGCGGGATCGGCGAGGTGGTGCGCGAGGATCGGCACGCGGACGCCGAACAGCGGCGTGCGGGCCGTGCGGCCGAAGAGCGGGCGGTAGCGGGCATCGTCGGGGTGGGCCACCAGCGCGACGCACGCCGCGAGGAGCTCGGGGCGGGTCGTCTCGATCTCCACGTGCCCGTCGGAGGGTGACGCGCCGCGCGCGTCCCCTCCACGGCCGCCGTCGTCGGCCACGAGCCCGAAGCGCAGCCGGTGGTAGGCGCCGGGTCGCTCCCGGTCCTCGAGCTCGGCCTGGGAGACGGCGGTGCGGAAGTCGACGTCCCACAACGTCGGCGCCTCGTGCTGGTACACCTCGTCGCGGGCGAGCATCCGCAGGAACGCCCGCTGGGAGGTCCGGCGCGACCGCGCGCCGATGGTCGTGTAGGTGCGGCTCCAGTCGACCGAGAGCCCGAGGGTCCGCCACACGCGCTCGAAGGTGCGCTCGTCCTCCAGGGTGAGGCGGTTGCACAGCTCGACGAAGTTCGGCCGGGAGACCGCCACCAGCTCCCCGCCCGGGCTGGGCGGCGGCTCGAAGCCCGGGTCGTAGGGGAGGTCGGGGTCGCAGCGGACCCCGAAGTAGTTCTGCACGCGCCGCTCGGTGGGCAGTCCGTTGTCGTCCCAGCCCATCGGGTACAGCACGGCCTTGCCGCGCATGCGGTTGAAGCGGGCGACGATGTCGGTGTGCGTGTAGGACATCGCGTGCCCGATGTGCAGCGACCCCGACACCGTGGGGGGCGGCGTGTCGATCGCGAAGACCCGTGTGCGCGGCGCGGTGGGATCGAACCGGTAGGTGCCGGCGGCTTCCCAGGACTCGCCCCACTTCGCCTCGAGGCCGTCCACGGTCGGCTTCTCGGGCACGCGCACGGCGCGGGTCGGGCCGGCCGGGCCGAGGACCGGCCCATGGTGCGCAGTCGCGCCTTGGCCAGGGGCAGACATGACCGCGTTACCGTACCTTCGTGCTGCGCCTCCACGACACGGCGACCGGGTCGCTCCGCCCGCTCGAGGTGCGCGACCCGGGCCACGTCTCGATGTACGTCTGCGGCCCGACCGTCTACGCACCGCCCCACCTCGGGCACGGGCGCTTCGCCCTCTTCTACGACGTGGTTCGGCGGTACCTCACCTTCATCGGCTTCGAGGTCGACCACGTCGTGAACGTGACCGACGTCGACGACAAGATCATCGAGCGAGCCGCGAGCACCGGTCGCCGTCCCGAGGACGTCGCCGCGGAGGCCGAGGCGCAGTGGTGGGAGGCGACCGATGCGCTCGACGTGCTCCGTCCGACGGCCGTCCCCCACGCCACCGACTACGTCCCCCAGATGGTGGCCCTCGTCGCCGACCTCGTGGGGCGTGGGTGCGCCTACGAGACCGACGACGGGGTCTACCTCGAGGTGGGCAGGGTCGAGGGCTACGGGCTGCTCGCGCACCAGCCGCTCGAGTCGCTGCGCGCAGGCGCACGGGTGGGGTCCTCGGAGCAGAAGCGCTCGCCGCTCGACTTCGCGCTGTGGAAGAAGGCGAAGCCGGGCGAGCCGAGCTGGGAGTCGCCGTGGGGGCCCGGACGCCCCGGATGGCACACCGAGTGCGTCGTCATGTCCCTCGACCTCCTCGGCGAGGGCTTCGACCTCCACGGCGGCGGCCAGGACCTGATCTTCCCCCACCACGAGAACGAGCGGGCCCAGGCGGTCGCCGCAGGACGGGGCTTCGCCCGGCTCTGGCTCCACAACGCCCTCGTGACGGCGAGCGGCGAGAAGATGTCCAAGTCGCTGTCGAACTTCACGACGATCGCCGACCTCTGCGCGCAGGCGGACCCGCGTGCCTACCGGCTGCTCGTGCTCAGGTCCGGCTACCGCTCGCCCATGGAGGTGACGGCGGGGACCGTCGCGGACGCGGGGAAGGCCCTGGACCGCCTGGACGGCCTGGCGCGTCGGCTCTCGCTCGCAGATCCGATGGCGGGCGGCCCCGTCGTCCGCACCACGGCGGGCTCCGCCGCGCCCGAGGGGGTGGACGACGATGCGGTCACCCGGTTCTGCGAGCTGATGGACGACGACCTCGACACGGCGGCCGCGATGGGATGGGTGTTCGACCTCGTCGGGCGCGCGCACGGCGCTGCGGACGCCGGCGACCTGCAGCGCGCACGGCGGCTGGGTGCGACCGTCGCGATGCTGTGCGGCGCCCTCGGTCTGCGGCTCCGCGCGACGACCGCCGAGGTCGACGAGGCGACGCGCCGGATCGTCGCCGAGCGGGACTCGGCGCGCCGCGCCCGGGACTTCGCCCGTGCCGACGCGCTGCGCGACGAGCTCGTCGCGGCGGGCTGGACGGTCGAGGACGGTCCCGAGGGGACCGTCGTGCGGCGCTGACCGGTTCGCTGCCCGACGGGCCCGGCGCCCGCCGGCCGACCGTGGAGCCCGGGCAGCCCGACGGTGGCGCGAGGCGCCAGGACCGCGTCGTCGCCGTGCCTGGGCGGCTGGTGTACTAGCGTCCTTGCGGCGACGGGGCCTGCTGCGCCGCAGGAGCGCCCCGCTGCAGTCGGCGCAGGCCGTTCGCCTGCACGGGCAACGAGAAGCAGGATGAAAGGGGATCGCCACCGTGGCATCGGGGACGGTCAAGTGGTTCAACGCGGAGAAGGGTTACGGGTTCATCTCGCAGCCTGACGGGGGCGCCGACGTGTTCGTGCACCACACCGCGATCCAGATGAACGGCTACCGCGTGCTCGAAGAAGGGCAGGCGGTGGAGTTCAGCGTCGAGGAAGGCCCCAAGGGCCTCATGGCGAAGGACGTCCGGCCCGCCGGCTGAGGTCGGTCCCGCCTGCCCCGGGCGTGCCGGGGCTCCCCGGATGCTCGCAGCGGCGCGCTGGCGCACGCCCTGGTCCCCGCGCCCTCCGGGCCCTCTCCCCGCCGGTGTGGCGACAGGTTACTTTGTAGTAACCTGTGGGTAGGTCCCCGGCGTGCTCCCTGGAGCTGCACCCAGGGACCGGCGGGGGACGAGTCCAAGGAGGGCGCGCGGATGGCGGAATTCTCTCTCGAGCTGAACGAGGACCAACTGCAGGTCCAGAAGTGGGTCCACGACTTCGCCGAGAGCGTGATCCGCCCGGCGGCCCACGAGTGGGACGAGCGCGAGGAGACGCCCTGGCCGATCATCGAGGAAGCGGCCAGGATCGGGCTGTACTCCTTCGACTTCATCGCCAACGCCTTCTTGGACCCGACGGGGCTCACCATCGTCCTCGTCAACGAGGAGATGAGCTGGGGCGACGCCGGGATCGCGCTCGCCATCTTCGGCTCGTCGCTCGCGGTCGCCGGCATCTACGCCAACGGCACCCCCGAGCAGCAGGCGGAGTGGATCCCGCAGTGCTTCGGCACCCCCGACGACATCAAGCTCGCCGCCTTCGGGGTGTCCGAGCCGGACGCCGGGTCGGATGTCTCGTCGCTCAAGACCCGCGCCGTCTACGACGAGGCGAGAGACGAGTGGGTGCTGAACGGCACCAAGACCTGGATCACGAACGGCGGGCTCGCCAACACCCACGTCATCGTCGCTTCCGTCACACCTGAGCTCGGCGCCCGGGGGCACGCGAGCTTCGTCGTCCCCGAGGGGACGCCCGGGATCAGCCAGGGCCAGAAGTTCAAGAAGATGGGCATCCGGGCGTCGCACACCGCCGAAGTGGTGCTGGACGACTGCCGGGTTCCCGGCCGCTGCCTGCTCGGCGGCAAGGAGAAGCTCGACGAGCGCCTCGCGCGCGCCCGCGAGGGCAAGCCCACCTCCTCGCAGGCGGCGATGGCGACCTTCGAGGCGTCGCGGCCGGCGGTCGGCGCGCAGGCCGTCGGCATCGCGCGCGCGGCGTACGAGTACGCGCTCGGCTATGCCAAGGAGCGCCGGCAGTTCAACCGGGCGATCATCGAGAACCAGGCCATCGCCTTCAAGCTCGCCGACATGAAGCTGCGCACCGACGCGGCACGGCTCCTGTGCTGGCGCGCCGCCTGGATGGCCGCCCACAACAAGCGGTTCGAGGCGGGGGAGGGCTCGCAGTCCAAGCTGTTCGCCGGCGAGACCGCGGTGTGGGTCACCGAGCAGGCGATCCAGATCCTCGGCGGCTACGGCTACATCCGCGAGTACCCCGTCGAGCGCTGGCACCGCGACGCCAAGATCTACACGATCTTCGAGGGGACGAGCGAGATCCAGCGGCTGGTGATCGCCCGGGCCATCTCCGGGCTGCACATCGACTGAGTTCCCAGCGACGGTCGCATCGGCTGCGGCGCCACTCCCTGGTGCCGCTCGGCCAGTGGCATACACATGCTATGGGTATGGCATGAGCCGGGGTCCGGATCAGCACCACCGTGGACCGGCAATTGCTCGAGCAGGCGCGCGAGGTGAGGGCGGGCATGCCGGACTCCGCGCTCGTCGATGACGCCTTGTCGGCCCTCCTCGCCCGGCACCGTGCCGCGGAAGTCGACGCGGCGTACGCCTCCTACGACGACCACCCGATCGACGAGCACGACGAGTGGGGTGATCTCGCATCGTTCCGGGCTGCGGCCGCGGCGTCATGAGCCCGTTGCCCGCCCGGGGCGACATCTGGTGGTGCGAGCTTCCTGACATCGGCCGAAGGCCGGTGGTCGCGCTGTCGCGCGACGCTGCCATTCCCCGCCTTCGTCGGGTGGTCGTCGCTCCGTGCACCACGACCGTCCGTGGCGTGCCCAGTGAGGTTGTCCTCGAGCCAGGCGACGACCCTGCGCCACGGCACTGCGTGGCCAACGTGGACTCGATCGAGAGCGTCGCCCTCGGCGTGCTCACCGAACGGATCGGGCGCCTGGCCGACGTCAGGATGCGGCAGCTCTGCGAGGCGCTCGAAGTCGCCCTCGACTGCGAGCGCTGAGCCTCCACGTTGCGGTCGCCCGCGAGCCGGCGGGAGCGGGAGCCCTGGCACCGATGGCGTGGCGACCAGGTGTAGCACCATGTAGGAGGTGCTACACTTCGTCCGTGCCCACCACCCGTCCCCGTCATGTCATCACCGAGACCGACGAGGTCGCCCGAGCGCTCGACGCGGCGGCGAAGCGTTGGCCAGAGGACCGGGATCGCAGGGCCAAGCTGGTGCTCCGGCTCCTCGGTGAGGGCTACCGGTCCCTGACCGCCGGCGAGGTCGCGGCAGGACGCAGAGAGGTCCTCCGGCGCACGAGCGGCCTGCTCACCGGCGTCTACGGCCCCAGCTACCTGGAGGAGCTGCGGCAGGACTGGCCGGAGTGATCGTCATCGACGCATCGGTCCTGATCGCCTACCTCGACGCCGACGACGCGCAGCACACCCGGGCCGAGGTCCTGCTCGAGGCGGCCGGCGCAACCCCCCTGGCGGCCAGCCGACTCACCCTGGCAGAAGTGCTCGTCGGGCCGACCCGAGCCGGCAAGCTCGAGTTGGCGATGGCCGCGCTCGCGCAGCTCGACATCGATGGTGTCGATCTGCGCGCGGACGCTCCTGCGCGCCTTGCCGGCCTGCGGGCGTCGACCCGACTCAAGATGCCGGACTGCTGCGTGCTCCTCGCCGCCGAGCAGGTGAACGGACAGGTGGCCACCTTCGACGCCTCGCTGGCCGCTGCCGCTCGAGCACTGGGATTGGGCGTCGTGGAGACGTAGGGGTAGTGCGCCGCCGACGGCGTGATCTTCGGGGCGACCTCAGTGCGGCCTGTACACGTCGGCACGGTGGTCGACGCGCAGGACACTGACCGTCTTGGTGCCGTCGTCGATCTCGTACACCACCCGGTACGGACCGCGACGGGCCGCCCACAGTCCCGTCAGTTCCTGGCGCAACGGGTGCCCCACCACCCGAGGGGCCTCGACGAGCGCTCCGGTCACGAACTCGACCACGGCTGCGGCGGCCTTCTCCGGCAACCGCGCCACGGCGCGCTCTTCGCCAGAGGCCATGACGAGCCGGTGCTCCGGCTCGCTCACCGTCGCAGGTACGTGGCGCGGAGCTCCTCGGCGGCGACCACCGTTCCCTGTGCGACCTCTTGCCGGGCTCGGTTGATCTCCTCGAGCGCCTTTGGATCCGACAGAAGCGCCAAGGTGTCCTCCAGTGCCTCGAGGTCCTGTGGGCTCATGATGACGGCAGCCGCGCGACCGTTGCGGGTCAGTACGACTCGGTCGTGCTCGTGTTCGACACGGTCCCCCGGCAGGTAGCCCTCCCACGCCTGCGCGCGCTGTCCGTTCACCCCGACGTGCAGAGCGGCGCCGCGCGCCCTTGTTCGGCGCACCAGGCCTGAGCACCGGCCTGGAGGACGTCCCACGGGCTCCCGAGCGGCGGCGTGTAGGAGAGGTCCAGGTCGCTCAGCTCGTCCACCGCCAGGCCGGAGAAGATGGCGGCCGCCGCGACGTCGACGCGCCTTGCGATGGCGGCGTCGCGATGTCCGACGAGCTGCACTCCGAGCAGGCGTCCCGAACCGAGGTCGCCGGTCGTGCGCATCCGCACCCGCCGGCTGCCCGGGTAGTAGGCCTTGCGGTCGTCGGCCTCGATCTCGACCGCCGCCGCCTGCAGCCCGATCGAGCGGGCTTCTGCGTCCCCGATGCCGGTCCTCGCCGCCACGACGTCGAAGACCTTCACGACCTGGGTGCCGAGGCTGCCGGCAAAGCGGCGGTCACCGCCGATGGCGTTCTCCCCGGCGACCCGGCCCTGCTTGTGGGCGGTGGTCCCCAACGGCAGGTAGGTGTCGCCCAGCAGCCGGTGGTGCGTGACGGCGCAGTCGCCCGCGGCGAAGACCGAAGGGAGGCTGGTCCGCATCGCGTCGTCCACGGCGATCGCCCCGTGCGCGCCCAGCCGTGCGCCCGCATCCGCCGCCAGCGCGGCGTCGGGGCGCACCCCAGTCGCCACGAGCACGAGGTCGGCGTGGACGAGCGCGGGGCTGTCCTCCTCGCGGCAGCGGAGGCGAAGTCCGTCTTCGGCGCGCACGACCGCCTGGACGGTCGTCGAGGTGCGCACGTCCACACCGTGGCGGGACAGTTCCTCGTGGACCAGAGACCCGAGATCCGGGTCGATGCTGGGGAGGACCTCCGCCCGCTGCTCGAGCTGGGTGACGGACAGGCCCCTCGTCCTCAGCGCCTCGGCCATCTCGAGGCCGACGTACCCGGCTCCCACGATGACGGCGTGCGCCGGATCGCGTGCCGCGAGCGCTCCGGTCAGCGCGAAGGTGTTGTCCATCGTGCGGAGCAGGTGGAGGCCGTCACGCGCCCCCACCGCCCCCTCGCCGACCACGCCATCGATCGGCGGCAGGACCGGGACGGCTCCCGTCGCGACCACGAGGGCGTCGTAGGCGATCAGCTCCTCCTCGTGGTCGTGACCCGAGACGAGCACCTCCTGGCGCTGGGCGTCGATCCTGCGCGCCACCGTGCCGAGACGCAGCGCCATCCCCGCGGACTCGAGGTCGGCGATGGTGCGGTGCGCGAGGTTCCGCCAGTCGGGGACCTCGCCCGAGACGTGGTAGGGGATCCCGCAGACCGAGAAGTTCGGGTAGCGGTCGGCGACCACCACGGTCACTTCCACGCCGGGGTCCAGCTCCCGGGCGCGCAGCGCGGCACTGATCCCCGCGTCGCTCCCTCCGATCACCACGAGGTGCACGTCCGTCTCCTCCCGGCGCCGCCCGAGCTCAGCGCGACCCCGCTGTCGCCGCGCGGACAACGGGGTAGCTCCGGCGCGCCCGCAGGGCGACGTACACGAGACCCACGAGCACCGGCACCTCGATGAGCGGACCGACGACGCCGGCAAGGGCCTCGCCGGAGCCGACGCCGAAGACCCCGATGCAGACGGCGATGGCGAGCTCGAAGTTGTTGCCGGCTGCGGTGAAGGCGAGCGTCGCGGACCGCGGATAGGGGAGGCGGAGCACCCGCCCGAGCGCGAAGGCCCCGCACCACATCAGCGCGAAGTAGCACAGGAGGGGAAGGGCGATGCGTGCGACGTCGCCCGGTCGAGCCACGACGGCATGGCCCTGCAGGGCGAAGAGGATCACGACCGTGTAGAGGAGCCCGTAGAGGGAGAGCCGCCCGAGCCTGCCCAAGAAGACGCCCTCGTACCACTCACGGCCCCTCGCCCGCTCGCCGACGCGCCGCGTGAGGTAGCCGGCGACGAGCGGGACGCCGAGGAAGATGGCCACCGTCCCGGCGATGGTGCCGGCCGAGACCGAGAGCCCGGCGGTGGGCAGGCCGAGCCATCCCGGCAGGACCCTGAGGTAGAAGTACCCGAGGGCTCCGAAGGCGGCGATCTGGAAGAGCGAGTTGAGGGCCACGAGCACCGCAGCCGCCTCCCGGTCGCCGCAGGAGAGGTCGTTCCAGATGAGGACCATCGCGATGCAGCGGGCGAGCCCGACGATCACGAGCCCGGTCCGGTACGAGGGGAGGTCGGGGAGGAGCAGCCACGCCAGGGCGAACATCACCGCCGGCCCGACGACCCAGTTGAGGACGAGGGAGGAGACGAGCATCCTGCGGTCCCTGGTCACCGACTGAAGCCCGCGGTAGCGGACCTTGGCGAGCACCGGGTACATCATCACCAGCAGCCCGACGAAGATCGGCAGCGGGGTTCCCCCGGTGACGTCGAGCGTGTCGAGGTCGCGCCCGAGCCCCGGGACCCACCTCCCGAGCGCGAGACCGAGCCCCATGGCCGCGAGGATCCACGCCGGCAGGAGCCGGTCGACCACGGGGAGGCGGCTGCCGACCCCGGCGATCCCCGCCGGCGCGCCCCACTCAGCGGGCTGCGACACGGTCGTCCTGGCGCGTCCCTCAGCTCCCCGCTGCACCGCAGCAGCACTCCCCGGCCACGGCTGCACCGTCTGCGTCTCCTGGCGCGCCCACGGGGACGTCCGCGTCGGCGAGCACCGTGTAGAGCTCCCACGCCGTGCCGTCGGGGGCGCCCGTCCACACCTTGTCCTGGACGGCGTAGCAGCACGTCACGTGGTCTTCTCGTGAGACGGCGAGCCCGGCTTCGGCGAGCCGCTCCGCCGCCGTGGCCACGTCGTCGGCCGACTCCACCTCGACCCCGAGGTGGTTCAGGGATCCGTCGCGGGCGGCCGGGTCCTCGATCAGGACGAGCTTGAGCGGGGGATCCGCGATCGCGAAGTTGGCGTAGCCGGGTCGCACCTTGGCGGGCACCGCGGAGAACAGCGTCGAGTAGAAGGACACCGCCGCGTCGAGGTCGTGGACGTTGAGGGCGAGCTGGACTCGGGACATCGGGCCCCTCCTGGTAACATCGACATTCATAGATATATCGATGGTAGTCAATATATCGACAACCGTCAATGGAGGCTGGCGCATGGAACCTGGAGGCGGCATGGAACCTGGTGGCGGCATGGAACCTGGTGGCGGCATGGAACCTGGTGGCGGCACGGAACCCGGTGGCGGCACGGAACGCCGAGGTGGAGGCACCCAGACGGCAGAGGCGAGCCCGGACGCGTGCTGCCCGTCGATCCTGGAGGCGCCGCTCGGGTCGGGCGACGCGGCGGACCTGGCCCGGGGGTTCCAGGCGCTTGCCGACCCGGCCCGGCTGCAGGCGCTGTCGATGCTCGCTGCTGCGCCCCTCGGGGAGGTGTGCGTGTGCGAGCTCGTCGGCCCGCTCGGCAAGGCGCAGCCGACGGTGTCGCACCACCTGCGGGTCCTCGCGGACGCAGGTCTCGTCCACGGTGAGCGGCGCGGCAGGTGGGTGTGGTACTCCCTCGACCACGCCAGGCTCGACGAGCTGCGCGCGGCGCTCGACCCCGCGCCCCGTCGCGGTCAGTCCCGGGGGGTCGCCTCCTCGTAGACGTGCACGCAGTCGTGGCCGACCTCGCCGGTGCCCGAGCCCGGAGCGGGCCGGTGGAACACCGCATGGGCGGGCCGGACGTGCACCGCGGTCCCCGGGCCGCCGCCGGGCCCGTCGGCTGACGAGCAGCCGGTCACCTCGGCGTCGACGATCAGGCTGTAGGCGTCGAGCGACGAACCTGTGCGGGACGAGGGCAGTCCCTGTGCGGGGGGCGAGAGGAGGACGACGCTCCCGCGGGCCGTCGCGTTGCGCACCGACGTCGCGCCGGCCGGGACCACGAGCTCGTCCTCGCGCCACCGGACGGTCGAGGCGACGCAGTGCACGCGCCCGTCGTCGCCGACGGTGAGAAGGTACGCCGCGTTCGCACGCGCCGCGAGCGCCGTCGCGAGCTCGTCGAGGGCGACGGGGACGCTCATGGAGCAAGCGTAGGCCGACGCCCACGCGCCCGGGGCCCCGGCGAGCGCAGCTCGCTACCCGAGCGAGCGGACCGCCTCGGCGACCGCCGACGCGGCCCGGAAGACCTCCTCGAAGCTGAGGGCGAGCGGGGAGAGGCCGAAGCGGCACAGGGACGGCGGGCGGAGGTCGCCGACCACCCCCCGTCGGGCCAGCGCCTCGAGGAGCCCAGGGGCTCGGGGGTGTCGCAGGGAGACCTGGGCGCCGCGCTCGTCTGCCGACGCCGGCGAGGCGAGCTCGAGGTCCCGCAGCCCCGAGGCGGACACGACCTCCACGAAGAGCGTCCCGAGCGCCTTGGACTTGGCCCGGATCGCCTCGATGCCCACGCCCTCGAAGGCGTCGAGCGCGGCGTCGAGGATGCTGAGCGCCACGACCGGGGGCGTCGACGTGCTGAACCGGCGGATCCCGGTGGCCGGGCGCCAGTCGAGCTCGAAGCCGAAGGGTTCGGCATGGCCGAGCCAGCCGGGGATGGGGTTCTCGAGCGTGTCGTGGAGCGCGCGCCGCACGTACAGGAAGCTCGGAGCCCCTGGGCCGGCGTTCAGGTACTTGTAGGTGCAGCCGACGGCGAGGTCGACGCCGTTGGCCCCGCAGCCGACCGGGACGACGCCCGCCGAGTGGCAGAGGTCCCAGAGGGCGAGCCCCCCCACGGCGTGGACGCGCTCGGTGAGGGACCGGAGGTCCAACAGCGCGCCGGTCCGGAAGTCCACGTGGCTGAGCGCGCACACCGCCAGGTCCTCGCCCGCATCGGCGATGGCTGCGGGCAGCTCGGAGCGGTCCACCACCCGGAGCCGCGCGCCCGCGTGCCGTGCGGCGGCACCGGCCGCGTACAGGTCGCTCGGGAAGTTGTCCGTGCTCGACAGCACCACGCGGCGACCGGGCCGCGCACCCAGCGCGGCACCGAGCAGCTTGGTGAGCGCCACCGAGGTCGTGTCGGCGACGAGGACCTCGCCTGGCGCCGCTCCCACGAGCGGGGCGATCCGGTCGCCCAACGCCGTCGGGGCGTCCATCCACCCGCCGCTGGTCCATCCTGCCGAGAGCGAGCGCCCCCACTGGTCCTCGACCGTCTCGCGCACCCGCGCCGCCGCGGCAGCGGGGAGGGGACCGAGGGAGTTGGCGTTCAGGTAGATCGTGCCGTCGGGAGAGAAGAACCGCTCCCGGGTCGCGGCGATGGGGTCCTCGGCGTCGAGGGTGCGCGCACGCTCGAGGGTCCACGACGTCTCGGCTGTGGCCACGGCCCGACGATGCTACGCGTCGTCGGCGGTTCCGGCACCCCGGCGCGCCGGACGGGACCGGAGCCGGAGCAGGGCCAGTCCGGACCACACGATCTCGACGGCGCCGAACGGCCAGGCTCCCGAGAGGAACCCGTAGGCGCTCGACAGGAGGCATCCCGCGGCGAAGGCGACGACGAAGACGCGCCCGCGCCGCTCGAGCGCGTACATGAGCATCATGAAGGTGACCGCGCACAGGCCGTAGAGCGTGACGGCGCTCACGTAGCCGCCCTCCTGGCGAAGGGACACGCTCCGGGCGCCCAGCCGGGCGCCCCGGCGGTGGTCTCGTCCACGACGTGGATCCTCGCGCGCGGCGGTAGCGTGTCGGGCCGTGCAGGCACTCGAGCCCAGGCACTCCGGAACCCCTGTGAGCCCCGGGCGGGGTCGGTCCACGGTGGCGAGCGGGGAGGAGCGGTCGTGCTGAGCAAGGTCGTCGAGAGCGCGGCGGCCGCCGTCGCGGACATCGGGGACGGGGCGTCGCTCGCCGTCGGCGGGTTCGGCCTGTGCGGGGTGCCGATCGACCTCATCGACGCCGTCGTCGACAACGGGGCGACCGACCTGCGCATCGTCTCGAACAACTGCGGCGTCGACGGCTGGGGGCTCGGCCGGCTCCTCGACCAGCACCGCGTCGCGCGCGTCACGGGCTCCTACGTGGGGGAGAACCGGGAGTTCGCCCGCCAGTTCCTCGCCGGCGAGCTCGAGGTCGAGCTCATTCCCCAGGGGTCGCTCGCCGAGCGGCTGCGCGCCGGGGGCTGCGGGATCCCCGCCTTCTACACGCCCGCCGGCGTCGGCACCTTGATCGCGGAGGGCGGGCTCCCCTGGCGCTACGGGCCCGACGGCTCGGTGGCGGTCGCCTCGCCCCCGCGCGAGGTCCGGGAGTTCGACGGCCGCCGGTACCTGCTCGAGCGGGCGATCACCACGGACTTCGCGCTCGTGCGGGCGACCCGCGGCGACCCGATGGGCAACCTCGTCTTCGACAAGGCCACGCGGAACTTCAACCCGCTGTGCGCGATGGCAGGGACGGTGACCATCGCCGAAGTGGAGGAGCTGGTGCCGGCCGGAGCGCTCGAGCCCGAGTCCGTGCACGTGCCCGGGATCTTCGTCCAGCGCGTGGTGCAGGCGGACATGCGCCGCGCCAAGCGCATCGAGAAACGCACCGTCCGGCCCCGCCCCGTTCCCGGCCCGACCGAAGCCGGCGTCGACGCGAGTGAGGGAGCGGCATGAGCCTCACGCACGAGCAGATCGCCGCACGCGCCGCGAGAGAGCTGCGCGACGGGGAGTACGTGAACCTCGGCATCGGCATGCCCACGCTCATCTCCAACCACCTGCCCCCCGGGGTCCACGTGGTCCTCCAGAGCGAGAACGGCATCCTCGGGGTGGGCCCCTACCCCTACGAGGGGGACGAGGACCCCGACCTCATCAACGCGGGGAAGGAGACGGTGACCGTCGAGCCGGGCGCCTGCTTCTTCGACTCCTCTCTCTCCTTCGGGATGATCCGAGGTGGCCATGTCGACGCTGCGGTGCTCGGCGCCATGCAGGTCTCGGCTCGCGGGGACCTCGCAAACTGGCTGATCCCCGGCAAGATGGTGAAGGGCATGGGCGGGGCGATGGACCTCGTCCACGGCGTCGGGCGCGTGATCGTCATGATGGAGCACGTCGCCAAGGACGGCTCGCACAAGATCGTGGAGGAGTGCTCGCTCCCGCTCACCGGCGCCGGCGTGGTCGACCGGATCGTCACCGACCTCGCCGTCGTCGACGTCACGGGGACAGGTCTCGTGCTGCGCGAGGTGGCCCCCGGCGTGACGGTGGACGAGGTCCAGGCCGCGACCGGGGCGAAGCTCCTCGTCCCCGAGCCCCCGGCGACCGTCACGGTCGCCGGCTGAAGGCCCCGTCGCCCGCGGCGGCGAGCAGGGCTGCCACCGCCATCGCTCGCAGGAGCGCCGCCATCTCGGCGCGCGGGAGGCGGGCGGAGTGCGGCGTCGAGTTCATGAGGCCGAAGGCCGCGTGGGCGGCCGCCACCGCCTGCGCCTCGGCGCACCCGGTGCACTCACGGACGACGTGCGCCCACACCGAGACGTACTCGTGCTGGAGGGCGCGCACGGTGCGGCGCGCGGCGGGGGGGAGGCTCGCGAGGTCGCGCTCGTGGACCGTAATCACGTCGGGCTGGTCGAGGGCGAAGTCGACGTGGAACGCCACGAGCGCGGCGAGCGCCGATCGGGGGTCCGGCGCCTCGGCGACGCGGCGGCGCCCGCCCTCGAGGAGGCGCTCGCTCACGCCCGCCAGCAGCTCGGCGAGGATGTCCTCCTTCGCCCGGAAGTGGCGGTAGAGGGCAGGACCGGTCACGCCTGCGGCGGCACCGAGGTCGTCGACGGACACGCCGTGGAAGCCGCGCGTGGCGAACAGCCGCGCCGCGCACCCGAGGATCTGCTCTCGCCGCCGGGCGCCCCTGCCGTCGCGCCCCGCGTCCGTCGCCACGGGGACGACACTAGCGCCGTCAGGTTAGCGATCGCTAACATATGGGGCGATGCCCACCGAGGTCCGGCCGCGCTTCCCGCGCCTTCGCTCGACGGTCGACCCCTCCTCGGAGGCGTTCGCCGAGAACGCCGCCCGGCACCGCCAGCTCGTCGCCGACCTTCGGGCACGTCTGGAGCGCGCGGCGCTCGGGGGCCCCGAGACGGCGCGTCGCCGACACGTCGAGCGGGGCAAGCTGCTCCCGAGGGACCGGCTGGGTCAGCTCGTGGACCCCGGATCGCCGTTCCTCGAGCTCTCTCCTCTCGCCGCCACAGGGTGCTACGACGACGAGGCGCCCGCTGCCGGGATCATCTGCGGCGTCGGACGCATCGCGGGGCGGGAGTGCGTCGTCGTGGTGAACGACGCGACGGTCAAGGGAGGGACCTACTACCCGCTGACCGTGAAGAAGCACCTGCGCGCGCAGGAGGTGGCCCTCGCCAACCGGCTCCCGTGCGTCTACCTCGTCGATTCCGGCGGCGCCTACCTCCCCCGCCAGGACGAAGTCTTCCCCGACCGTGACCACTTCGGCCGGATCTTCTACAACCAGGCCACGATGTCCGCGCGGGGCATCGCGCAGATCGCCGCGGTGCTCGGATCCTGCACCGCGGGCGGCGCCTACGTCCCTGCGATGAGCGACGAGGCGGTGATCGTGAGGGGCCAGGGGACCATCTTCCTCGGCGGCCCTCCGCTCGTGAAGGCCGCGACCGGGGAGGTCGTCTCGGCCGAGGAGCTTGGCGGCGGGGACCTCCACGCCCGCAGGTCGGGCGTGACCGACCATCTCGCCGACGACGACCGGCACGCCATCGCGATCGTGCGCGAGATCGTCGCCACCTTGGGCCCTCGGCCCCCGGTGCCTTGGGAGGTCGAGCCGCCGGAGGAGCCGGCCATGGACCCGGCCGAGCTGTACGGGGCCGTCCCCGCCGACCTGCGCACCCCTTACGACGTGCGCGAGGTGATCGGTCGGATCGTCGACGGCTCCCGCCTGCTCGAGTTCAAGGCCGAGTACGGGCCGACGCTCGTCTGCGGCTTCGCGCACGTGTGGGGGCACCCGGTCGGGGTCGTGGCCAACAACGGCGTGCTGTTCTCCGAGTCCGCCCTCAAGGGGGCGCACTTCGTCGAGCTGTGCGACCGCCGCCGCGTGCCCCTCTTGTTCCTCCAGAACATCAGCGGGTTCATGGTGGGCCGGGACTACGAGGCCGGGGGGATCGCCAAGCACGGGGCCAAGATGGTGACCGCCGTCGCCTGCGCACGCGTCCCCAAGCTCACGGTGATCGTCGGCGGGAGCTTCGGAGCGGGCAACTACTCCATGTGCGGTCGCGCGTACGGGCCGCGCTTCGTGTGGATGTGGCCGGGAGCGCGCATCTCGGTGATGGGGGGTGAGCAGGCGGCGTCCGTGCTCGCGACCATCCGGCGCGACCAGCTCGAGGCGCGTGGGCAGGACTGGAGCGCCGAAGAGGAGGAGGCGTTCAAGCGCCCCCTGCGCGAGCAGTACGAGGCGCAGGGGAACCCCTACTACTCGACGGCCCGGCTGTGGGACGACGGCGTGATCGACCCCCTCGACACGCGCCGGGTGGTCGGCCTCGGCCTCTCGGCCGCGGCCAACGCGCCCCTCGACGACGTCGGCTACGGGATCTTCCGGATGTGACACGGTGAGTGCGAGCCAGCCGATCCGCTCGGTGCTCGTCGCCAACCGCGGCGAGATCACCGTCCGCATCTGCCGAACGCTGCGTGCGCTCGGCATCCGCTCCGTCGCGATCGCGGCACCGGACGACGCCGGCGCCGCGCACCTCGCCGCCGCGGACGTCGCCGTGCCCGTCGATAGCTACCTGAACGCCGGCTCGATCGTCGCGGCCGCCAAGGCTGCGGGCGCGGACGCCGTCCACCCCGGCTACGGGTTCTTGTCGGAGGACGCCGGCTTCGCGCGCGAGGTCGCCGGTGCCGGCCTGGTGTGGGTCGGGCCGCCGCCGGAGGCCATCGAGGCGATGGGCGACAAGATCCGCGCCAAGGAGACGGTCGCCGCGGCCGGTGTCCCCGTCGTGCCCGGCGCCGGCCGGCCCGGCATGGACGACGCGGCGCTCGCCGCGGCCGCGCTCGAGGTCGGGCTGCCGGTGCTCCTCAAGCCCTCTGCCGGAGGAGGCGGGAAGGGGATGCACCGCGTCGACGCCGAGGAGGAGCTCTTGGCGCAGATCGCCGCCGCGCGCCGGGAGGCCAGAGGCGCCTTCGGCGACGACACGCTCCTCGTCGAGCGTTGGGTGGAGCGCCCGCGACACGTCGAGGTCCAGGTGTTCGCGGACCGCTTCGGCCGCGTGGTCCACCTCGGCGAGCGCGAGTGCAGCCTCCAGCGCCGCCACCAGAAGATCGTGGAGGAGAGCCCGTCGCCGCTCATCGACGACGCGACCCGCCAGGCCATGACGCGCAGCGCGATGGACGCCGCGCGCGCCTGCGGGTACGTCGGCGCGGGGACGGTCGAGTTCATCGTGTCGGGCGAGCGTCCCGACGAGTACTTCTTCATGGAGATGAACACGCGCCTGCAGGTGGAGCACCCGGTGACCGAGGAGGTGACCGGCGTCGACCTGGTCGAGTGGCAGCTGCGCGTGGCGGCCGGCGAGCCGCTCCCGGTCTCCACGGACGTGCACGCAAGAGGGCACGCCGTCGAGGCCCGGCTCTACGCCGAGGACCCGCTGCGCGGCTTCTTGCCCTCGACCGGCACGCTGGCGCTCGTCGCGTTGCCCGACGCACGCCCGCACGTCCGCGTCGACTCCGCCCTCGTCGCCGGTGGCGTGGTCGGGACCCGCTACGACCCCATGCTCGCAAAGGTGGTCGCCTGGGGACGCACGCGCGCCGAGGCGCTCGACCGGCTGCGCGCCGCACTCGGGGAGACGGCGGTCCTCGGCGTGAGGACCAACGCGGGGTACCTCACCCGTCTCCTCGCCCACCCCGACGTCGTCGCCGGACGCCTGGACACCGGCGTGGTCGAGCGCACCCTCGACGACCTGGCCGCGCCCCCCGACGCCGAGGCGCGGGACGCCGCGGTCGCCGTCGCGTGCCGGATCGCGGCGGACCTCGAGCCGCGCGGGCCGGTGGCCGACCCCTGGGACGTGCCCGACGGCTGGGGCATCGGCGGACCGCGGGAGTGGACGATCTGCGTGGAGGCCGACGGGCGACCGGTGACGGTGCGGGTCGTCGGCCGCCTGCGCGACGGAGGGACCGTGCGCGTCGACGACGGACCGCCGCTCGGTGTGCGCGCGGTGCCGGAGGAGGCGGGTCCCACAGGTGCGGCCCGGCTCGCCGTCACGATCGACGGGGTCACCACGCGCTGGCACAGCGCGCGGCAGGGCGGCGACGTCTGGGTCTCGAGGGGAGGCGACGCCTTCAGGTTCGCCGCGGACCGCGCGGCGCACGCCGGCGGCCGGGACCCTGGCGCCGCGGGTGGGCGGGTGACGAGCCCGATGCCCGGTGTCGTCGTCGCCGTGCACGTCGAGGTCGGCGACGAGGTGCGCGCAGGGTGCCAGCTCGTCGCCGTCGAGGCGATGAAGATGGAGCACGCGGTCGTCGCACCCTTCGACGGGGTGGTGGCCGAGGTCTTCGTCCGTGCGGGACAGCCCGTGGGGCTCGACGAGCCGCTCGCCCGTGTGGAGCCGGCCGGAGCGCCGGCGTCGGGTCCCGGCGGGAGGGAGGGTCCCCGATGAGAGCCCCGGAGGTGCACCGGCGCGCCGGCCTGCCCGAGCGCGTCCGGGTGTGGGAGGTCGGGCCGCGCGACGGGCTGCAGAACGAGCCGACGGTCCTCTCCCCGGAGCTGAAGGCCGAGCTCGTGACCCGCCTGGTCGGCGCGGGCCTCGCCGTCGTGGAGACCTCGAGCTTCGTGAGCCCCGCACGGGTCCCCCAGCTCGCCGACGCCGAGGACGTCTACGCGCTCCTCGAGCCGCTGCGCGCCGCTCGGCCCGACGTCCGCCTGCCCGCGCTGGTGCCGAACCTCGCGGGCCTCGAGCGCGCCCAGTCGTGCGGCGTGCGCGACGTGTGCGTGTTCGCGAGCGCGACCGAGACGTTCGCCCGCAAGAACCTGAACCGCTCGCGGGACGAGGCGCTCTCGATGTTCGCTCCGGTCGTCGCGGCGGCGAAGCGCGACGGCATGGCGGTGCGCGCCTACGTGTCGATGTGCTTCGGTGACCCGTGGGAGGGACCGGTGCGAAGGGAGGACGTCGTCCACGTGTGCGCCCGCCTGCTCGAGATGGGCGCCGACGAGCTGAGCCTGGGCGACACGATCGGGGTCGCGACCACCGGCCAGGTGGGAGAGCTGATCGACGCCCTGGGGCGCGCCGGCATTCCCGCGGCCAAGCTCGGCGTCCACTTCCACGACACCTACGGCCAGGCGCTCGCCAACACGATGACCGCCCTCGAGTGCGGCGTCACGACCGTCGACGCCTCCGCAGGCGGGATCGGCGGCTGCCCCTTCGCCAAGAGCGCCACGGGGAACCTGGCGACCGAGGACCTGTGCTGGGCGCTCGCCGGCGCCGGGGTGGCCACGGGCGTCGACCTCGAGCGACTGGTCGCGACGTCGCTGTGGACCGCCTCACGCCTCGGGCGACCCAGCCCGTCGAGGGTCGTCCAGGCGCTCGCCAGGGAGGCGGCGCAGCCTCCCGGGCCGCGCGCGGCAGGGGAGACCCCGCACCCGACCGGAGAGGGCCGATGACCGCCTCGAACGCTGCACGAGGGGCGGCGCGCGCGGGCGCGGGGATCCTTGGCCCCGAGCACGAGGAGCTCCGCTCGACGGTCCGGCGGTTCGCGCTCGAGGAGGTCGCCCCGGTCATCGGGGAGTACTACGAGCGGGAGGCGTTCCCCTACCCGCTCGTGCAGAAGATGGGGGAGATGGGGCTCTTCGGCCTGCCCTTCCCCGAGGAGTACGGGGGGATGGGCGGCGACTACCTCGCGCTGTGCCTCGCGCTCGAAGAACTCGCCCGCGTCGACTCGTCGGTCGCGATCACCCTCGAGGCGGGCGTCGGCCTCGGCGCGATGCCGATCTACCGGTTCGGGAGCGAGGCGCAGCGCCAGCGATGGCTCCCGGATCTGTGCGCGGGCCGAGCGCTCGGCGCATTCGGGCTGACCGAGCCCGGCGGGGGCACCGACGCCGGCGCGACGCGGACGACCGCGACGCGCGACGGCGACGAGTGGGTGCTGAACGGCTCGAAGGCCTTCATCACGAACTCGGGCACCGACATCACGGCCTTCGTCACCGTGACCGCGGTCACCGGGAGGGACGCCGACGGGCGGCCTGCCATCTCGGCGATCGTCGTGCCGTCGGGGACGCCGGGCTTCTCGGTGGCCCCGCCGTACTCCAAGGTGGGGTGGAACGCCTCGGACACCCACGAGCTCGCCTTCAGCGACTGCCGGGTCCCGCTCGACCACCTCCTCGGCGAGGAGGGCAGGGGCTACGCGCAGTTCCTCTCGATCCTCGACGAGGGGAGGATCGCCATCGCGGCCCTGGCCGTCGGGCTCGCGCAGGGGTGCGTCGACGAGTGCGTCCGGTACCTCGCCGAGCGCGTGGCGTTCGGGCGTCCCCTCTCCGACTCCCAGGTGCTCCAGTTCAAGGTGGCGGACATGGACGCGCGCGCCCATGTGGCTCGCCTCGCGTACTACGAAGCGGCGCGGAAGCTTGCCGCCGGCGAGCCCTTCAAGCGTGAGGCGGCGATCGCAAAGCTGGTCGCCTCCGACGCCGCCATGGCCAACGCGCGGGACGCGACCCAGATCTTCGGCGGCTACGGCTTCATGAACGAGACCCCGGTCGGCCGCTTCTACCGCGACGCCAAGATCCTCGAGATCGGGGAGGGCACCTCCGAGGTGCAGCGCATGGTCATCGCCCGCCAGCTCGGGCTCGGGCGCGCCGGGCCGTCCTGAGGCCGCTGCCTGCGGTCGGGCCCCGCAGATCGTTCGGATCGGCGGCTCCCGGGCTCCCGGGCCCGAAGCTCCTTCGAGCCGGGGTGGGGGTCCGAAATGTTGCGCGGAGCGCTTCACTCCTGGACGAAGCACCTCCATACTGAACGTGTGACGGTCACCGACGACAGGCGTCCCCCCGCCGACCTGGACCCAGGTGACCACTGGGCGCCGGACGTCCCAAGGGTGCACCTCTCGGGCGTGCAGGCCGCCATCCGGGTGCTCGTCGACGTCCTGCGCGCCGACCGCGCCGCAGGGAGGCGCACCGCGGCGTTCGTCTCGGGGTACCAGGGCTCGCCGCTCGCCGGCTTCGACAAGGAGCTCGAGTCGGCGCTGCGGACCCACCTCGACGTCGAGATCGTCCACCGCCCCGCCGTCAACGAGGAGGTCGGCGCCACGGCGGTGATGGGGAGCCAGCTCGCCAGCACGCTCGACTCGGCCCGGGTCGACGGCGTGCTCGGTCTGTGGTACGGGAAGGCGCCCGGGCTCGACCGCAGCATGGACGCCTTGCGCCACGCGAGCTTCGCGGGCGCGTCCGCGCACGGCGGTGCCCTCGCGCTCGTCGGCGACGACCCCTCCGCCAAGTCGTCGACCCTGCCGAGCGCGTCGGAGGCGGTGCTGGCAGACCTCGGGATGCCAGTGGTGTTCCCGCGCTCCCTCGAGGACGTGCTGGACCTCGGGCGCCACGCCGTCGCGCTGTCCCGCTACTCGGGGGCGTGGGTCGGCGTGAAGCTCGCCACCGCCATCGCCGACGCGGAGGGGACGGTGGCACTTCGCGAGTGGCCCGAGCCGGTCCTCCCGGCCGGGTACACGGCACCGCCGGTGTCCGGCGACCTCCTCACCCCCGGCACCGTCGAGCGCGAGCGTGCGGTGCTCACCGACCGGATCGCGGCGGCCGCCCGCTACGGCGACGCCAACTCGCTGAACCGCCTGACCCTGGCTCCGCCGCGGCCCAGGCTGGCGATCGTCGCGGCGGGGATCGTGTACTCCGAGCTGGTCGAGGCGCTCGCGCTCCTCGGCCTCGACGCCGACGCCCTGCGCTTGAGCGGCGTGGCGCTCGGAGAGGTGAGGATGCCCTACCCCCTCGGTGCGGGGTTCGCCCGCGCCCTCTCAGAGGGCGTCGAGCAGGTCGTGGTCGTCGAAGAGCGGCGCGAACTCGTGGAGAGCCAGCTCCTCTCGTTGGTGGCGCGGCGGCCCGGGAGTCCCGCCGTGGTCGGCAGGCTCGACCTGGACGGCCGACCGCTCGTGCCGCGCCACGGCGTGCTGGACGCGGCGACGATCGCGCGCACCCTCGCGCCGGTGCTGCGCGCCAGCCTCGGCACAGTCGTGAAGGAGCCCCCCGAGCCTCGCCGCCGCATCCCGCTTCGGGCAGGGAGCTCGCAGCCTGAGCCCGCCGCCACGCGGGTCCCGTGGTTCTGCCCCGGGTGCCCGCACTCGGTCAGCACCGTGGTGCCCGAGGGCACGCTCGTCGGCGAGGGGATCGGCTGCCACACGATCGTCCACTACATGCCCGAGGAGCGGGTGGGTCACCGTGTGGGCCTCACCCAGATGGGAGGCGAGGGCGCGCAGTGGATCGGCATGGAGCCGTTCGTCGCCGAGCGCCACCTGGTCCAGAACATCGGCGACGGCACCTTCTTCCACTCGGGGCAGCTCGCGGTGCGCGCCGCGGTGGCCGCAGGCGTGCCGATCACCTACAAGGTGCTCTGGAATGGCGCCACGGCGATGACCGGGGGCCAGCACGTCGTCGGTGGCACCTCCTCTCCCGTCGAGCTCGCGCGCATGCTCCTGCTCGAAGGGGTGGCGCGCGTGGTGATCACGACCGACGACCCGCACCGCTACCGGCGGGTGCGGCTGCCGCGGGGCGTGACGGTGCGCCCGCGTGAGGACGTCGTGGCGGTGCAAGAGGAGATCGCCGCCGTCGACGGCGTGACCGCCCTCATCCACGACCAGCCGTGCGCCACCGAGCTGCGGCGCGCGCGCAAGCGGGGCCTCGTGCCGCTCCCGACCGAGCGCGTGGTGATCAACGAACGGGTGTGCGAGGGCTGCGGAGACTGCCAGGTGAAGTCGAACTGCCTCTCCCTCCAGACCGTGGACACGCCCCTCGGCCCAAAGACGCGCATCGACGAGGACACCTGCAACATCGACCGCTCGTGCCTGAAGGGGGACTGCCCCGCCTTCACCCTCGTGCGGGTCGACCCGGCCCGTCCCGGCGCGGCCCGTCCCGGCGCGACCCGGTCCGGCGCTGACGGCGCCGACGCGGCCGCCTCGGCCACGCTCCCCCCGGCGCCGGTCGCCCACCTGGACCGCGCGCTGACCGTGCGCATCGCCGGCATCGGCGGCACGGGGGTGGTGACCTGCGCGCACCTGCTCGCGTGGGCGGCGCTGCTCGAGGGGGTGGAGGTGTGGGGGCTCGACCAGACGGGGCTGTCGCAGAAGGCCGGCCCGGTCATCTCGGACCTGCGCATCGGCCCGGGAGCCGCCGAGCGCTCGAACGTCCTGGGCGAGGGGGAGGTCGACCTGCTCGTCGCGGCCGACCTCGTCGCGGCCACGGTGCCAAAGGTGATGGCGAGCCTGTCCCCGGGCCGCACGGCGGTCGTGGGCTCGTCGGCGACCAGCCTGAGCGGGCCGATGGTGCTCGGCATCGAGCCGCGCGAGGTGCCGGTGGCCGAGCTCGAGGCGAGGCTCGCCGACGCGGCGGCCGACGGGGGCGCGACCTTCCTCGACGCCATCGCCGTCGCCCACGAGGCGGGCGCTCCGGCGACGGCGGCCAACGTCGTGCTCCTGGGCGCCGCCAGCCAGCTGGGGCTGCTCCCGATCTCGGCGTCGTCGATCACCACCGCGATCGAGCGCAACGGGGTGGCGGTGGAGGCCAACGTCGCCGCCTTCGAGGCCGGGCGTCGCTGGGTCGCCCTCCGCGGCGCCTCCGGCACCCCGGCCGACGGCACTGCCCGGGCTGACGGCACTGCCCGGGCTGACGGCACTGCCCGGGCCGACGGCACGGGGCCGGACCGGACCCGGCAGGTCGGCGCCCGGATCATGTCGGGGGTGGACTTCTCCGCGCTCCCGGCTGCCGGGCGGGCGCACGTCGAGTGGCTCGCGGGCGACCTCGTCGACTACCAGGACGAGGCGCTGGCGCGCCGGTTCGCCGCGCTGGTCGGCGAGACGGCGACGGCGGAGCGACGCGTGGGCGGAGACGGCCGTCTCACCGCGGGGGTCGCCTTCGGCTACCACAAGCTCTTGGCCTACAAGGACGAGTACGAGGTGGCACGCCTGCTCCTCGAGTACCCCGCCGTCGAAGGGGCGCAGGGCGCGACCACCTGGCTCCTCCACCCCCCCGCGCTGCGGGCGAGGGGGCTCCGGCACAAGATCCGCCTCGGCCCGTGGTCCCGCCCCGCGCTGCGCGCGCTGCGGGCTTCCCGGCGGGTACGGGGCACCGCCCTCGACCCCTTCGGGCGGACCGGGCTCCGCCGGACCGAGCGCGAGCTGCCCGAGGAGTACGCGGCCGCGGTGCGCTCCATCCTCCCCGAGCTCGACCAGTCGAACCTGGACGTCGCGACCGGCATCGCGCGGCTCCCCGACAGGGTGCGCGGCTACGAGACCGTCAAGGAGAGGGCCGTGGCGTCGTACCGTGCGGAGCTGGCCGAGCGTCTGGCGCGCTTTGCCTCTGGGTGAGCTGCTCGGCCGGAGGGATCTCCCACACCCGCACCTGGTCGTAGACGAGTGACGTCCGGGCGTCGACGACCTCGCTCCGGCCCGTCACGTGGTCGAGGACGAAGTCCCGGAGGTGGGCGACGTCGTGGGTGGCCACCTCCACGAGGAAGTCGTCGGCACCGGTGACGGTCCAGACGGACAGGACCTCGGGGGCGTCGAGCATCTCCTGCTGGAACGCCCGCACGGAGGCCGTCGTCTTCGGGCGGAGGCGGACGCTGATCATCGCGCGCAGCGGCCTCCCGATCGCCTCGAGGTCCACCTCGGCGTGCCAGCCCCGGATCACCCCCTGCGCGCGCAGGGCGCGGATGCGCTCGAGGCACGTGGACTGCGCGATCCCGACTGCCGCTGCGAGGTCCTTGTTCGTCTGGCGCGCGTCACGCTGGAGGAGCCGGATGAGGGCGAGGTCGGTCGCGTCCAGCCGCTGCGGTGCGTCCACGGGGCCACGCTACGCTCCGTGCGCGTTCCCCTGCCCGTGCGCCCGCCGGAGGTGCCGTTGCCCCTGAGCGCTCCGGACCCGGCGCGCGTCCTCGTCGTCTGCACGGGCAACACGTGCCGATCGGTGATGGCCGCGGTGATGCTCGAGCACCTCGCGCGCCGTCGCGGGGTCGGCGTCGTGGTCTCGACGGCGGGGACCCACGCCGCGGCGGGCGTCCCCCCTGGGGCGAGGACGCTGGCGGCCCTCCGGACGGTCCGGGGACTTCGGCCCGCGCTGGCCGAGGTGTCGGCCGCCGTCGCGGGCCACCGGAGCCGGCCGCTCGCCCCAGGCGACCTGCGTGACCCGGCGCTCGTCCTGGCGATGGAGGCGGGGCACGTGCGGACGCTGCGTCGGCGCCACCCAGAGGCCGCCACGCGCACGGGCCTGCTGCGCACGGTCGCCCGAGACCTCGCGCCGGGGGACCGCCCGCTCGCCGCGCGTGTCGCGGCGCTCGGCCTCGAGTACGCGGTGCTCGAGGACGTCGACGACGTCACCGACCCCGCCGGGCACGACGACGCGGCGTACGCGGCGTGCGCGGCCGAGCTGTGGTCGCTGTGCCGGGCGCTCGTGCGCCGGCTCTGAGCGCGCCGCCACCGGCGGAGGAGCCGGTGGGGTGTGCGGGCCGCCGTTCAGCGGGCGGGGGTCTCCGCGCGGGCTGCGGCCCTCCGGTCGGATCCGAGCAGCCGTCGCCAGCCCCTCGCCGGGGTCACCGTGCCCGCATCGTCCCGGCAGCGGCACCGTTCGGCGGGCGGGACGTGGCCGAGCACCTCTTCGACGTGGGCGCCGCACCCCTTCCAGGTCGGCCGCCCGCACCGGTGGCATCTCACGAGTCTGCACATACCCCCAAGGGTACCAGGTTCGGACGGGACGCGATCTCGAACGGCCCTTCGGGGAATACCCCAATGGGTATATGAGTTGGAACGAAGTGCGCACGGACACACGTGCGCACGGACAAAGGAGAGCGGACACGTGGCCACGGTTGCGTTGCGCAGGGACACCTTCGACGAGGCGGTGGGCGCCCCCGGAGTGGTGCTCGTCGACTTCTGGGCCAGCTGGTGCGGACCCTGTCGGATGTTCGCCCCGATCTTCGAGTCGGCGTCCGAGGCGCACGGCGACGTGGTCTTCGCCAAGGTGGACACCGAGGCCGAGCCGGAGCTCGCCTCCCGCTTCGGGATCATGTCGATCCCGACGCTCATGGTGTTCCGCGACGGCGTCCTGCTCTACGCGCAGGCCGGGGCCCTCCCGGCAGCGGCCCTGGAACGGCTCATCGCGACGGTGGAGGGCCTCGACATGGACGACGTCCGCCGCCAGGTCCAAGAGCAGGCGGGTGTCGCCCCGTGAGCACCGCCGCCCGCGCACCCGAACCGAGCAGGCAGCCGATCCGAGCGGAAGGAGCGCAGATGCACGCACTCGAGACTGTCGTCGACGCGCAGCTCTCCGACGCGGAGGCCGCCCTCCGCGAGGCGCTCGCACAGGAAGGCTTCGGCATCCTCACCGAGATCGACGTGGCCGCCACGTTGGAGGCCAAGCTCGGTGTGCACCGCCGCCCGCTGAAGATCCTCGGAGCGTGCAGCCCGTCGCTCGCCCACCAGGCGCTCGAACTCGACCCTTCCCTTGCCCTCCTGCTTCCCTGCAACGTGGTGCTCGAGGAGGCCGGTGAACGACGCACCCACGTGGCGATCGCCGATCCTCAGGCGCTCCTCCACGCGGGAGGGAACGGCGACGACCGGCTGACGGCACTCGGGGCCGAGGCGACGGCATCGCTCGCACGTGCCCTCGCCCGACTGGAGTGACGACCGCGGTCCTCGCCGGCTCGCCGTCGGTCAGGCCAGTTTCATGAACATCTGCTGGACGGCGTCGAGCGAGTACCCCTCGGCCGCGGCGTCCTCAGGGTTCGCCACGCAGTAGGTGAGGCCGCTGGCCACCAGCTTGAAGCCGATCTGTTCGAGTGCCTTGGTCGCCGCGGAGACCTGGACCACGACCTCCCGGCACTCTCGACCCTCGTCCAGCATCCGCTCGATCGCCTTCACCTGACCGCCCACCCGGTGCAGTCGGCGGCGCACCTCCTCGATGACCTCTGCAGGGATCTCCACCCGACCTCACTCCTCCAGCCACACGGGCGCAACTCCTCCAGCCACACGGGCGCACCTCGGCGTCCCAGCCTACCCCCCATACCCTCCCTGGTATACGGGGCGGCCGTGCAGGACCATCTCGGCTTCCTGGCACTAGTCGGCGTGCACGGCCCGCAAGCCCGCCCAGGCCAAGTTGGCGAGCCGGCGCGCCAGGCGCTGGGCCTCGGCGGCGAGCACCTCGGGGTCACGCGGCCCGGGGGTGCGCTCGCCGCGCGTCTCGATCCAGTGGCGACTGGCACCCTCTGCCATGCCGAGGACGCCGTAGGCGAGGAAGCGCCGGTGGTCGGCGTCCAGCCCTGCGGCGATGAGCGGGTCGATCGCCTCTGCGATGGCGTCCTCCACCCGCCGCAGGGCGTTGCCGAGCTCGGGGTCGGTGGGGCTGCTCCTCGCGTAGAGGAGGCGGAAGGCTGCCTCGTGGGTGACCACCATCCGGAAGTAGGCGGCGAACCCGTCCTCCACCTGCTCGCGCGGACCCACGGCCGCGGCCGTGGCCTCCGAGATCTCGGCGACCAGGTCCTCTGCGACCGAGTCGACCAGCTCGAGGTACAAGGACCGCTTCGAGGAGAAGTGCTGGTACAGAAGGGGCTTGGTCACCCCGGCCGCGTCGGCGATGTCGTCCATGGTGGTCGCCTCGTAGCCGCGCCCTGCGAAGAGCTGCAGCGCCACGTCGAAGAGCTGCCGGCGCCGCTCGGGGCTGCTGAGGCGCAGGGGGCGGGGGGCGGCCTCCGGGCGCGCCGGCCTCTCATCGGGCGCCGCGCGTGGCGGCCTGTGATCGGGTGCCGACCTCACGGCCCGACGCTATTCGCCGGCTGGCCGGCCACGCCCAGCGGCGCGAGGACCGCCGCGAGCTTGGCGGGGAGGTCGGCGAGGGAGAAGTGGCGGCGGGCGACGGCGGCGTTGCGCTCGAGGAGCCCGGGGTCGGGGCTGGCGAGCCACGCCGAAAGGCGGGCCAGGTCTGCGTCGTCCTCGCCGAACCATCTGAACCCGAAGGCCGCCAGCTCGGCGGCGACGGGGTAGGGGCCGACCACGAGGGGGCGCCGGTGGGTGGCGGACTCGACGGCAGGGTTCCCGAAGCCTTCGACGCTCGAGGTCAGCGCCACGACGTCGCAGGCCGCGTAGGCGTCGGCGATGGTCGGCAGCTCCCCGGTCGCCAGCCTCGGCAGGCCGCGCCGTACCGGGCAGCGCGCCCGCGCGAGGACGCGGTCGAGCTCGGGGCCGTAGCCGTCCTCGGGCGGCCCGAGGAGCCAGTAGGTCGCCCCGAGGGTCTCTGCCACGCGGACGGCGGCCTCGACGCGCTTTCGAGGGAGGGCGCGCGTGGGCTGGAGCACGAGCCGTTCCCCCGGCGCGACGCCGAGCGCCTCGCGCAGCTCCCTGCGCCGTCCGGCGGGGGGGTCGGGGTCGAAGGCGTTGTAGAGCGTGGTGGCCTCGATGCCGGCCGCGGCCAGCTCGCGGCGGCTGCGCTCGTTGACCGTGACGTGGCGCCAGGCCCGGTCGTCGGGGGGAGGGGGTGAGCCCTCGAACTGCGGCCGTTGCCACGGGAGGTCGTGATGGTGGAGGACCGCGGGCCGGCCGGCGAGGGCCTGGGCGACGACGCGCGCGGCGCCCTCGTTGAGCGGGAGGGAGCAGAGGTTCTCCACGACCACCAGGTCCGCGTCGCCCAGTGCCGCGTCCACCTCGGCCCTCGAGGGCGGGGTGGACGCCCCGATCGCGAGGCCGGGCACGAGCCGCTCGGCGGTCCCCGAGCCGGCGACGGCGACGGTCTCGTACCCCAGCCGCTCGAGGGCCCAGGCCCACTTGGCGGCCTCGATGGAGACCCCGTCGGTGCCCCCGAGCCGGAAGGACACCACGGCGGCCCTCGGCACGGCCGAAGCGTACCGAGGGGCTGCGGCCACCGTGCGGGCCCCCGGGCCTGCCTGCTCGGCTACCGTGGCCCGGTGGCCACGAGACGCGCGCTGATCACCGGCGTCACCGGCCAGGACGGGTCCTACCTCGCCGAGCTCCTCTTGGAGCAGGGCTACGAGGTGGTGGGGGTCGTGCGCCGGTCGAGCACGCTCAACTTCGAGCGGATCGCGCACATCCAGGACCGCATCAGCCTGGTCCCGGCCGACCTGTTGGACGAGGTCTCGCTCATCGCGGTGCTGCGCGACCACCGGCCGACGGAGGTCTACAACCTCGCGGCGCAGTCCTTCGTCCAGACGAGCTGGAGCCAGCCCGTCCTCACCGGCGAGACCACGGCGCTCGGTGTGACGAGGATGCTCGACGCCATCCGCATCGTCGACCCCGAGATCCGCTTCTACCAGGCGAGCTCGTCGGAGATGTTCGGCAAGGTCCACGAGGTGCCCCAGAAGGAGACCACGCCGTTCTACCCGCGCAGCCCCTACGGCGTCGCCAAGGTCTACGGGCACTGGATCACCGTGAACTACCGCGAGTCGTACGGCCTCCACGCGTCGTCGGGCATGCTCTTCAACCACGAGTCGCCCCGGCGCGGCCTCGAGTTCGTCACGCGCAAGGTCACCCACGGCGTCGCGCGGATCGCGTGCGGGCTCGACGACAAGCTCCCCCTCGGGAACCTGGACTCCCAGCGGGACTGGGGGTACGCGGCGGACTACGTCCGGGCGATGTGGCTCATGCTCCAGCAGGACACGCCGGGCGACTACGTCGTCGCGACCGGGGAGACCCACTCGGTGCGCGAGCTCTGCGAGCTCGCCTTCGCCGCCGCGGGGCTCGACTGGGAGCAGCACGTCGTCGTCGACGAGCGCTTCTTGCGTCCGGCCGAGGTCGACCTGCTCGTCGGCGACGCGACCAAGGCACACGAGACGCTCGGCTGGCGCCGGGAGGTCGGCTTCGCCCGGCTGGTCGAGATGATGGTCGAGGCGGACCTCGACCTCGTCCGCGCTGAGACCGGCTGAGGTGCTCGCCGGCGCGATCTCCGCCGACCCGCTCGGGGTGCTCGTGGCGTTCGGTGCGGGCATCCTCTCCTTCCTCTCGCCCTGCGTCCTGCCGCTCGTGCCCGGCTACCTCTCGCTCGTCTCGGGGCTGTCGGCGGCCGAGCTCACCAACGCGAGGTCCGCCCCGCCCCGACGGGTGGAGCCTGCCCGCGAGCTCGCCCTCGTCGGTGCCCCCGTGGACGCGGAGGGTGGCCTCGGCCCGCACCCCGCCGAGGCCGGCGTGCCCGCCGCGCCGGTGCGCCGCCCCCTCGCCCCGCTCCTCCGGGGGATCTTCCTCTTCGTTGCGGGGTTCACCGTCGTCTTCGTCGCCCTCGGCGCGACGGCCTCGGGCGTCGCCCACGCGCTGCACAGCCACAAAGGTGGGCTCGTGGAGGTCTCCGGGGCGGTCATCGTCGTGCTGGGCGCCGTGATGCTGACGAGCTCGCTCCCCGCCGGCGCCTGGCACCGGCTCGGTCCCCGGGTCGCCGGACGCGCGGGGTGGCTGCTCGGGGAGCGCCGGCTCCACGTCCGGCCGGAGCGGCTCGGCGTCCTGGCCGCGCCGGTGATGGGCATGGCCTTCGGGTTCGCCTGGACCCCCTGCATCGGGCCGGTGCTCGGCGCCGTGCTCGCCCTGACCTTCACCCGCTCGACGCTCGGCGGGGGAGTGGTGCTCCTCGTGGCGTACTCGCTCGGCCTCGGGGTCCCGTTCCTCGTGACCGGCCTCGCCTTCGACCGGCTGACCGGCCTGTACGCGCGGGCACGTCGGCCGCTCGCGGCCGTCCAGGTGGTGGCGGGGGTCGTGCTCGTCGCCTTCGGCGCCATCCTGTGCGCCGGCGACCTCGGGTGGCTCTCCTCGGTGTTCTCCTCGCTCCTCGACCACCTCGGCCTGCAGCGCCTGACCGTCAGCTGAGGCGCCGCCGCACGCTCGGGACCGCCCCGCTTGGACCCCCCGGGCGCCCGCTCGTAGCATGTCGGCTCGGGTCATGCAGCTCGCAGTCCACCTTCGCGCGGCGGTCGCCCTGGCCGGCCGCTTCCCCGCCCTCTCGGGAGCCGATCTCGACGTCGCCGCCGGAGAGGTGGTCGCCGTCCTCGGCCCCAACGGGGCGGGCAAGACGACGCTCCTGCGGACCTGCGCCGGGCTCGTGCCGGTGACCGCGGGCGAGGCGGTGGTCCTCGGCTGCGACCTGCGGGCGGACCGCACCCGCGTCCGGCGCAGGGTCGGGCTCCTCGGCCACGACGCCTCCCTGTACGACGAGCTCACCCCCGTCGAGAACGTCCGGTTCGCCGTCCGGGCGGCGGGGCTCGGCACCGAGGGCGTCGACGACGCCCTGGACCGCCTCGGTCTCGTCGGGAGGCTCCGGCGGACCCCGGTGCAGCGACTAAGCGCCGGGCAGCGCCGGCGCACGGCCCTCGCCGTCCTCGTCGCGCGCCGGCCCGAGCTGTGGCTGCTCGACGAGCCCCACGCCGGGCTCGACGCCGGCGCACGGGCGCTCGTGGGCACGCTCGTCGAGGAGGCGGCAGCCCAGGGCGCCGCCGTCGTGCTCACCTCCCACGAGGAAGCCCTCGCGGTGCCGCTCGCCCACCGGGTCGCCGTGATGGCGGGGGGCAGGGTCGCAGCCGGGCGCCCCGGCGGGAGGGGCGCGGCCGAGCCCGTGCGCGAGCAGACCCCGGACGTCGCCGAGCGCGTGCTCGTGGCCGTCGCGGACGACGGGGGGGACGTCACCCATGTGGCGTGACGCGCTCCTGGTCGCGGCCAAGGACGTCCGGATCGAGCTGCGCTCGAGGGTCGCCCTGTGGCAGGTGCTCCCCTTCGCCGTGCTCGTGCTCGTGCTCTTCGGGTTCGCCCTCGGACCCGGCCCGGCGGCCCTGCGCGCCGCGGCCCCCGGGCTCTACTGGCTGGCCGTCCTGTTCTCGACGGTGCTCGCGACCCAGCGCAGCATGGCGATCGAGGCCGGGGAGGGCACGCGCGACGGCCTGCGGCTCTCGGGGATCGACCCCGCGGGCGTCTTCTTGGGGAAGGCGGCGGCGGTGGCCGTCCAGCTCGTCGCCGTCCAGGTCCTCCTCGGCGCCGGCATCGTCGTGCTCTTCGACGTGCACGTCCAGACGTGGTGGCTCGCCCTCGTGGCCTCGGTCCTCGCGACCGTCGGGCTCTCGGCCGCCGGCGTCCTCTACGGCGCCCTGTCCTCGGGGCTGCGGGTCCGCGAGACGTTGCTGCCGCTCCTCGTCCTGCCGGTGGTCGCGCCGGTGCTGATCGCGGGGTCGCGTGCCTGGTCGGCCGCGGTGAGCGGGGCGGTCGCCTCCGGCGCGTCCTGGCTCAAGATCCTGGGGCCCTTCGCCGCCGTCTACCTCGCGGTCGGCGTCGGCCTCTACGGCCCCCTCCAGGAGACGGGATGAGCGCATTCGCACGCACCCCGCTCCGGCGATCCGTCACTCGGGTGATCGGGGTGGCCGCGCTGGCCGCCACCGCGGCTACCGTGTGGCTCGGCCTGTTCGTGACGCCTCCGGCGCAGGTGCAGGGGACACTCGTGCGCCTGCTGTACCTGCACCCGCCCGTCGCCTGGGTGGCGCTCTACTGCGCCTTCGGGGTGGCGGCGCTCTCGAGCTTCCTCTACCTGTGGCGGCGCACGCGCTCGCTGTTCTGGGACCGCCTCGGCGCCTCGGCCGTCGAGGTCGGCGTCGTGTTCACGGCCCTCACCCTCGTGACCGGCTCCCTGTGGGGGCGCCCGACCTGGGGGGTGTGGTGGACGTGGACAGCGCGGCTCACCTCCACCGCGCTCCTGCTCGTCCTCTTCCTCGGGTACCTCGCGCTGCGCCGGGTGCCGGCGTCCCCGGAGGTGCGCGCCCGCCGGTGCGCGGTGGCCGCCCTGGTCGCCTTCGTCGACGTGCCGATCGTCTCGTTCTCGGTCGACTGGTGGCAGACGCTCCACCAGCGCGGGACCGTGCTCAACCCCGGCCTCACACTGAAGGTGCACGGCTCGATGGCCTGGACCATGGGCCTCGGCTTCGTGGCGATGACGCTCGTGTTCGTCTGGATGCTGCTCGTGCGCTACCGCGTCGAGACGCTGGCCGAGCGCATCGGGGACCGCGAGCTCGAGATCTCGCTCTCGGAGCGGTGGGCCGAGGGCGCGCCGGAGGGGACGGTCGCACCCGGTGCCCCTGTCGCCGGCACCGCGGTTGCCGGTGCTCCGGTCGCCGGCGCCGCCTCCGGCGTCCCCGCCACGGGCGCCGCAGGAGCCCTGCGGTGAGCTACGTCGCCGCGGGGTACGCCATCGCGCTCGGGGTCCTCGCCCTCTACGCGCTCTCGCTCCTCGTCCGCACGCGCCGGCTCGAACGCGCCGCGCGCCGTGCCGAGGCGGAAGGCCCCGAGCCCGTACCGTCCTCGCCCGACGCTGCGCCGTCGTCGACCGGGCCCGCCCACCGCGCCCGCCGTCGGTGAGCGTCGCCGCCCCTCCCGCCGGCACCGCGACGACGCCCCCCGCGCCGGCGCGCTCGCAGCGGCGGACCCTGCGCAGGCTCGTGCTCGTCTTCGTGCTCCTCGGTGCGGCGATCGCCTACCTCCTCGTGGAGGGCCTCGGGAGCTCGCTCGACTACTTCGACACGGTGGGCCAGGCGTTCGCCCACAAGGCGTCGATCGGCACCTCGGTCATCCGGCTGGAGGGGGTCGTCGTGCCCGGCACGATCCGTCGCACCGCACGGGGCGCGACCTTCGAGGTGTCCGGCTCGGGCCACGACTTCTTCGTCCGCAACACGGGCTCACCGCCCCAGCTCTTCCAACCGGACATCCCGGTCGTGGTGGTCGGCCACTTCGAGTCGGCGCGCTCGGCGACCTTCGTGTCGGACCAGATCATGGTGAAGCACTCGGCCACCTACATCGCCGAGCACCCGACACGGGTCCGCGCCCCGAACGGCACCGAGCACTGATGCTGCCGGCGGTCTTCGGCGCAGCAGGCGTCTGGCTCGCCTTCGTCGCCGCGCTCGCCGGCGTGGTGGTGTCGGCGGCGGGTCTGCGTCGCCGCCGCGTCCCGCGCACGGGCGGCGCGCTCGACGCGCGGCTCCTCGCCGCGGTCGTGCTCCTCGGGGCGCTGGTCGCGGTCGGCGCCATGGAGGACGCGCTCGTCACGCACGACTTCCACCTCGTCTACGTCGCCGAGAACAACGCGCGCGCCACGCCGCTCGTGTACTCGATCACCGGGCTGTGGTCGGCGCTCGCCGGCTCGATCCTCCTGTGGGGCCTCGTGCTCGCGGTGTTCTCGGCGCTCTGCGTGTGGCGCTACCGGCGACGCGCCGACGACGACGTGGTCCGCTGGGCGACGCTCGTCCTGTACGCCGTCTCGGCGTTCTTCTTCGGCCTCATGGTCGGCCCCGCCAACCCGTTCCTCACGAGCCCCGACGCGCTGTCGGGCGCAGGGCCGAACGCCCTCTTGCAGGACAACCCGCTCGTTGCGATCCACCCGCCGCTCCTCTACGTGGGGTTCGTCGGCTTCACCGTCCCCTTCGCCTTCGCGATCGGCATGCTCGCGACCGGGCGGGTGGGGGAGCAGTGGCAGGGGGAGGTGCGGCGCTGGACGCTCGTCTCGTGGACGGCCCTCAGCGTCGGGATCGTGCTCGGCGCCTGGTGGTCGTACCAGGTGCTCGGGTGGGGCGGCTTCTGGGGGTGGGACCCCGTCGAGAACGCAGCCCTCATGCCGTGGCTGTGCGGCACCGCCTACCTCCACTCGGTGCTGGTCCAGGAGCGGCGGGGGCTCCTTCGCGTCTGGAACCTGTCGCTTTCGGTCGCGACCTTCGCCCTCACCATCCTCGGCACCTTCCTCACCCGCTCGGGCGTGGTGGTGTCGGTCCACGCCTTCAGCGAGTCGGACCTCGGGCCCGTGCTCATCGCCTTCTTCCTCGTGGTCGTCGTCGCGGGCTTCGGCCTCATCGCATGGCGCGGAGACCGGCTCCGCTCGCCCGTCGGGATCGACGCCCCACTGGGCCGGGAGGGCGCCTTCGTGGTGAACAACCTCGTGCTCGTGGGCTTCGCCTTCGTGGTCCTGCTCGGCACGCTGTTCCCGCTGCTCTACCAGGCGCTCGAGCACCAGGCGGTGACGGTCGGCGCGCCGTACTTCGACACGGTCGCCGCGCCTGCGGGCCTGGCGCTGCTCCTCCTCATGGCGGTCGCGCCGGCCTTGTCGTGGCGCAAGGTCGACGCCGGCGTGCTGTGGCAGCGGCTCGCCCTGCCGGCGTGGGCCGGGGTGCTCACGATCGTGGCGTGCGTCGCCGGCGGGGTGCGCGGAGCGGAGCCGCTCCTCGCCTTCGGCCTCGCGGCGTTCGCGGCCGCCTCGGCCCTGCGCTCGCTCGTCCTGGCGGTCCGTGCCAGCGTGCGCCGGGGCGCGGGCGCCTGGCGGGGGATCGTGGGGCGCACGAACGGCGGCATGGTGGTCCACCTCGGGGTGGTGGTCCTGGCCATCGGGCTCGTCGCCGCGTCGTCGTTCCGCTCACAGGCCGAGCTGGTGCTCCGGCCGGGCAAGGTGGTGCGGTTCGCCGGGCACACCTTCGTCTTCGAAGGCCTGCGCAACGTCGACACGCCCCAGCGGCTGGCGACCGAGGCCCTCGTGCGCGTCGACGGCGGCGGGCCCTACACGCCGGCGGTGAGCCAGTACGGGGGGCCGAGCTCCGAGGCGGTGGGCACCCCGGCGATCGACTCGGGGTTCTTCGGCGACGTCTACCTCACCTGGGACGCGACAGGCCGGACAGGGAAGTCGACCGGGGGCGACGTCGTGCCGACACTGCCGAGGACAGCCATCGCGATCGGCGCCATCGTCGAGCCGCTGATGGCGTGGATGTGGGCGGGCGGCCTCCTCATCGGCGTGGGAGGGATCCTGGCGATGGTCCCGGGGTCGAGGCGCCGGTCGACCGACCCGGTCTCGGCGCTCGCGCCCCTCGTCGCCCGCGAGGCGCCCGCGCCCGAGCCCGCGGGCGTGGGGAGCGAGGCGTGAGCGCGGCCGCGACCCCGGCCCGCCAGGCTCCCCCGCCCCCCTCCGCCGGGCCCGCGCCGGGGACCCCCGACGGCGCGCGGCCCGCCCGCCGGCGGCTCACCCGGTTCGTCGCGGCCGGGGTCCTCGTGGTCCTCGTCCTCGTCGCGGTGGTCGTGGCGACCCGGCCCTCCGAGCAGGCCGCGCAGGCGCAGAGCCCGCTCGTCGGCCACCTGGCCCCCCCGCTCGGGGGCACGACCCTGCAGGGGCGGCGCTTCTCGCTCGCCCAGGACCGCGGGCACTACGTCTACGTGAACTTCTTCGCGAGCTGGTGCCCGCCGTGCCAGCAGGAGGAGCCGGCCCTCGTCGACTTCGCCTTCCACCAGGCCCGCGCAGGCGGCGCAGGCGCACGGATGGTGAGCGTGGTGTTCAACGACACCCTCGGCGACGCCCGCCGCTTCGTGGCCGACTGGGGGCTCCGCTGGCCCGTCGTGCCCGACCGGGGGGGGACGATCGCCAACCGCTACGGCGTGGGCTCCCCGCCGATGACCTTCCTCGTCGCCCCCTCCGGGGTCGTCGCGGGGACCTGGGTCGGCCCGGTCACCGTCGCGCAGCTCGACCAGATGCTGGCGGCCGCGCGGCGCGGGGAGCTGTTCAGCGGCGGCACCGGGGGCACCGGTGGCTGAGGCGGGCACCCGGCGGCGCGCAGGGAGGGCCAGCTTCGTGCTCGCGCTCGTCGTGGCCGCCGCAGCGCTCGCGGTCGGGAGCGGGGCCGGGTCGTCGGCCGCGCCGACCCCCGCGGCGCGTGCCGCCGCGCTGGAGGCACAGATCCGGTGCCCGAGCTGCGAGGACGTCTCGGTGGCCCAGTCCGCTGCGGCGTCGGCGGTCGCCGTCCGTCACGAGATCGCGCACCTCGTGGCCGAAGGGCAGAGCGACCGGGCAATCGAGGCGCGCCTTGTCGGGCAGTACGGCCCGAGCATCTTGCTGCAGCCCCCGGACTCGGGGCTCTCGTCCCTCGTCTGGCTGCTCCCGCTGGTCGCGGGCATCGCCGCCGCCGCGGGCCTCGGTGCGTTCTTCTGGCGCCGGTCGCGCACCTGGCGGCACCTCCGGGCGGGGCGCACGTCGTGACCGGCGGCGTGGACCGCATCGAGCGCGCGCCCGCCGCCGGCGCAGACTGGCACCTGCACGACGAGCGCGAGCTCCTGCAGCGCTCGCTCGCCGACGCCGCCCGCGAGCACCTGGCAGGCGACCTCACCGACGAGGACTACGAGCTGCTGCGGGCCAGGGACGAGCGCCGGCTGGCCGCCCTCGACGCCGCGCTCGCCTCCGCGCGCACGGCACCGTCCGACACGCCGGTCCCCGTCGGGGCGACCCGGCCGCGACCGGGCCCCGGGCGGCGCCCGCTGCGGTGGCGGTGGCGGCGACGGTGGTGGATGGCGGCGGCCGGGACCCTCGCCGTCGTCGCGGCGAGCGCCGTCCTCGCCGCCGAGCTCACCGCGCCACGGCTCCCCGGCCAGGACGCCACCGGGAGCATCTCGCTGAACGCGGCGCAGCGGATCGAGCGGCAGCTCCAGCAGGCGAGGAGCCTCGCCGCAGACGGGAAGGCCGCTGCGGCGCTCCAGCTCTACGGCGACGTGCTCGCCGAGGATCCCCGCCAGCCCGTGGCGCTCGCCGAGTGGGGGTGGCTCGACTGGCGCGCCGCGCGCCGCGCCCGGGAGCAGACAGTCGCCGCCGAAGGCGCCTCGGCGCTCGAGGAGGCGGTGAAGGTCGACCCGCAGCTCTTCGCCGCGCAGTACTACCTCGGCGTGGTCCTCGCCGAGGAGGGCGCACCGAAGGAGGCCGTCGCCCACTTCGCCCGGTTCCTCGCCGACAAGCCGACATCGACCTGGCTGCACGACGCCGCGCCGGCGCTGCGCGCCGCCTACGCCGCCGCCCACGAGCCGCTGCCAGCAGCGGTCGACGGGAGGTAGCGTCCCGGCGTGCACCCCAACGCGCGCCGGGTCCAAGAGGCGCTGAGGGCCGGCGGCTCCTCGGCGCAGGTGCGGGAGCTCGACGGCTCGACCCGCACCGCTGCGGAGGCAGCCGAGGCCGTCGGCGTCGAGGTCGCCCAGATCGCCAAGTCCATCGTGTTCGTCGCCGACGGCGAGCCGGTCGTCGCGGTGCTGTCCGGAGTGGACCGCCTCGACCCCGACAAGCTGTGCCGGCTCCTCGGGGCGACCCGGGCCACCCGTGCCGACGCCGACACGGTGCGCGCGGCGACGGGCTTCCCGATCGGCGGCGTGAGCCCCCTCGGGCACGCGGCGCGGGTCGTCGTGGACCGGGCACTCGCCGCCCACGGGGTGCTGTGGGCGGCGGCCGGCACGCCCAACGCCGTGTTCCCGACGTCCTTCGACGAGCTCGTCACGATCGCCAAGGCGACGGCGGCCGACGTGCGCGTGGACGCGCCCCCGCTTCGGCCCTCAGCCCCGAAGGGCGCGTAGCTCGCCGACGACGCGGCCGAAGGCCGCGGCGAACGCCTGGACGTCGCGCCCGGTCGTGGACCACCCGACCGAGAGGCGCAGCGAGTGGCTCGGGTCCGCACCCATGGCCGCGAGGACCGGCGAGGGCTCGAGCGACTCGGACGCGCAGGCCGATCCGGAGTGCGCGGCGATCCCCGCGCGGTCCAGCCCGAGGAGGACCGGCTCCGCCTCGACCCCGCCGACCCCGAAGCACACGATGTGGGGGACCCGCCCCGAGGGGTCCCCGATCTGGAGGGTGCCGGGGACCTCGAGGACGGCCTCGGCGAGCCGCTCGGTGTGGAGCCGGGCCGCCGCGGCCTCGGCGTGCAGCGCTCCTGTCGCGAGCGCGGCCGCGGCCGCCCCGAAGCCGACGATGCCCGGGACGTTCTCCATGCCGGCACGGCGCGCACGCTCCTGCTGGCCGCCCACGAGGAGCGGCTCGAGCCGCAGGCCGCGTCGGAGCACGAGGGCGCCGACTCCTGGCGGCCCTCCGAGCTTGTGGGCGCTGACCGAGACGAGGTCCGGGCCGTCTTCGAGCGCCAGGTCGACGTGCCCGCACGCCGCGGCGGCGTCGGCGTGGAGCAGCACCCCCCCGCGCCGGCACCGCTCGGCGACGTCGGCGACCGGCTGGAGGGTGCCGACCTCGTGGTTCGCCCACTGGCAGTGGACGAGCGCCACGGCGCGCCCGCCTCCGAGCGCCGCGTCGACGCCGTCTGGGTCGATGCGGCCGAGCGCGTCGACGGGCAGCTCGACGACCGGCGCCAGACGCGCGGAGGCGTCGCGCACCGCCGAGTGCTCGACGCCCGCGCAGCACACCGCGCCGCCGGGACGGGCCCAGGTGGCGCCCCACACGGCCGTCTGCACGGCCTCGGTCGCGCCCGAGGTGAAGACCACCTGGCGGGGACGGACGCGCAGGAGCGACGCCACCTGCTCGCGCGCCGTCTCGACCGCCTCGCGCACCGCGCGTCCCTCGTGGTGCACCCGCGCGGGGTCGCCGGCGGCGAGCTCGAGCCACGAACGGACCGCGTCGGCGGCCTCGGGGCGCAGCGGGGTGGTGGACGCGTGGTCGAGGTAGTGCCGTGGCACGTGGCTGCGGGGACCGCTGCGGGTCGGCTCAGGCCATCAGGCGAGCGCGGCGCAGGTGTCGTCGCCCCGGGCCTTCGAGCTCAGCACGACGGGAGCGGGCTCGGCCTCCCCGCACAGCCCGGCGAGGAGCCCCTTCACCATCCCCCGGTCGACGGCGCACAGCACCGGGTGGCTCGCCGCCGCGGCGCCGAAGGGGCACTGCTCGGCGACCACCGCCGTCCCGTCCACCTGGTCCTCGGCGTGCGCCGCGAAGCCGTGCGCCGTCAGCATGTCGGCGATCACGCGCATCGCGTTGCGGACCGAGCGCTGGCCCTCCCCGGGGCCCATCTCCCTTGCGAGCGACCGGCCGTAGGACTCGCCGACCTCGGCGGCCATCTGCTCGGCGACGCGCGGCCCGAGGAGGTCGAGGGACTTGCCCAGGAGGGTGACGAGGAGGTCGTCGCGCCGGGTGAGGAACTCGACGGCGGCGTCGCCGGCGACCGGGAAGAAGCGCTTCGAGGGCCTGCCCGCCCCCTGGGGGCGCCGCTCGGTCTCGACCCGCAGGTAGCCGCCGGCGACCAGCCGGTCGAGGTGGTGGCGCGCGACGTTGGGGTGCAGGGAGAAGGCGGCCGCGACCTCCGACGCGGTCATGCCCGGCGACGAGCGGACCCGGAGGAAGATGTCCCGGCGGGTCGGGTCGCCGAAGGCGGCGGTGACCGCGGCGACGTGGGACGCGAACCGCGCGTCCTCGGCCTCAACCGCCGGGTGGCGCGTGGCGCCCCCCGGGCCGTCTGCCGCCCGCTGCACGGTGGGTAGTCTACCGACGCGTGCCCTCGGGGCGCCGGTGCGGGACGCGTCGACGCAGCTCGGAGGGCTGAAGGAGATCATGGCTCTCGACCAGCAGGCCCTCGAGCGCGCGGTCGCGTCGGTCGTCGACCGCGAGCTCGGCCTCCCAATCGGGGAGGCCGGCATGGTGCACTCGGTGGACGTCCGTCGCCACCGGGCCGAGGTGGTCCTGGCCCTCCCGGTCTCGCCCTGGCCGTCGGAGGCGGACCTCCGCCGGCGGGTCGCCGAGGCCGCAGAGGCGGTCCCCGGCGTGCGCAGCGCGGCCGTGGGCGTCGGGCTCATGGCCGACGCGGGTCGCGACGCCCTCAGGGCCCGGCTGCGGGCGCGCATGTCCGGCGAGGCGCAGGGGGAGGGGCACGGGCACGGTGCCGAGCGCCCGGTGCCCTCGTTCCTCCAGCCCGGTTCGAGGACGCGGGTCGTCGGCATCTCCTCGGGCAAGGGCGGGGTGGGCAAGTCCTCGGTCACGGTCAACCTGGCGGTCGCGCTCGCCAGAGCCGGCCAGCAGGTCGGCATCCTCGACGCCGACGTCTACGGCTTCTCGGTCCCCAAGATGATGGGGGCCGACCACGACCCGGTGGTGCTCGGCGACACGGTGCTGCCGGCCGTCTGCCACGGGGTCCGGGTGCTGTCGATGGGGTTCTTCGTGCAGGACGACACCCCGGTGATCTGGCGCGGCCCGATGCTCCACAAGGCGATCGAGCAGTTCTGCTCCGACGCCTACTGGGGGGATCCCGACGTGCTGCTCGTCGACATGCCACCGGGCACCGGGGACGTCACCCTGTCGCTCGCCCAGGTCATGACCCGCGCCGAGGTGCTGGTGGTCACGACCCCCCAGCCGGCCGCACAGCGGGTGGCCCAGCGATCCGCCTACGCGGCGCGCAAGCTGAAGCTGTCGGTCCGCGGCGTCGTGGAGAACATGAGCTGGTTCACCGGCGACGACGGGAGGCGCTACGAGCTGTTCGGCCGGGGCGGGGGCAAGGCGCTCGCCGACGACCTCGGTGTGCCGCTGCTCGGCCAGGTCCCCCTCGTGCCCGCCCTGCGCGAGGGCGGCGACGACGGCGTCCCCGTGGCGCTGCGCGACGCCAACGGGGAGGCGGCCGCCGCCTTCGACGCGCTGGCCGCGGCGCTCCTCGAGATGGGACCCGCCCGGGTCTACCGGAGCGAGCTGAGCGTCCGCTGAGGGGGCGACGCCCGCTGCGGCCGACGCGGGTCTACCGTGAACCGCACAACGCATTGGACCGCACGTGCGTGCCCCGACAGAGAGGAGCTGCGAGATGGCCCAGCCCTCGTCACGCCGGATCCTCGCCGCCTGCGCCATGGCGGCGGCCTCCCTCACGCTCGCGGCTGCGACGGCCGCTCCTGCAGTCGCCGGCGCCTCGACGCACAAGCACCGCGCCAAGCCACACGGCGCGCTCGTGGAGGTGGCGGCCGTGAAGAAGTACGGCAAGATCCTCGTCGACGCGGCGGGGCGAACCCTGTACTTCCTCACCGCCGACTCGGCGAGGTCGCCCAAGTGCACGACAAGCAGCTGCACGAGCCTTTGGCCGCCCCTCCTCACCCATGGCAAGCCCAGGGCGGGGAAGGGTGTCGCGACGCGCATGCTCGGCACGGTCACGCGTGGGCGCGCACGTCAGGTGACCTACCGCGGCCACCCGCTGTACCTGTACGCGGGGGACAGCGGCAAGGGCCAGGTGCACGGTGAGGGCATTCAGAGCTTCGGCGGAACCTGGTACGTGCTCAGCGGGAAGGGCACGCCGGTGAAGGCGTCGCTCACCTCGCACAAGTCCGGTGGCTCGGGCGGCGGCTACGGCGGCTACGGCGGCTCGAGCTCCGGCAGCTCGGGCTCCGGCAGCTCTGGGGGCGGCTGGTAGGGGGCTGGCCGCGGGCTGGCCGCGCGCAGTGGGACCTCACCCCCCGACGCCCCGAGGCAGCCGGGCGGGGTCCCAGCCGAGGAGGGCGACGGCCTGGCGGAAGGCGAACCGGTCGGTCATGCCGGCGACGTAGGCCACGGCGGCCGACACCGCCTCGGGCGTTCCCGGCGCGACGACGCCGTCGGCGCGCCGCGCGGGGATGGCCCTGGGGTGGTCGGCGTAGTAGCCGACGAGGGCCCGCAGCACGGCGACCACCGCGCGCCCCTGCCCGACGGACGCCTCGCGCAGGTAGATGTGCTCGTAGTTGCAGGCGCGGAAGGCGGCGAGCGCGTCGGCTGCCGACGCGTCCATCCCCACGCGCCCGGTGTCGAGGGTGGTGCGCACGAGCGACTCGACGAACGCCCCGAGCTGCCGGCTCCGCGTCGCGCCGCAGCGGTCACGGACCGGGTCGGGCAGCATGCCCTCCGAGACGACGCCGGCGCGCACCGCGTCCTCCCAGTCGTGGCAGACGTAGGCGACCCGGTCGGCCCAGCTCACCACCTCGCCCTCGGGCGTGGCGGGCGCGGGCCTCGACCAGCTGTGGTTCCGGATGCCGTCGGCGGTCTCGGCGCACAGGTTCAAGTGGGCGAGCGCCACGTCGGCCCCGAAGGGCGCGTGGTCGAAGCCGCCCGAGAGGAACGGGTCCAGGGCCTCCTCGCTCGCGTGCCCACCGGGGCCGTGGCCGCAGTCGTGGCCCAGCGCGATCGCCTCGGTCAGCGCGACGTTCAGCCTGCAGGCGCGCGCCACGCTGACCGCCACCTGGGCCACCTCCAGGGCGTGGGTCAGCCGGGTCCGCTGGTGGTCCTCGGGGAACACGAACACCTGGGTCTTCCCCGCGAGCCGCCGGAATGCGCTCGAGTGCAGGATCCGGTCCCGGTCGCGCTCGAAGCAGGTGCGCAGAGGGTCCGGCTCCTCGGGCCGGGCCCGGTTCCCTGCCCCCCGGGAGCGGGTCGCCCCGGTGGAGAGCGTGGCGGCCTCGAGGTCCTCCCGGGCCTTGCGGGTGGCCGCGGCAGCCCCGGGCTCGCCGACGGGCCGCACGCGGACGGCGCTGTCCTCGTGGGCGAGGCGCAGGCCGTCCCAGCCGAACCCCTGCATCGTCGACGCCCACCGCCGGCTCCTGTCCTCCATTGGGGGAGAGTCTGCCGTGCCGCTGTATCGTCGGGTGGAGGCGCCCGCAGCGGGCCGGGCGGCCGCAGACGGCGCCCCCCACGGGGGCCGAGACACCGAGGAGCGAGCGTGGACGTACGGATCGGGATCGTCCAGACCCCAAAGGAGCTCGAGGTCGAGCTCGGCGAGGAGGCGGACCGAGACGCGCTGCTGGCCGACATCGAGGCGGCCCTCGGCGGGGATGCCGTGCTGTGGCTCACGGACCGAAGGGGCCGGCGCGTCGGCGTCCCGGTGGCCAAGATCGCCTACGTGGAGGTCGGTGCGCCCACCCCCGACCGCCGCGTCGGGTTCGGCGCTCCCTGAGCCGGCCGCCGGGAGGGGCGCCCGTGGGACCCGAGCGCGCCGCGGGCGCGCCGCACGCCGGCCGCCCGCCCCCGCTGCTCGACCACCGGCTCCTGTTCGTCACGGGCAAGGGGGGGACCGGCAAGACGACCGTCGCCGCCGCCCTCGCGCAGCTCGCCGCCAGCCGGGGGAAGCGGGTCCTGGCGTGCGAGGTTGACGCCAAGGGCGACCTCGCGGCGCTCTTCGAGGCGGCGCCGACCGACTTCGCGGGCCGAGAGGTGGCGCCGGGTGTGCGGGCCATGACGATGGACACCGAGGCGTCGCTGCGCGAGTACCTGAAGCTGCAGCTTCGGTTCCCGGTCGCCACGAGGCTCGGACCGCTCGCACGGGCGCTCGACTTCGTCGCGGCGGCGGCGCCCGGGGTGCGCGAGATCCTCACGGTCGGGAAGCTCTGCTACGAGGTCCGCGAGCGCGCCTACGACCTCGTCGTGGTCGACGCGGCGGCCACGGGGCACGTCGTGAGCCAGCTCGCCGCCCCCCAGGCGATCAACGAGCTCGTGCGGGTCGGCCTGATCCGCTCCCAGACCGACTGGATGCTCGAGATCCTCTCGGACCACCGCTGCACCGGGCTCGTGGCCGTCACGACCCCAGAGGAGATGCCGGTCAACGAGACGCTGGAGCTCGTCGCGCGCGTACGCACGGAGACGACCGTCGGGCTGTCGGCGGTCGTCGTGAACCGGGTGCTCCCCGAGCTGTTCGGCCACCACGAAGAAGCGGTCTTCGACGAGCTGTGCGCGCGCCCCGAGGCGCTCTCGGCGCTGCTCGGGGGGGACGCGGGCCCCCTCGTCGAGGGCGCCCGGCTGGCCGTCAGCATGCGGCGCTCGCGCGCCGAGCACCTCCAGCGCCTGCGCGAGGGGCTCGCCGCCGCCGACGTGGGGAGCGACCGACGGGACGGAGCCGCCGCGTCGCCGGCGGCCTCGTCGGCGACGTCGGCGAGGGCGACGCCGCCGGAGCCGGTGCAGGTCCTCTACCTCCCCTACCTGTTCGCCCGCGCGCACGGGCTGCGCTCGACCACCCAGCTCGCCCGCGCGCTCGGCGAGGAGCTCGGGCTGTGACGCCGCGCCCCGCGCGGACGTCCCGGCCGAGGGAGGGGACGCTCGACGGCCTCGTCGCCTCCAAGGAGATCGTGATCGCGTGCGGCCCCGGAGGCGTGGGCAAGACGACCGCCGCGGCCGCGACCGCCGCGATGGCGGCCTTCCACCACGGCGGCCGCGTGCTCGTGCTCACGATCGACCCCGCACGCCGCCTCGCCGACGCCCTCGGGCTGCGCGACGGGGCGGACGGCCCCGAAGCCGGGCTGGGCAACGCCGAACGGCGCATCCCCGACGAGGTCTTCCGGGCTGCCGCAGGGCGCTCGCCGCGCGGCGAGCTGTGGGCGGCCATGCTCGACACCAAGGAGAGCTGGGACCAGCTCGTGCGGCGCCACGCCCCCGACGCGCTGGCGCGCGACCGGATCTTCGCGAACCCCCTCTACCGCAACATCTCGGGACGCTTCGTCCAGAGCCACGACTACATCGCGATGGAGCGCCTCTACGACCTCCACGCGCAGGGCACCTACGACCTCATCGTGCTGGACACGGCACCGAGCCGCAGCGCGCTCGACTTCCTCGACGCCCCCGCGCGCATGGCGGACTTCTTCTCGAGCCGCCTCTTGCGCTGGCTCACCGCCTCCTACCGCTCCAGGGTGGTCAACCTGGCGTCCCGCCCCTTCTACCAGGTGGCCGACCGCATCCTCGGCACCCAGTTCCTGGGCGACATCGCCGAGTTCTTCATCCTCTTCCAGTCGATGTACGCGGGCTTCGTCGAACGTGCCGAAGCGGTGACGCGTCTGTTGTCGGACCGGCGGACCACGTTCCTCGTCGTCTCCACCCTCGAGGCGACGCCCGTGCGGGAGGCGGAGTACTTCGCTGCCGAGCTCGTCGCACGGGACCTGCACCTCGGGGCGATCGTGGTGAACAAGGTGCTCCCCGGCTACTTCCGCGACCGCGAGGCGGCACAGCTCGCCGAGCACCTGCGCGACGGCGCCGCCGACCTCGGCACGCGCCTCGCCGACGCCCTCGGCACCGACGCCGCGCTCACCGAGCGGGTCTGCGCCGAGATCGCCGAGAGCTTCCTCAACTTCGGCGTGGTCGCACGCAGGGAGGCGGAGCAGCAGGCGGAGCTGGCGACGAGCCCCGAGGTGCTCGCCACCGTCCCGTTCTTCGAGGACGACATCGTGGACATGGAGGGCCTGCTCCGCCTCGGCGCCATGATGTGGGGGTGAGCGACGCGCGCTCCGGCGGTGGTCCCGCGCCCCGGACGGGAATTGCGGTGGAATACGTCCGGTGCTCGACTACCACCTCCACCTCTGGCCGCACTCCCAGACGGACACGCCGCTCGCCCTCGACCAGGTGGCCGCCTACTGCGAGCGGGCACAGCAGGCCGGCGTCGTGGAGGTCGCGCTCACCGAGCACCTGTTCCGCTTCGTGCAGGCGGACCGGTTGCTCGGGGGCTTCTGGGAGGACGACGAGGTCCCCGAGCGGCTGCGCGGCTCGATGGCCGACTACTGGCGGTTCCACGTGGGCGCCGACCTGGACCGCTACGTCGAGACCGTGCTCGAGGCGAAGCGCCAGGGCCTGCCCGTCGTCCTCGGCCTCGAGGTCGACTACTACCGCGGCCGGATGGACGAGGTGGCCGCCCTCCTCGCCGGCTACCCCTTCGACGTGCTCCTCGGCTCGGTCCACTGGGTGGGGGGGTGGCGGTTCGACGACCTCGACGACGCCGTGTCGATGGCCGAGTGGCCGGCGCGGCGCGTCGACGATTGCTGGGACGCCTACACCGAGGCGTTCGGCGAGCTGGCGGGGACGGGCACCTGCGACGTGCTCGCCCACCCGGACCTGATCAAGGTCGCGGCGAGGGTGCCCGAGCACCCCGCCGAGTGGTGGGACCGGCTCGCCGAGGTCGCGGCGGCGAGCGGGATGGCCGCCGAGGTCTCGTCGGCCGGGTGGCGCAAGCCGGTCGGCGAGCAGTACCCGGCAGAGGGGCTGCTCGCGCGGATGGCCGCGCGCGGCGTGGGGTTCACCACCGCCTCGGACGCGCACGGGCTCTCCCACGTCGCAGACCGCGTGGGGGACCTGCGTGCGCTGCTCGCGTCCGCAGGCGTCCGGCGCCTGACCGCCTTCCGTCGGCGGCAGGCGCACACCCTCGCGATCGCCGAGGGCACGCCGTGACCACGCCCGCCGAGCTGGCGCTCACCTGCACGGACCTCACGCCGTCGGAGCTGGCGCACCTCCAGCGGCTGCTCGGCTCGTGGTCGGTCCTCGCCGACCTGTCGTTCTCGGACCTGCTCCTCGTGGTCCCGACGAGCGTCATCCCCGGGGACGAGCCCGAGCTCGTCGTGATGGGCCAGATCCGCCCGAACAACCGTCCGACGCTGCTCGAGCAGGACCTGGTCGGCCAGACCGTGCTCCGGGCGTCGTGGTCCCTGTCCGCCGCGGCCCTCGAGCGCGGCGAGGTCGTGAGGGGCGCGGTGCACCACCCGCTCATCGGCGAGTCGGTCCCGGTCGAGAACGTGCCGGTGCGCTTCGGCGACAAGGTCATCGCCGTCATGGTCCGCGTGTACTCGCGCGCCGTGGCGACGCCGATCAGCATGTACGAGAAGAACTACTTCGCGGTGTTCGGCCGCCTCGTGAAGATGATCGTCGCGGGGGAGTTCCCCTTCGCAGAGGAGGACGTGGGCACCGAGGAGACGCCACGGGTCGGGGACGGGTTCGTCCTCGTCGACCGCGAGGGCCGGGTGGAGTTCGCCTCGCCCAACGCCATCAACGCCTTCCACCGCATGGGGGTGTACTCCACCCCCGAGGGGCACACGTTCACAGAGCTGGGCGTGGAGGCGTCCGCCGTCCAGTGGGCGCTCGCGACGGCGCACCCGGTCGTCGAAGAGGTGGAGCGCCGCCCCGACGTGATCGTGCTCGTCCAGTGCATCCCGCTCCTCGAGGACCGCGTCGCCAACGGCGCGGTGATCCTGATGCGCGACGTGACCGACGTGCGGCGGCTCGACCGGCTGCTCCTGTCGAAGGACGCCGCCATCCGCGAGGTGCACCACCGGGTCAAGAACAACCTGCAGACGATCTCCTCGCTGCTCAGCCTGCAGGCGAGGCGTCTTTCGTCCGAGGACGGCAAGGCCGCGCTCCAAGAGGCGGAGCGGCGCGTGCGCTCGATCGCCGTGGTCCACGAGATCCTGTCGCGCGACCCGAGCGACCAGGTGCCCTTCGACGAGATCATCGGATCGCTCGTGCGGATGGCAGAGGACTCGGTGGTGTCCTCCAAGGCGGTCGAGATCAGGGTGGAGGGCGACCTCGGGGAGGTGACCGCGGACGTCGCGACGCCCTTGGCGGTGACGCTCGCCGAGATCCTGCAGAACGCGGTGGAGCACGCCTTCGCCGGGCGCGAGGGGGAGTCGCCCGGCGCAAGGGGGACCGGCGGTGCGGATGCGGGCTCGGCGGACGGTCCCCCGGTCGGGCACGTGACGGTCACCCTCGCGCACGGCCGCAGCGGGCTCGAGGTCACGGTCCGCGACGACGGCAAGGGCCTCGAACCGGGCTTCGACATCGAACGCACCACCAGCCTCGGGTTGTCGATCGTGCGCGACCTCGTCGTCAGCCAGTTGGGGGGGTCCATCACGATGGGCGCTGCCGACGGCGGGGGGACGCTCGTCGAGATCCGCCTCCCGCCCCCCGCCCGCTGACCGACGGGCCGCTGGCCGACGGGTGGGTGACCGACGGGCCGCTCACCGGCCGGCCGCTTGCCGACGGGCGGTGCGGCGGCTCAGCGCCCGACGTCGACCTTGGTGACCGTTGCGGGAGGCCGGGCGGCGCTGTTGCGGCGGGCGGCGAGCCAGGCCTTGCGCAGCTTGCGGCGCTCCTCTTCGGAGGTCCCGCCCCAGACGCCGGACTCCTGGTTCGTGGCGAGGGCGAAGTCCAGGCACGGCTCCTGCGCCTCGCACGTCCGGCAGACCTGCTTGGCGGCCTCGATCTGCTCGACGGCCGGCCCGGTCGTGCCCACGGGGAAGAAGAGGTCCGGCTCGGTGTTCCGACAGGCAGCGACCTTCCGCCAGTCGCCGGCGTCCCAGTCGACCGTGCGGTTCCACATCAGTGCCATGGGTCGGTCCTCCGATTGTGAACCATTTCACATACCTGGCCGAACGGATCGCCCGTCACGGAATGGCGATCTCCAGGAATTATAGGCAATCGACCCGAGAACGCAAGGAGTGTCACGATCCCGCCACACGCCCCCCGGCCGGGTGCGCGCGGCGCCAATGGGAGGCGACCGAGGGCGTCTGGCCGTGCCCGGCCGGCGCGCTCGTCACAAGTGCGCTCGCCGGAGGCCACGGTCGACACGTACCCGGGCGCGGGCCTGCGCAAACCGTTCGGGGCGCCGACGGGTGCCGCCGGCCGCGCAGGTCGGCGAGCCGATGGGGAGCCGGCGGCGCGGAATGGCGGCGGCCGCGCGCCGTCGTCAACAATGCGGGCATGAACGTCGTCGTCTGTGTGAAGCAGATCCCGGACCCGGCCGCACCGGCGTCGCTGCATCCGGACACCCACACGCTCGACCGCTCCGGCAAGCTCATCATGGACGACTCCGACTCCTACGGGGTCGAGATGGCCCTCCAGCTCGCCGGCACCGTGGAGGGCAGCGAGGTGACGGTCGTGTCGATGGCCCCGGGCGGGGAGACCTCGGGCCTCCGCACCGCCCTCGCCATGGGCGCGGCGAGGGCAATCCTCGTGAGCGACGACGCGCTCGCCGGCTCCGACGCCCTGTCCACCGCCAAGGTGCTGGCGGCCGCCATGCGCCGCGCCGAGCCCGACCTCGTCGTCGCGGCGACCGAGTCCACCGACGGGTACACGGGCACGCTGCCGGTCCAGGTGGCCGAGCTGCTCGGCATGCCGTCGGTCACCTTCGCCAAGCGCGTCTCCACCGACGGCGCCACGCTCAAGGTCGAGCGCCAGACCGAGGCCGGCTACGACGACGTCGAGTGCCCGCTGCCGGCGGTGGTGACCGTCACCGCAGGGGTCGTCGAGCCCCGGTACCCGTCGTTCAAGGGGATCATGGCCGCCAAGTCCAAGCCGATCGACGTGCTCGGCCTCGCGGACCTCGGGATCGACCCCTCGGAGGTCGGTGCCGCCGGCGCCCGCCAGGTCGTCACCGACGTCGCCGACGCCGAGGCGCGCGGCTCGGGGGAGATCGTGGTGGACGAAGGGGACGGCGCGCAGCGCATCGTCGCCTTCCTCGAGCAGCTGAAGGTGATCTGAGATGGACAGGATCTGGGTGCTCGCCGAGGTCTCCGAGCAGGGGCCGACCCCGCTCACCTACGAGCTGCTCACCTGCGCACGGTCGCTCGCGTCCCGGGTCGAAGCCGTGGCGTGGGGGCCGGGGACGGCCACGGCCGCCGCGGCGCTCGGGGAGTACGGGGCGTCGCGGGTGTACGACGTGGGCGACCTCGGCGGCGCGCTCCCCGGGGCTCCGGTCGCTGCGGCCATGGCCGCCCTGGTCGCGTCGGGGGAGCGGCCCGACGCCGTCTTCGTCCCCGCCTCCTACGACGGCCGGGACGTCGCCGGGCGACTGTCGGTCCGCCTCGACCGGCCCGTCCTCACGAACGTGACCGGGCTGTCCGAGCGCGACGGGGCGCTCGTCACCGAGCACCCGGTCTTCGGCGGGTCCAAGATCGCCCACGCGCGCTTCACGTCGGACGGACCGGGGATCTACGTCGTGCGGGCGAAGTCCTTCACGGCCGAACCGTCGGGTGGCGCTCCCGCCGAGGTCGTGGCGGCGCCGCCAGGGGACGTGGGCGCCACCGGCGCGGCCAAGGTCGTCGGCCGCCACGTCGAGGAGGCGAGCGGGCCGAAGCTCGACGAGGCCGCGGTCGTGGTGTCCGGCGGACGCGGCCTCGGCGGTGCGGAGCACTACGCGATGGTCGAGGAGCTCGCCAAGCTGCTGCGCGGCGCGGCGGGGGCGAGCCGGGCGATCGTGGACGCCGGCTGGGTGCCCTACTCGCACCAGGTGGGGCAGACCGGCAAGACGGTGAAGCCGACACTGTACGTGGCCTGCGGCATCTCGGGGGCGACCCAGCACCTCGTCGGGATGAAGGGCTCGAAGCACATCGTCGCCATCAACAAGGACCGGGAGGCCCCGATCTTCACCGTCGCCGACCTCGGGATCGTGGGCGACGTGCACAAGGTGCTGCCGGCGCTGATCGACGCCCTCAAGTCCAGGAGCTGAGGGCTCAGACGAGCGGCCAGGGATAGGGGCGCCCCGGTCCGGGTCGGGGCAGCCTCCCCGAGGAGGCCAGGCGCCGGGCCCGCCGGACGAGCGCCTCTGCCTCCTCCTCGTCGAGCAAGGCGACGAGGGCCGGCGGCAACGGCTCCTCGCAGAGACGCCCGACGGCGTCGAGGACGTCGGCATCGAGGCGCTCGCCCGCGAAGTCCCAGATCACGGTCCGGAGCTTGGGCTCCGCGTGGAAGGTGAGCCCGTGGTCGATCGCCCACAGCCGGTCTCCGGCGCACAGGACGTGCCCGCTCTTTCGGTCGGCGTTGTTCGCGAGCACGTCGAAGGCGGCGATCCGCTGCAGGTCGGCGTGCCAGCGCGGCTCGTCGCGCAGCGTGAAGTAGTGCGAGGTCCCGTCGTCGTCGACGACGCGCTGCAGCGAGCCCTCCCCGAAGGGGGCGTCGGCACGCAGGACCGTCTCGGGGACGATCCCCCAGCCGAGCCAGTCGGAGAGCACGCGGGCAGCGACCTCCCGGCGGTGCAGGCCCGAGGGGAAGTCCCACAGCTCGCGCTCTCCCGCGAGGGGCTTGTACACGGCGAGCAGCGAGCCCCCGTCTCCTGCGCAGGTCACGAGCAGCGTCACGTTCGAGCTGCCGGCGATCCGGCCGTGGACCTCGATCCGGCCGCGTTCGAGGAGGTCCTCCGCGGCGGCGTCGGTCACGTCGCCGGCGGATGGTGGCCGTTCGTGCGGGGGCAGTCGTGGCCCGAGGGATCGAGGGGGGAGCCGCACAGCGGGCATGGCGGGCGTCCGGCTTCCACGAGGGTGGTGGCCCGGATGGCGAACGCTGCCGCCTGCTCCTTGGTGATGGCGATGCGCGCCACCGTGCCGCCGTCCTCGGCTTCCTCCACGATCACGACGAGCCGTCCGGTGTCGTCGTCGTAGGAGACGGCGATCTTCCCCACGACCCACTCGGGGTCCACGTCGACGTCGAAGTCGAGGTCCTGGGGCAGGCTGGCGGGGCGGCCGAGCTGGCGGACGATCCGGCCGAGGTACTCGGCGAGGACGGCCACCTGCTGCTTCTCCACCTTCACGGTCGCCTGGAGCGGCCCCTCGGAGAAGTGCAGCAGAAAGACCCGCGCGCCGACAGGCCCGCTCGTCCCGACCGAGAACACGTCGGGGGTGTCGAGGTCCATGTCGCCGTTCACGCCAGGACCAGCCCGTCGCTCGACGCGTTCACGCACAGGACGCGCGGACCCTCGGCCGAGTAGCGCACCGCCGAGACCGAGCACGTCCCCACGACGAGACGCTGGAAGAGGTCGAGGGGCACCCCCGCTGCGGTGGCCACGAGGGCGCGGATCGGGTCGGCGTGCGAGACGGCGACGACGCGCTCGCCGGGGTGCGCGCGCACGAGCCGGCCGACCGCCTCGGTCGTCCGGGCGACCAGCTCGGCGAAGGACTCGCCCCCGGGGAACGAGAAGCTGGCGGGCCAGCGGTGGACGGCGCTCCACTCGCGCCGACGCACGGCGCGCTTGAGCGACATCCCGGTCCACTCGCCGACGTCGACCTCGACGAGCCCGCGCTCGGTCCGCACGCGCAGGCCGAGCGCGCGGGCGATCGGGAGCGCGGTCTCCCGCGCCCGCTCGAGGGGCGACGCGTACACCGCGACCGGCGCCGGCTCGAGCGCCGCGATCGAGCGGGCCACCCGGTCGGCCTGGTCCCTGCCTGCCGCCGACAGGTGCAACCCCGGTGCGCGCCCGGGCAGGCGCCTACCGGTCGTGGGGGTCGTGCCGTGACGGACGAACAGGATCGTCGTCGGTTCGGCGGAGGGCACGGACGTGCATCGTATGCTGCGCGCGGTGCCGTCCGACCGCCTCGCCGTGCTCGCAGCGACGGTCACCGCCTGCCGGCGGTGCCCCCGGCTCGTGCGGTGGCGGGAGGAGGTGCCGCCTCGGGCCGCCTTCCAGAAGGAGCGCTACTGGCGCCGTCCGGTGCCCGGCTTCGGCGACCCTCGGGCGCGGGTGGTCGTGGTCGGCCTCGCGCCCGCGGCCCACGGGGCGAACCGCACCGGGCGCATGTTCACGGGGGACCGCTCGGGCGACTGGCTCTACCGGTCGATGTGGCGGGCGGGCCTGGCGAACCAGGCGGAGAGCCGTGCCGCCGACGACGGGCTCGAGCTTCGCGGGGCGTGGGTCACCGCCTCGGTGCGCTGCGCGCCGCCGGCCAACGCGCCGACCGCCGAGGAGCGCGCCGCCTGCCTCGGCTTCCTGCAAGAGGAGCTCTCCTGCTTCGAGGACCTGCGGGTGGTCGTCGCGCTCGGCAAGCTCGCCTGCGACACGGTCTCGCTCGTCTACGGCGTCTCACCGCGCCCGCGCTTCGCGCACCTCGCCGAGCACCGGCTCACGGACACGACGACGCTGCTCTGCTCGTACCACCCGAGCCAGCAGAACACCTTCACGAAGAAGCTGACCGAGCCGATGCTCGACGCGGTCTTCGCTCGCGCCCGGGACCTCGCCGCGGCGGCGCCGGCGGACGCGGGGTCGGCGCCGGCGGACGCGGGGTCGGCGCCGGCGGCGCCGGCGGAGGTCAGGCCGGCTGGGCGGCCGGGAGCCGGCCCGGCATCGGGACCGCCGTCGCGGGCCAGCGCTTGCGGCTGACCCTGCTCAGCCGGTTCATCAGCGCGATGGCGCCGGGGTCGTCCTCGCCCGGGCGCACCTCGATCGCGCCCGCGGCCTCCATGGCGTCGAAGAGCTCGCGGCCGCGCTCGGTGCGCACCACGGTGAGCGTCCAGTCGTTGAACGCCCCGATGCCCCCCGTCGAGATGTCGGCGTGCTCGGCGGCGAAGTCCGGGCACGACATGCACCCCTCGCGCGTCCAGCCGTGCGCCTCCTTGAGCGGGATCTCGTGGTAGGCGCCGTCGCGCATCCACACCTGGAAGACGCCCTTGATGTTCATCTTGGCGATCTCCTCGCGCCGGAGGCCGTAGCGGGCCTCGAAGAGCTCAGGGAAGATGGCGTCGTCGAAGGTCTTCGAGCACATGAGGCCGATCGAGAGGGCGAAGCGCCGCGCGACCTTCCCGGCCCGGCGTGCCGCCATCACCGCCGGGGCCGAGGCCTGGCACCCCATGCCGACCAGCGCGATCCGCTCGCTGCCGCCTTCGACGGCGTCGGCGTAGGCGAGCGGGTTGGCGCTGTAGGTGTAGCGCGACCCGGCCGTCGACAGCACCCCCGCGCGGTCTCGGACCACGGCGGGGACGGCCTTCCAGGTGGTGCCGTCGCCCTCGAGGGCCGAGACGAGCGCCGCGTCGATGACGTCGTGCTCGAGCGCCCACACCAAGATGGCCGAGACGAGCCCGCCGTCCTGCCCCGCCTCGTGGAGCTCGGGGTCGGTCGCGCGTGCCAGCACCACCCGCGCCGCGACGCCGGCGACCTCCTCGTCGGTGCGGGGCCGGCCGAAGAGGTGCTGGTCGATCTCGGGCTCCCACTCCCGAAAGCGCGGGCAGGCCCTCGTGCACAGCGTGCACCCCCGGTCCCCGTGGGTGCAGCCGTCGGCGCCGCCTGTCTGCTCGACGTGGAACGGCTTGTACGACCCCTTGTCGTCGTAGCCGAGGACGTCGTAGGGGCAGGCGACGACGCAGGCCGAGCACCCGGTGCAGAGGCCCGACGTCACCACCTCCCGGAACAGATGGGTCCAGTGGGGCTTGTCGGGTGGCACCGGCGCTCCTCAGGCCTGCAGCGTCTCGAGCACCTTGGCGGCGTGGCCGTCGGCGCGCACGTTGTACCACGCGTGGGCGATCCTGCCCGTCCCGTCCACCACGAAGGTCGACCGGATGGTGCCGACGGTCTCCCTGCCGTACATCGTCTTGGGCCCCCAGGCGCCGTAGGCCTCCATCACCTCGTGGCCCGGGTCGGACAGGAGCGGGAACGAGAGGCCGTACTTCTCACGGAACTTCACGTGCGCGGCGGCACCGTCGGGCGAGATGCCGACCACCTTCGCTCCGGAGCGCTCGAAGGCGGAGAGGTTCTCGTTGAACTGGCACGCCTCCTTCGTGCACCCCGGCGTGTCGTCGGCCGGGTAGAAGTAGACGATCACGGTGGACCCGGCGAAGTCCTGCAGCGACACGGGCTTGCCGTCCTGGTCCGGGAGGGTGAAGGCCGGTGCGCGGTCACCGGCATCGAGGCGCGCCATGCCACGCAGCTTGGCACACCGAGCGCACCGGATGCGCCGGATGGACGCCAGGTCCTGGTAGATTGCACGAGACGGCAGCGGTGCGCGGCGACGCGAGCCGGCCGTCTGGGCCCGTGTCCTCGCTCGAGGATCCTCTGGAGGATGGACGGCGCCGGGCCCCGCCGACGCGAGAGAGCAGGTATGACGATCCACACCTCCGAGACCGTCGGGACCTTCGAGTCCCTCGGTGTCGCCGGCCCATTGGTCGAGGAACTGGCCGACCAGGGCATCACCACCCCCTTCCCCATCCAATCGCTCACCATCGCAGACGGGCTCGCCGGCCGGGACGTCTGCGGCAAGGCCAAGACCGGCTCGGGCAAGACGCTCGCCTTCGGGCTCCCGCTCCTGCAGCGCACCGCCGCGGCGCTCGCTGGGAAGGAGCGGCCGGGAGGACGTCCGGCGCGGCCGCGTGCGCTCGTCCTGTTGCCGACGAGGGAGCTCGCCTTGCAGGTGCACGACGTGCTCGCGCCCTTGGCCAAGGCGGTCCGTCTGCGGGTCGCCGCCGTCTACGGGGGCGCCGACGTCGACCGCCAGGTGGCCAGGCTCCGCAAGGGCGTCGACGTGGTCATCGCGACGCCCGGGCGCCTGATCGACCTCGGGGACCGCAGGGAGCTGAGCGTCGCCGACGTGGAGGTGCTCGTCCTCGACGAGGCGGACCGGATGGCCGACATGGGGTTCATGCCCCAGGTCGAGTGGGTGCTCCGCCGGCTCGAGCGGCCCCACCAGACGCTGCTGTTCTCCGCGACGTTGGACGGCGCGGTCGACCGGCTGGTGCAGCGCTACCTGCACGATCCCGTGCACCACGAGGTCGCCTCGGCCACCCAGACCGTCTCGGCGATGGTGCACCGGTTCTTCCAGGTCCACCAGATGGACAAGGTGCGCGTCGCCGCCGCCATCGCGCGTGCCCACGACAAGAGCCTGGTCTTCGTGCGCACCAAGCGCGGCGCCGACCGGCTGGTCGAGCACCTGAGGGGTGAGGGCGTCACCGCGGCGGCCATCCACGGAGACCTGCGCCAGTCGAACCGGGAGAAGGCGCTCGCCGACTTCGCCTCGGGGAAGCTCCCGGTGCTCGTCGCCACGGACGTCGCGGCACGCGGGCTGCACATCGAAGGCGTGGACGTCGTCGTCCACTACGACCCGCCCGAGGACCACAAGGCCTACCTGCACCGGTCGGGCAGGACCGCGCGTGCGGGCTCCGCGGGCGTCGTCGTGACGCTCGTGCTGTGGAACCAGGTCGTCGAGGCCGAGGTGATCCAGCGCCGACTCGGGTTGCGGGTCCCGATCGTAGAGGTGTTCTCCAACGACCCGCGGCTCCGCGACCTCGCCGGGTGGGAGCCCTCCTACGAGGAGGCCGTCGTCTGATCGAGCGCTGGGCGCCCCGCGCGGACCTCGAGCGGGCGCTCGTCGTCTGCGCCCACCCCGACGACGTCGACTTCGGGGCCGCGGGCACCGTCGCCGTGTGGACCGGCTCGGGCGTGGAGGTCGCCTACTGCGTCGTGACCGACGGGGAGGCCGGCGGCACCGACCGGTCGATGCCCCGCTCCGAGATGGCCGCCCTGCGCCGTGCCGAGCAGCGCGCCGCCGCCGCGGAGGTCGGGGTCTCGCAGGTGACGTTCCTCGGCTACCCCGACGGCCGGGTCGAAGGCGGATTGGCGCTTCGGCGCGACATCACGAGGGTCGTCCGGACGTTCCGGCCGGACCTCGTGCTCGCGCCGTCCCCCGAGCGCTGGTGGGACCGCATCTACGCGAGCCATCCCGACCACCTCGCCGCAGGGGAGGCCGCGACCTGCGCGGTGTACCCGGACGCGCGCAACCCGTTCGCCCATCCCGAGCTCCTCGACGAGGGGCTCGAGCCGCATACCGTCGCCGAGCTGTGGCTGATGGCGTCGCCGGGCGCCAACGTGGCGGTCGAGATCACGGGCACCTTCGACCGCAAGATCGCGGCGCTGCACCGGCACCGCAGCCAGATGCCGGACCCCGAGGCGACGGCGGCCCGCGTGCGCGAGGCTGCCGAGGGCATCGCGGCGTCGGCTGGCATGCCGGAGGGGTCCCTCGCCGAGATGTTCCGGCGCGTGCCGACCGGCGGAGCCTGACGGCGCAGCGAGCGTCCGAGCGCTCAGGAGCGAACGGGGACGTCGAGGGCCGGGGCGTCCTTGAGCCGGCGGTCCTTTCGGCTCGCCCGGAGCGGCGCGGGGGCGGTGATCACCGGGAGCGGCGTGCAGCGGGCGATGCGGTCCCGGGTGCCGCGCCGCAGCAGCGGCCCGAAGCGTCGCCGGCGCGAGCCCACCACGATGACGTCGGCGCGCACCTGCTCCGCCAGCTCGCAGATCGCCGCCGGGAGGTCGAAGGCCGTCGTGCGGTAGGTGACCCCGGTTGCCCGCACCCCGGCAGCCTGCATGTCCGCCAGGGCGTCCGCCACGACGTCCGCGGCCTCGGCAGCGGACTCGCAGGTGATGCCACGGCCACCGACGAGGTCCTCGTGCACGTGGACCACGTGCACGGCCGCGTTGCTCGCCCTCGCGAGCGCGACGGTGAAGCTCGTGGCGACGGTCCCGGCGTCTCCGGCGTCGAGGGCCAGGAGGATGCGTTCGAACATTGGGCCACCTCGGGCGGGCACGCAACCGCTGGCGCGGTGCAGTGGATCGACTACCCGCCCGGCCGTGGGCCGAACCGTCCCCCGGGTCCTCCTTGGGGCGGCGCGGCGGCGCGGCGCCCGTCGCCGCTGCGGCGGCCGCCCTCAGCGGGCGAGCTGACGCAGCACGTACTGGAGGATCCCGCCGTGGCGGAAGTACTCCGCCTCCATGGGCGTGTCGATGCGGACCTTCACCGCAAAGCCCGTCGTCGTGCCGTCGTCTGCGACGGCGCGGACCTCCAGGGTGCCAGGGAGCGTGCCCTCGCCGATCCCGCTCACGCCTGCGATCGAGATGCGCTCGCGTCCCGAGAGCCCGAGCGAGGAGGCCGACTCCCCGTCGGCGAACTGGAGGGGGAGGATGCCCATGCCGATCAGGTTCGACCGGTGGATCCGCTCGAAGCTCTGCGCGATCACGGCGCGCACCCCGAGCAGGCGCGGGCCCTTGGCCGCCCAGTCGCGGCTCGACCCCGCCCCGTAGTCCCTCCCGGCCAGCACCACGAGCGGCACGCCCTCGGCGCGGTAGCGCTCGGCGGCGTCGAAGATCGAGGTCTGCTCTCCGTCGGGCAGGTGGAGCGTCACGCCTCCTTCGACCCCGGGGACGAGCTGGTTGCGCAGCCGGACGTTGGCGAACGTGCCGCGGACCATCACCTCGTGGTTGCCGCGCCGGGCGCCGTAGGAGTTGAAGTCCGCGCGCTCCACGCCGTGCGCGCTGAGGTAGCGGCCGGCCGGCGATGTCGGACGGATCGATCCCGCGGGGGAGATGTGGTCCGTGGTCACGCTGTCGCCGAGGAAGACGAGCACGCGGGCGTCCACGACGTCGGCGACCGGCTCGGGGTCCATCCCGATGCCGTCGAAGAACGGAGGCCGGAGCACGTAGGTGGAGGCGCTGTCCCACCTGAACGTGCTCCCGCCGGAGACCTCCATGGCGCGCCAGCGTTCGTCGCCGTCGAAGACCGCGGCGTAGCGGGTGCGGAACTCCTCGGAGGTGAGCGAGGCGCGGATCGCCTCGGCGACCTCGGCGCTCGAGGGCCAGAGGTCGGCCAGCATCACCGGAGCGCCCTCCTGGTCGGTGCCGATCGGGTCCGTGGTGAGGTCGAGGTCCATCGTGCCTGCGATGGCGTAGGCGACGACGAGCGGGGGGGACGCGAGGTAGTTCATCCGCACGTCGGGGTGGATGCGCCCCTCGAAGTTCCGGTTGCCCGACAGCACCGACACGACGGAGAGGTCGGCGGCCTGCACGGCCTCGGAGACCCCGGGAAGCAGCGGTCCGGAGTTCCCGATGCACGTGGTGCAGCCGAACCCCACGAGCCAGAACCCGAGCTTCTCGAGCGGCTCGACGAGCCCGGCCTTCTCGAGGTAGTCCATGACCACGCGTGAGCCGGGCGCGAGCGAGGTCTTCACCCAGGGCTTGGCGCTCAGGCCGCGCTCGACGGCCTTCTTCGCCACGAGCCCGGCTGCCACGAGGACCTGGGGGTTCGAGGTGTTCGTGCAGCTGGTGATGGCGGCGATGACCACGTCCCCGTCGCGCAGCGGCTTCGCCGTGCTGCGCGGCTCGTGCCCGAGCGCCTCCCGGAACGCCTTGGCCGCCCCGGCCAGCGGGACGCGGTCCTGGGGGCGCGAGGGGCCGGCGAGGCTCGGGACCACCGTGGAGAGGTCGAGGTCGACGACCTCGGTGTAGGCGGGCTCCGGGGTGGAGGCGTCGTGCCAGAGGCCCTGCTCCTTGGCGTACGCCTCGACGAGGGCGAGATGCTCCTCGGAGCGGCCGGTGAAGCGCAGGTAGTCGATGGTCGCCTCGTCGATCGGGAAGACGGTGCAGGTGGCGCCGTACTCGGGCGACATGTTGCCGATCGTGGCGCGGTTCTCCACGGGCACCGACGCGACGCCCGAGCCGAACGCCTCGACGAACTTCCCCACGACGCCGTGCCGTCGCAGCAGCTCGGTGATGGTGAGGACGAGGTCGGTCGCCGTCGTCCCCTCGGGGAGCTCGCCGTGGAGGTGGAGCCCCACGACCGGCGGCACGAGCATGGAGAGCGGTTGGCCCAGCATGGCCGCCTCGGCCTCGATCCCGCCGACGCCCCAGCCCAGCACCCCGAGCCCGTTGACCATGGTGGTGTGCGAATCGGTGCCGACGATCGTGTCGGGGAAGGCGCGCTCGCCGGCGTCGAACACCACCCGCGCGAGGTACTCGAGGTTCACCTGGTGGCAGATCCCGGTGCCCGGCGGGACGACCTGGAAGCGCTCGAACGACTGCTGTGCCCAGCGCAGGAGCTGGTAGCGCTCGAGGTTGCGCTCGTACTCGATCTCGACGTTCTCGTCGAAGGCGCGCGGACCTCCCGAGCGCTCCGCGATCACCGAGTGGTCGATGACGAGCTCGCACGGGACGAGGGGGTCGACGCGCGAGGGGTCGCCCCCGAGCGCCTGGAGGGCGTCGCGCATCGCGGCGAGGTCCACGACGGCGGGGACGCCGGTGAAGTCCTGCATCAGCACGCGCTCGGGGCTGAAGGCGATCTCTGTGCGGGCGTCACCTCCGGCCCCCCACCCCGCCACCGCCTCGACGTCCGCGGCGCGCACCTTCGTCCCGTCCTCGTGGCGCAGGAGGTTCTCGAGGAGGATCTTGACCGTGTAGGGGAGGCGCTCGGACCCTGGCAGGGCGGAGAGGCGGAAGATCTCGAACCGCCGGTCGCCGACGTGCAGGGTGGACCGGGCGCGGAAGCTGTCGGGGTGGGGCATGGGGCCATTCTGCCGCCGAGGCGCCACCGCCGTGTCGGAGCGGGGCTGCCACGCCGGGTGCACGCGTGCGGCGTCCGCTGTCGGACCTGGTCGTGGCGAATTCTCAGAGGATCCGTGCAACCGGTCGTCGGCCCTTGGGATGATGGCCGCCGTGGGGCGTTGGGGGATGGCCAGCGCGTCGTCGATTGCGGGCGGGCTGGCCTGTGTCGCCCTCACCGCGGTGCTTGCCGGAGCGGGGCCGGCAGGTGCCGCGGTGCCCACCGCCGCTCCCGGCCCCGCTCGGGTGCACGACCGAGCCGGCCACATCCCCCGGCAGCACCACATCCTCCGGCGGCACCACAGGTACCTCCGGTTACTGGCTGGCCTCGGCCACGGGGAGGTCGCGGCCGAGGGGGGCGCGCCCTTCTACGGGACAGCGGCCGGCGCGCACCTCGCGGAGCCGGTCGTCGGCATGGCGGCGACCCCCGACGGGCGGGGCTACTGGCTGGTGGCGGCCCACGGGGGGCGTCTTCACCTTCGGGACGGCGCAGTCCTTCGGCCAGCCCACGAGCAGCCCCGAGGCGGCGCCCTTCAAGACACTCGTGCCGACTCCCGACGGGGGCGGGTACTCGCTCCTCGAGCCAGACGGCTTCGACGACACGTTCGCCGAGCCGACACCGGTCGGGGGTTACCCGAAGATCGTGGCCGCCGCGGCCTCGCAGATCCAGCCGGACCCCGACAACGGCTACTTCTGCAACCGTTCCTAAACACTGAGCGAAAGTGAACCTTCGCCCAACGGGCCGGCACGAACGGTCTTCGCCGGCCTGGCTCCCGGTGGTCCCGTGTTGGCGCTTCGGGTCTGATGGTCGCCCTCGCGCCGCTGCGGCCTGCCGGTTGCCTGATGGCGAGCGCTCGGTTCCCGGTTGCCGTCTGCGTGGTAGCTCGCCGCACCGGCAGCACTGCGCACGGGCTCCCCCGTGGCTGCGGCTTCGATCCTCCGGTCGGGTGCGGTCACACCTGGGACTGCTGCGTGCAGATGGCGCCGTCGGGCCGAGTGGCCGAGGGCTCGCCTCCCGAGCACGACCGCTGCTGCGGTGTGCCTCGAGACCTTGTGCTGCTTGGTGGAGAGGGGTGCCTGCCAGTGCTCGGCACCCCAGATGGAGCTGTAGGCGGCGGGGACCCCAACGACGGCGATGGCCCGGCGAGAGGCCATGGCCACCAAGCGGTCTCGGAACTGGGCGGTCGGGATGGCGCAGACGGTCCTGCGGAACCGCCTGTTTGCGCCGTAGCGCTCCCTGGCGGTTGCCCGTAATGCTGCGAACCCGAGGTTCTCGACTGCGAGGAGCCGGCAGCCGTGGACCTCGGCCACGTCGAGGAGGGTCGTGACGCACTGGCGGAGGTGGCCGTCGCGGGTCGGGGCCGACATGCCCTCGGTCACCAAGGGGACGTGGTCCAAGAGCGCGACCGGGTTCCCCGAGCGGTCCAGCACCGCCGGGGCCAAGAAACCGGCGTTCAGGTCGACGGCGAGCACCCGGAGCTCGGGGTCGGCCAGGAGCTCGTCGAGCTCACCGACGTTGGGGAGCTCTGCGGGGGTGAAGGAAGCATCGAGGTACACCCGGCCGTTCTCCGAGAACATGACGTCGTAGGAGCAGGCGCGGTTCGCCTCCACCTGGGCCAGCCACTCGTCTCTGCGGTAGGAGAAGGCGACCTTGGCGTCGAGGCGGTAGCGGGTGGTGCCGCGGGCGGTCACGTTCGCCAGGTGGGCCAGTTGGGCAGGGAGGTCGACTTCCAAGGTGCCGTCGGGAAAGAGCCGGATGGCCTCGTTGCCGAGGAGCTTGTTGGCCTCGCCGTTGGCACCAAAGGACAGGCGGGCGGCATGCCAGCGGGTGCGCCACTGGGCCACGGTGAGCCCCGCCTCTTCGAGGTGGAGGCGGTTGCCGAGGAGCTTCTTTCCCCCACGGGTCACCTGCACCCGGCCGGCGGCGAGGTCGCGCTCCAGACGGGCGCAGTGCGCCTGGAGGACCCCGAGCCGCTGGCGCTTCATGGCGTGCTCGTTCCTCGAGTGGTAGCCGAAGGAGAGCCGTCGGGGCTTTCTGTTCTCGGTCTTGGCGAGGTCCCGCTCTCTGGCGACGAGCGCCTTGCGCTCGGCGGTGCTCGCGATGGGCAGACGGAGCTTCTCCTCTATGGCGGCCACGGCCGCCCGCTTGTCGGCGAGCTCGCGCCGTTGGTTGCGCCGGGCGGTGGCGTAGGCGTCGTTCGACGACTTGGTCACCCACCCCGCCCAGCGCGACGAGCAGCCCTTCGTGAGGGCCTGCTTCCTCTCCGCCCACATGGTCTTGTCGTGCGCCTTCCCGGCTCGACAGCGTGCGGCGAGGTCCTTGCCCAAGAGCACGGAGAAGTGCTCCCCGAGGGCCGTGAGCACGGCCCGGTCGTGGTCGCTCGGGTGGATGCGGGCGCGGATGCGAAGGGTGGTCACCGCCGTCGCCTGCTCTGCGCCGGTGACCGGGTGGCGGGTCTTTTTCACGACGGGTCTTTCGGTCCGATGTTCCTCTCTGCACAGCGCAGGGCCTTCTCCGCTCGGTTCCGAGCAGAGCGTCGGCCGTAGAGGCGCGCACAGAAGCTGGTCAGCACCTCGACCATGTCACGGACCAAGTCGTCGTCGACTTCCCCGTCGTCGAGCACCACGAGCCTGCGGCCCGAGGCAAAGAGCGCGGCCTCGACGAGCTCGGTGTTCACCCTCCCGAGGCGGTCCCGGTGCTCGACGACGACGGTCGTCACCTCGGGGTCGGCGAGGAGCCTGCGGACCTTCGAGCGGGCGCCGTTCACGCCCGAGCCCACCTCTGCTTCCACTCGGACGACTGGGTGCCCGGCCATGGCCGCCCACTCGCTCAACCGAGCGACTTGGCGGTCGAGGTCGGCCCGCTGGTCGTGTGAGGAGACCCGGGCGTAGAGCCCGAACGACGGCGGAGGTGAAGCCTTGGCGCCCATCGAGACGAGCACCGTCCGTTCGTTCACCCGCACCGCTGGGACCGGGAGCGTGCCCTGTCGGAACCACCGGTACGCCGTCTGGGGGTGGATTCCCTGCTGGCGGGCCCACTGGGTCAGGTTCACAGGGGCAAGCATATCACTCGAACATATGTACGCTCGGTATTGCTCAGTCGTTCAGGAACAGCTCAGCCGACCCCTACGGGACATGCGAGCCGTGGTGCGCCCTGTTCGCCACCTGGGCCTGGCAGCAGGGAGGGTTCCCGATCCCCTCGTACGCCTTCGTCGGCGACATCTACGACTGGGCCGCGCGGCACGGGCGCGTGCTGCCCCGATCGGCCCGGGCGCTGCCGGGCGACGCCGTGCTGTACGGGACCGGGCCACAGAGCGCGGCGACCGCCGTGCACACCGGCATCGTCGCCCAGGTGTGGCCGGACGGCGCGGTGGTGACCATCGAGGGCGACGCCGGACCGGGGGTCACAGGCCACCTCGCGGTGGTGGTGAACGGCCCGTTCCTCCCCTCGGACGCACCGGCCTTCGCCGACTTCCCCGTCTTCGCGCTGGCCCAGCCCTAGCGCGGGCGGGCCGTCGTCGCGCGGACGGGCCCGCCTGTGCAGGGGTGCCGCGCAGGGGGCGCGAAGATGGGCCATGCCGGATGTCGCGTCGCTGCTCGCCGATCGCCTCGGTGAGGCGTTCGACTCGGTCGTCCCCGGCGCCGACCCGGTGCTCCGGCCCTCCGAGCGCGCCGACTACCAGGCGAACGGCGCCCTCGCCCTCGCCAGACGGCTCGGGCGGGACCCGAGGGAGGTCGCCGGCGCGGTGGTCGCCGCCGCTCGCCTCGACGACGTCTGCGAGCGCGTGGAGGTCAGCGGGCCCGGCTTCGTGAACCTCGTGCTCTCCGCGTCGTTCCTCGAGCGCAGCGTGGAGGAGATGGCGAGGGACCCGAGGCTCGGCGTCGAGAAGGCCGAGGCGTGCCGTCGGGTGGTCGTCACATACTCGCACCCCAACGTGGCCAAGGAGATGCACGTCGGGCACCTGCGCTCGACGGTGATCGGGGACGCGCTGTGCAGGATGCTGGCGCACCTCGGCCACGACGTCGTGCGCGAGAACCACATCGGCGACTGGGGGACGCCCTTCGGGATGCTGATCGAGCACCTGCGCGACGTCGGCGAGGAGACGGCGATGGCGGAGCTGTCGGTGGGGGACCTGACCGGCTTCTACCAGTCGGCGCGGGCCTCGTTCGACGGGAGCGAGGAGTTCAAGGAGCGGAGCCGGCACCGGGTCGTCCTCCTCCAGCGCGGCGACCCCGAGACGCTCAGGATGTGGCGGGTGCTCGTGGAGCACAGCCTCGCCTACTTCGACGAGGTCTACGCCAAGCTCGGCGTGCTCCTCACCGACGACGACGTGAAGGGCGAGAGCTACTACAACCCGATGCTCGCAGACGTCGTGTCCGACCTCGAGGCGGCAGGGCTCCTCGTCACCGACGACGGGGCGCGCTGCGTCTTCCCCCCGGGCTTCACCAACCGCGAGGGCGAGCCGCTGCCGCTCATCGTCCAGAAGTCCGACGGCGGGTTCGGCTACGCGGCGACCGACCTCGCCTGCGTGCGCGACCGCGTCGGCACGGTGGGCGCGACACGGATCCTCTACGTGGTCGGCGCCCCCCAGTCCCAGCACCTCCAGATGGTCTTCGCGGTCTGCAGGATGGCCGGCTGGCTGCCGCAGGAGGTGACGGTCGAGCACGTCGCCTTCGGGAGCGTGCTCGGCACCGACCACAAGATGCTGCGCACGAGGGCGGGCGGGTCCGTGAAGCTCGCCGAGCTCCTGGACGAGGCGGTCGCCAGGGCCGCGGACGCCATGGCCGCGCGGGGCCGGGACGAGGGGCTCTCGTCCGAGGAGCGGCACGCCGCGGCCCGCGCGCTCGGGATCGGCGCGGTGAAGTACGCCGACCTCTCGACGGACCGGGTCCGCGACTACGTGTTCGACTGGGACCGGATGCTGAGCTTCGAGGGGGACACCGGCCCGTACCTCCAGTACGCGCACGCGAGGATCCGCTCGATCTTCCGGCGCGCCGGCGCCCCGGGCGACGCCGCCTCGCAGCCCGCGGCGTCCGTCACCGACCCGGGCACGCCGGTCTTGGTCCGCGAACCCGAGGAGCGTGCCCTGTGCGTCTCGCTGCTCGGGTACCCAGCGGCCCTCAGGAGCGCGGTCGACGGCTCGGCGCCGTCCAGGCTCTGCGCCTACCTCTACGGCCTGGCCTCGGCGTTCACGGACTTCTACGAGCGTTGCCCCGTCCTGCGTGCGCCGGACGACGAGACGCGGCGCAGCCGGCTCGCGCTCGCCGAGACGACGGCGCGCGTGCTCGCCGAGGGGCTGGGGCTCCTCGGGATCGAGGCTCCCGAGCGGATGTGACACCCCGCGCCGGCGGGCGCGACGGATCTTGCACGTGGGCTGGGTAAGGTCAAGGGCGGGCGCCGTCGGCGAGGTGGCGGCGCCCGACCGTGCCTTCGAGAGTCGGCTGGTCGAGGAACAGCGCGCGCGGGGGCCGCGCGGAGCAACGGGAGCGGCCGGTGCAGGCACTGCGGGAGCGCAGCACATTCCAAGGTCGGCGGTGGCTCTCCCCGTGGGTGCTCGCCGCCGCGGCCGCCCTCCTCGTCGCGGCCGGGGGCATCGCCTACGGCCTCACCCACGTGTCGCGCACGCCGGTCGCCTGCGCGGGGCCCTCGTGCAAGGCGGGCGGCTCGGGCACGGGCGGCTCGGGCGCGGGCGGCTCGGGCGCGGGCGGCTCCGGGAGCGGGGCGCAGAACGGGGGGCACGCCGCCCGCCACCAGACCTTCCGCGTCACCTCGACCACACCGGCACCGGGCGCCACGGGGGTCGTGCCCGACGCGGAGCTCGCGCTCAGCTTCTCCGCCGCGATCGCCAGGCACTGGCCCGACCCCACGCTGTCGCCGGCCGTCGCGGGCTCGTGGCGCCGTACGTCATCGGACACGCTCGTGTTCACGGCGTCGGCGCCGTTCGTGCCGTTCCAGACCTACACGCTCACGCTGCCTGGCGGCGCGGACGGCCTCAGGAGCGCGTCGGGCGCCCGCCTCGACGGCGGCACCCGGACGGTGTCGTTCACGATCGAGAGCGGCAGCGTCCTTCGGCTCCAGCAGCTCCTCGCAGAGCTCGGGTACCTCCCGGTCTCCTACAGCCCGCCGGCTCCTGCCGCCCCCCAGGCGATGGCGACACCCCAGCCGGGGACATTCGCCTGGAGGTGGTCCGGGCTCCCCGCGCAGCTCACGAGCCAGTGGGCGCCGGGCTCGTACGGCGCCATCACCAAGGGCGCCGTCATGATGTTCGAGACAGAGAACGGGCTCTCCGTCGACGGCGTGGCCGGACCGGAGGTGTGGGGCGCCCTGCTCGCCGACGCCGCGACCCACAAGGCCAACACCGAGCCCGTCACCTACGTCCTCGTCACAAAGGTGCTGCCCGAGCACCTGACAGCCTGGGTGGACGGGGCGCTGCGGTTCCACGACATCCCGGTCAACACCGGGGTCCCCGGCGCCAACACGGTCGACGGGACCTTCCAGGTCTTCGAGCACGTGCCGTACTCCGACATGAAGGGGACGGACGTGACAGGGACCCACTACACAGACCCGCACGTCCCGTGGGCGAGCTACTTCAACGGGGGCGACGCCCTCCACGGCTTCCCCCGCGCCTCCTACGGGTGGCCCCAGAGCAACGGCTGCGTCGAGATGCGGATCGCCACAGCCGGTGCGCTGTGGCCCTACACGCCGATCGGGACCGTCGTCACCGTCCAGGGCCCCTCCTCCGGCGGGACAGCCCCGTCGAGCCCGCCGCCGACGACCACCACCACCACGACGACGACGAGCACGACCACCACGACGGCGCCGCCGCCCACGACCACCCAGCCGCCACCCGCCGGGTGAGCCGAGGACCGGGGCCCGCGCCGGCGCGCCGCTTGGCGGCCGGCCCGCTCACGCTTCGGGCCTTCAGCGGCACCGAGGGTCCCGCGCTGCACGAGGCCGTCTCGGCGAGCCTCGAGCACCTGCGCCCCTGGATGCCCTGGGCACGCGACGCCACGGCCGAGGCGACCGCGGCGTTCGTGCGCCGCAGCGTCGAGGAGTGGGACCAGGGGCACGCCTACGGCTACTGGATGTCCGAGGAGCCCGGTGGCGAGCTGGTGGGGTGCGCCGGCCTGCACCGCCGCGTCGGGCCGGGCGGGCTCGAGATCGGCTACTGGGTGCGCGCGGACCGGGTGCGCCGGGGGTACGCGACGGCCTCGGCGCGGGCGCTCACGTCCGCGGCCCTGGCCCTCGAGGGCGTCGAGCGGGTGGAGATCCACTGCGACGAGGCCAACACGGCGAGCGCCGGGGTCCCAAGGGCCCTGGGGTTCCGTCTCGACCGCGTGGTGGAGATGCCTGCGGAGGCGCCGTCGGAGGTCGGCCGGCGGCAGGTCTGGGTGGTCGACGCCGGGGAGTGGCTCAGACCATCTTCTTGAGGATCCACTCCTTCGCCCTGGTGTAGGGCGGGTACAGCACCGGCGGGTCGAGGCGCGTCGGCTTGGACAGCACCGCCCGCCGGTGGCTGAAATTCTCGAACCCCTGGCGCCCGTGGTAGGCGCCGGTGCCGCTCGGGCCCACCCCGCCGAAGGGGAGGTCCGGCACCGCCACCTGCTGGACGGTCACGTTCACCCCGACGCTGCCCGACGAGGTGCCCGCGAGGACGCGGTCGACCGTCGCCTTCGAGGAGGAGAACACGTAGAGGGCGAGCGGCTTGGGGCGCGACGACACGAACCGCACCGCCTCGTCCATGTCCCGGACGCGCAGGACGGGGAGGACGGGGCCGAAGATCTCGTCGTCCATGAGGGGGTCGTCGGGTGCGACCTCGGTCACCACCGTGGGCGCGACGTAACGCTCCGCCTCGTCGTGGTCCCCGCCCACCACCACCTTGGCCGAGGTGGCGGCGAGGAGGCCGGCGAGCCGCTCGAAGTGGCGGTCGCTCACGATGCGCGCGTAGTCGGGGCTCGCCTTCGGCTCGCTCCCGTAGAAGGCGCCGAGGGTCCTCACCAGCGCGTCGACGAGCGGGGCCTCCGCCTTCTCGTGGACGAGGACGTAGTCGGGGGCGACGCAGGTCTGCCCCGCGTTGAGGAACTTGCCCCAGGCGATCCTGCGTGCCGCGACGCCGATGTCCGCGTCGGCGTCCACGAGCACCGGGCTCTTCCCGCCGAGCTCGAGCGTCACCGGCGTCAGGTGCCTGGCCGCCGCCTCCATGACGACGCGGCCGACCCTGCCGTTGCCCGTGTAGAAGATCGAGTCGAACCGCTCCTCGAGGAGGGCCCGGGTCTCCTCCGGCCCGCCCTCCACGAGCGCGACCGCACGGGGGTCGAGGTGCCGCGTGGCGAGGCGCGCGAGCGCGGCCGAGGTGGCCGAGGAGATCTCCGAGGGCTTGCCGACGACGCAGTTCCCCGCCGCGATCGCCGCGGCCATCGGGACGAGCAGGAGCTGGACGGGGTAGTTCCACGGCGCGATCACGAGGACGACGCCGAGCGGCTCGCGCACGATCCGCGCGTGCCCCGGGAGCTGGGCGACGGGGATCCCGACGCGTTCGGGGCGCGCCCAGGCGTCCAGGTGGCGGAGCATCACGTCGACCTCGGCCGCGACGAAGGACAGGTCGGTCAGCCTCCCCTCGACCGCCGGCTTGCCGAGGTCTGCTCGCATCGCCTCGAGCAGCTCCGCCTCCCCCTCGGTCACGAGGCGCCTGATGGCGCGGAGCTGCTCCTTGCGCCACTGGAGGGGCCCCGTGAGGCCCGCCTCGAACGCCCCGCGCAGGCGGGCGACGACCGAGGCGGCGTCGTGCGCCGTGGATGCTGCCGTCGAGCCCGCGGCGGTGGCGGGTGAGGTCGCGCCCCCCGTGTCCTCCATGGCCCCACCCTACGGCGGTCCGGGACGCCCGACCACCGCGCGCCGGAGCCGGTCAGCCAGGGGTGGGCGGCGCCTCCCGGGCCACCTCGCCGGGGGCCCGACGACGGTCGTCGCGCCGGCCGACGAAGTGGTCCATGGAGGCGTTGACCCCGAAGAGGTCCATCACCCGGTCGAAGGCGCCGGGCGGCAGCATCCGCAGGAGCGGGACGAGCCGGACGATGGGCGGGAGGACGAGGACGCGGCGGTCTGCGGCGATGGCGTCGGCGATGCGCTGCGCCACGTCCTCTTGGCGAAGGATCGGGAGGAGGAGCGGCACCCGGGTGCGGACGCCTTCGAACATCCCCGTGTCGACGTAGTAGGGGCAGACGACGGTGGTCCGCACCTGCGGCGCGATCCGTCGCAGCTCCATGCGGAGCGACTCGTCGAACCCGACCGCCGCGTGCTTGGAGGCCGAGTAGTCGGTCTGGCGGGCCACGCCGACGAGGCCCGCCGCAGATGCGACGGTCACGACGTGCCCGTCCCCGGCGTCCACCATGGCGGGGAGGAATGCCCGGGTCACCCAGAAGAGCGCGAGCACGTTCACGTCGATGGTGCGCCTGATGGCCTCCTCGGTGAGGTCGGTGAGGTTCGCCCCGCTCACGACCCCGGCGTTGTTGACGACGACCGCCGGGTCGCCCACGTCGCTGCGCACCTGCGCCGCGCGCTCGCGCACCGCGTCCGGGTCGCGCACGTCGCAGGCGTACCCACGGGCGCGTCCCGACGACAGCCGCCCGAGCTCGTCGGTGACCTGGGAGAGCCCGGCCTCGTCGACGTCCCACACGACGGGGATCGCCCCGCGCCGCGCGAGCTCGAGCGCGAGCAGGCGCCCGATCCCCGACGCCCCGCCGGTGACCAGGGCGACACGGTCCCGCACCTCCGTCATGGCTGCCTCCACCTCCTCTACGACCCTTCGCAGGTCAGGCCCGCGCGCACGGTCCCCGCTGCAGTCTGCTCCAGCGCGCGCCGCGAGGTCAGCTGGAGGTGGCGGCCGCTCCGACGACGTCGGCGACGTGGGCGACCGAGGGCAGCGCGCCGAGGAAGGGCGCATCCCCGAAGGCGAACACCCCGCCGTCCTGGCCGACGAGCCAGTACCCCCGTGTGCCCGGGGCCCCCACGATCGCGACGACAGGCTTCGCCGGGCTCACCCCCGACGAGGGGAGTGTGCCGTAGCGGGGGGCGTCGCCGAAGGCGTAGACGGCCCCCGATACGGTGGCCACCCAGTAGCCGCCTCCTGTCACGGTGCCCGCGATGGCGCGCACCGGCGACGACGCGGGAGCTGTCCCGAAGTGGCGTGCCGCACCGAAGGCGTAGACCCGGCCGGTGGAGGCGACGAGCCAGTAGCCCTCTCCCGAGGGCGTCGCGGCGATGCCCACGATGTCGTCGACGGTGACGCCCTCGGCGGGCAGCGAGCCGAGGAACGGCACCGAGCCGAAGCTGAACACCCCTCCGTCGCGCCCGACGAGGTAGTAGCCGCGCCCTGTGCTGGGCGCGACCATGCCGGTGATGGGCTGGCGCGGCACGACGCCCGCCGCGGGCAGCGATCCGAAGAAGGGGGCGTCGCCGAAGGCGAACACCCCGCCGTCCGCGCCGACGAGGTAGTAGCCGCGATCGTCGGCCGTCGTCACGATCCCGACGATCGGAGCTGCGGGCACGACGTGGATGCCCGGGAGCGAGCCGTAGAAGCCCCCGGTGGCACCAGGCGAGGAGAAGACGAACACCCCGCCGTCCGCGCCGACGAGGTCGTAGCCGGGCGACGCCGACGCCCGAGCTGGCGGTGTGGCCGGCGGTGTGGCCGGCGGTGTGGCCGGTGGTGTGCCGGCAGGCGGTGTGGCCGGCGACCCGTAGAAGACGGTCACCGACTGTGTTGTCGCAGCGTCGACCGTGCCCGGGTATGCGAGGACCTGGTCGAGCGCGGACACGAGCTGGACCCCGGTGAGCACCGGCGCGACCGCCCCCCCTGTCGTCATGTGGGTGAAGCGCACGGACCCGAAGTCGGCCAGTGTCTCGATGACGCCCGCCTGCGTGGGGGCCTCCTCGATCCACTCGGCGCTCGAGCTTGTCCCTGTGTAGGCCGTTGCCAGGTGCCAGCCCCATCCCTGGGTGAGGTCCTGGAGCTCGATCAGCCACAGACCGGAGGCCTGGCGGAGGATCTCGGCGCTCATCAGGTCGCCCGGAGCCACCGTGGCCGGTGCGCCGGTCGACGGATCGACGATGGTGACGGCGAGCGCGGGCAGGACCTCGTACCAGGCGCTGTAGGTGGTCACCCCTGTCGACGTGCGCTGTTCCGTCCCGGTCTGGATCAGCCCGGTCGCCGAACGTGAGGCGCCCCCGATGCCGATCCAGGTCGCGGAGTCGCGGCGTCGCACCGAGGCCACGACACGCGGGACGGTCCACTCCCCGCCGACCGACGTGAAGCCCGTGCCCGACGCGATCTCCCCGGCCCAGTTGAGCGTCTGCTCGACGGCGGCCAGACGCGGCCCCGCCGTCGCGCCGTGCCCGGTCCGCGACGGGAGCCAGGGCGGGCTCACCCAGGCGGGGAGGTCCGGGCCCCGAGGGGCGGACGGCACGCCCGGCGTGCCCGTGGGGGCGCTGGCCGCCGCCGGGCTGCCCGAGACGACGAGCGCGAGGGGGAGACCGAGCAGGAGCGCGAGGGCGACGGGGAGCGCGCGGGCGAGGTGGGAGGTGACGGTTCGCATCATCGTGGTCGTTCCATCTTGGTCCTCTCCCACCTCTCAGCGTTCGAGGCGGAGGAGGTCCTCGAGGGTCTCCCTGCGGACGACGACGGTGGCCGACCCGTCTCGGACGAAGACGACGGCCGGGCGCGGCACCTTGTTGTACGTCGAGGCCATCGAGTAGCCGTAGGCGCCGGTCACCGGCGTCGCCAGCACGTCGCCGACGGCGAGATCGGCGGGGACGTGCGCGTCGTCCACGAGGACGTCGCCGGTCTCGCAGTGCTTGCCGACGACCCTCACGGTCCTCGGGCGCGGCGCGTCGGCGGCTCGTGGCAGGAACGCCTCGTACCCGCTGCCGTAGAGGACCGGGCGCGGGTTGTCGCTCATGCCGCCGTCGACGGCGACGTAGGTGCGGATGCCCGGGAGCTCCTTGATGGTCCCCACGGTGTACAAGGTGATCGCCGCGCTGGCGACGATGGACCGACCCGGCTCGGCCGTGATCCTCGTGGCAGGGTCCACGCCAGCGAGCGCGCAGGCGCGGCGCGCGGCGTCGGCCCACTCCAGTTGGGTCGGGGCGGACTCGTCGTTCAGGTACGCCACGCCGAGACCGCCGCCCACCACCAGTTCGGGCAGCTCGAGCGGGGCAGCGAACTCGCCGATCACTCGGGCCGCCTCCTCGAAGTGCCCGACGTCGAAGACCTGGCTCCCGATGTGCGCGTGCACGCCGACGAGCTCGACGCCGGGCAGCAGCTCGAGCGCGGCGACCGCCTTCGACGCGGCGCCCGATGCAACGGAGAACCCGAACTTCGTGTCCTCCTGACCCGTCCGCACGAACTCGTGAGTGTGCACCTCGACGCCCGGAGTGACGCGGACGAGGACCTTGGGACGCGATCCGACGCCGGCACCCCCAGGTCCCGACGGACCGGGGCCCCTCGGCTCGTCGGTGAGCCTGCCGATCCGAGCGATCTCGTCGAATGAGTCGACCACGATCCTGCCAACGCCGGCATCGAGCGCAGCGACGAGCTCAGCCTCGGACTTGTTGTTGCCGTGCAGGACGAGCCTCGACGCCGGGACCCCTGCGGCGAGCGCGACGTGCAGCTCCCCGAGCGTGGACACGTCCAGCCACATGCCCTCTTCGTGGACGAGCCTCGCCATCGCCATGCACAAGAACGCCTTGGTGCCGTAGGCGACGCCGTCGCCCCACGCGTGGACGGCCTCTTGGCAGCGGGCGCGCAGGTGCACCTCGTCGTAGACGAACAGCGGGGTCCCATGCGCTCCGGCCAGGTCCAGCAGGTCAACCCCGCCCACGCGCAGGTGCCCGTCCGCGCCGATCTCCGCGGTGTCGGGGAGCAGGTGCCGTGCGAGGGGGCTCTCCGAGGTGCTCGGCGCTCGGCCGGCTGCGGGTCGGGATCTCGCATCAGATGTGCGTCGGCGGGGCACCCTGGGCATGCCGAAGGATACGCAGCCCAAGTCCGGGACCGGCAGCTTCCGGCTACGATCGGTGCACGTCGCGCCCCCCGTGTCGGGGCGTCGGGATGTCGGGTGTCCGTGGCGGCCCGGCACTGCACCGGCCCTGCGACCATGCGGCGAGCCCCCGTAGCTCAGCGGATAGAGCACCGGCCTCCGGAGCCGGGAGCGCAGGTTCGAGTCCTGCCGGGGGCGCCAAACGCGCCAAGGCGCGAACCTTCGGTTCCGCGCCACCTGGCACGCGAAACCACGGTACAACGCGGTCGCGACCCTCGACGCGGATCTCGTGGACGAGCGCTTGGAGCAGTGCCTTGCGCGCCGGCACCGAGCCCGTGGTGAGGGCCTGCTTGATGTGGTGGTGCATCGCCGTGATTTCGTCGGCGTCGGGCGCGGTGGCCTTCGAGTGGTCCATCGCGGCGAGCAACTCCTCGCGTCGCACTCGGAGGTCGCGCACCTTCGTAGCGAGCCCTTCGAGGCGCTTGCCGCACTGCGCCTCGGACAGCGTGCCGGCCTCGAACGCCGAGAGGTAGCGCTCGATGGCGTCCTCGGCCTTGGAGATCCCGGCGTTGATGACCGCCAGCTCTTGATCGTGGTTGGAGCGTTGTGAGTGTGCGCGGCGGCGGGCTGCCGAGACGGCCTTGTCGAAGAGGTCGGTCCGCTCGTAGGTGCGGAGCAGGGCGTCGAGGACCGCCGCGTCCAGTTCCTCTGCGGGGAGCCGTTCGGCGTCGCAGTACTTCGTGCCGTAGCGCTGGCGGGAGAAGCACGTGTAGTAGCGGTACCGGTAGCGGTTGCCGACAGCCGAGGTCCCGACGAAGTGCTTCCCGCATCGGTCGCACACGACGAGTCCGGCCAGGAGGTGGGGTTGGCACGGTCTGAGGGACATCCACCAAAGGGCGCGAAGCGCCAGAGAGGATGTCCACCATGGAGACCATGGAGCACAAGAGGCGCCGGGTCCGTCGGGAGTTCAGCGAGGAGTTCAAGGCCGACATCGTCGCCCGGTGTCGGGTGGGCGACCGCAGCGCACTGCAGGTGGCCAAGGACTTCGACCTGACCCCGTCTTCGGTCCGCCGGTGGGTGGCCCAAGCCGCTGTCGATGCTGGCGAGCGGCCCGGCCTGACGACCGAGGAGCGCCAGGAGCTGTCGGAGCTGCGGCGGGAGAACAAGCGCCTGCGTGAGGACGTCGGGACTACGCCGAGCCCAGCCCACCACGCGGCGGCTGGCCAGGTCGATCACCGTATTAGCCCAGGCTCTTCACGCCACCGATTGAGCTGACCGGTCCGCGTCCGCGGAATTGCCCTCCCAGTAGGGGAAGCTGTTGGTGTCGAATCACCAGCAACCCCGACCAGAAGGGCATCTCCAAAGTGA